>Ga0123354_10019767_pt1 | contig 10576 bp, 4 predicted proteins | sample TergutLab28metaG_2_FD_97872 | JGI IMG/M metagenome (GOLD analysis project Ga0123354, IMG submission 97872) | Labiotermes labralis P4 segment gut microbial communities from Petit-Saut dam, French Guiana - Lab288 P4 | ecosystem: Host-associated > Arthropoda: Insects > Digestive system > Gut ...
TGTGTGTGTGTGTGTATGTGTGGGTGGGTGTGTGTGTGTGTGTGTGTGTGTGGTGTGTGTGTGTGTGGTGTGTGTGTGTGTGTGGGTGTGGTGTGTGTGTGTGTGTGTGGTGTGTGTGTGTATACGTGTCTACATAACTATACGTAATTAAATCTCATTTCCATGTCTGAAAATTAACGCATTAAATCAGATTCAGTACCTTCCAGCAACAGTACATACATTAACCAACAGCAGTAGGTATAATATTGCTATTTCGTAGAACAACTTTTATTGAGATTTTTAAGAAGAGCATCAATCATAACTGTATGTTGGTTAAAGCAGCATATCTAATAAAGGACAAACATTGTCTATTTAATAACGAATATTTTCTCACTAAATTCCGACCTTTACTAACTAATCACCCAGTAATTTCTGATAAATCAGGGAGCGTTTTCTATTGTAACTGCGAGGTTTTTCTAACAAATTATCGATCATTTTCTAATCATTTCGCGAACATTTCTTGGCTAATCTGAAAGCCTTCCCCTCGATTTATGGGTAACGTAAATTTACTTTATGCTCTACTCACAAATTTTCTGTTTCCTTTCTCATAGTGCTGTGAGCCATTATTTCTCTAAAAATGATACTGTGACGTTCCATTACAGCACTGTATGATGATGATGACACATCATAATAACAGCCAACATTTTGGGACAAAACACAATGCCGTGTAAATTGCTCAATTTCTTCCTATATTTTCTTTTTCCAAGAAACAGTATTATTCCTTTTCTACGCTAAAAGCTGAAATTTTATACATACATTTTTTAATACAATAACAAACCAAGGAAAGGGAAGCAGATAAAACATCACACAAAGGAACATAAAGTGGAATTAATTTCAGGTCGATATCCATCAGTGTATTCATTGCCAGTTGATGGGCCATTATGTCATTTTTTCCACATTCTGTTCTGGCCTCGTGTAATAATTCATGTCGTAAACTGACACGCACATTTCGACATACATTTTGCTTGAAACGATAAATATATTCAGCTGTCCATTTTGCAGAATCGTCTTTTTCCTGTTGGCGATACCATCTTCAATAATCCTACCTGCACTATACACTATTTGCTGATCATCAAGATACACAGCAAGAAAGGGCACCAAAAAACGCGCCACTCAGTGCCCATTTCTCTGAATCTTGTCACCACAAGCTACGTCACACACATACAGTGTAAGTACATTCAGAATATATGGGGGCCATGACAGCCAGCATCTTAGCATTTAGGAATTTCTTAAATTCACATCTGAGTTTATATCAGTAGTTTGTTAACTGCAGATTATTGTGCAGAATATGAATATACTGCCAATATCTTACTGAGCAGAGGCAAGAAATTTGTTCCATTATATAATTTAGAAATTTATACCAAATAATAAAAATGAAGTTCCAATGAAGATGTGGACTGCGGTATGCAGGAAGTATCATCATAAACTTTTTTAATAAATTGTGTCTTATTGAATTTAATGTAAGTGTCTTAACTTTCTTGTCTCTTGAACCCCTCTGACAGACTGGTGAAATCCAAGTAACTCTGCTCAGAAAAATTGCTTACAATAGAGAACAGTGAATTTAATGAATTAAACAAACAGGTTTGTGGTCTGTAGACTATAAATTACTTTGCTGGCTACATTCATTATGGAATGAGAATAACATTTTACTTAAAATAATAAAGTTGAAAGTTTTCCAATCCGATTTCACGGGCAGCCAGAAAAGATTATTCAGACCGCTCGGGTTTCCGTTAACCCCAGTTTAAGAAAGGCTGTCATAATATTTATTGGTTGGCCATATAGCTCTGCGGCCCATAACAAGTTACATTACTGACAGAGAGTACATAGAGCAAAGAAATATACGCGAGTTTCCTTCAATTCAGGCTGTGTTAAAGCAGCTTGAAATAAAGGCTGCAGTCTGCTGTAATTAGAGTATAAATTTTTATATTCGACAATTCTCCTACAAAGCAACCTTTGTACTGCTGTCTCTCATTGTTGGAGGCTGGAAACCGTCTGAACAAAAGAGAACAAACGTGGAGGAAAATATTTAGCATAAACATGAAGCATCTTGACTGTTCTATATATTGAAATCAAATTTATATCCAAGGAAATACAGAAGAAAGCAAGCGTTGTTTTTGCGAATAATTTCAGGTGCAAATCGGCACTTTGTGAGCAGGTGTCACGGAAAGGAACGGTTAAAGTTGAAGAATTCCCTAAGTTAATATTAATACTTTTCAAACATTCTTATTTTCTCAGGATTTATAAAGTTTATTTCTAGAAACCACCATCTCTCTAAAGAAGAGAGTCACAAATTTCTCATTTCAGACCAATTATAGTTTTAAAGAGACTCATCTACGCAAATTCTAAAATATTTAGGGCCTTCCCACAGTAAGAAGTCACAAACCACGGTCTGATGTATTCTTGACGATGTCACACTGATTTATTCTCACGAGGTTATAAGTGTAGCTAATTGAAGAAACACATTGCAAAAAGTCGAAATTTAAAATTAAGTATTGCCCAGGCATCACAAGCTGAGAGTTCAAAAGTGTGCAAATATTCATTTCCGTTATATAAAGAATCATTATCATCATCTTCAGAAGCAGCAGCAACAGGGGATTAGGCCTCGTGACCGGGTCTCGTCCCATTAACAGTCCAAAATCTTTTGATGTATTGCCATTGCCTCCTTTCCCATATGGTTGATATTTCACAACAAAATGTGGTAGTCTGTCTGCGTCCATTCGACGCAGGTTCATCTATTTATTTCTCTGATATTGAATTTTCTTTCAAGCTGCTTTCAGTTTAAATTCTGATAAAGTAGTTTCATCGGTTTTGTAATTTTTCCATTTGTATTTTGCCATTTTCCTCATACATTTAATTTGCGTTGACGTTATCCTGTGTTAATCCTGTTCTGGTCTGCCCAAGTATCGTATCTGTATAATAAGATAAGTAATATCACTGTCACATACTATTTTCATTCTAGTGTCTTTCTGGAATTCGGAGTTTGTTAAATTTCTGTCAATAATTCCGTTACTTGGAGCAATTTTGATAATCTAAAAGTAATTTGAATTCTGGTACGCAATTGGGCAAACTAATTTATTGAAAGTGTTTATTTGTTCTAATTTATTTCAACGTTAATTCTCACTCGATCTCTTCCCTCAATAGCCATTGTTTACGTTTCATTACTGAAACATTTAGTGAATATTTGGAGGCAACTGTCACCAGATTATATAGAGGAACGTGTACAGCATTTTATAAATAAGCCACAGCAACTTGGTCGTCCGCGAGCAAAAATAAAAAATTATTTCAATTCTATTCGAGACAACGCATTTGTTGAAATTTAAATGCTGTGGTAAGTACCGAAACAGTCGTTGGTTGTAAGTTGAAATGTAGAGTAAATATTGAAAATTTTATAACAGAAAATTTACAAACTTTCAGTACCAACTTGTTGCAAAACTCCTCTTTATTTTTTATTTATTCTTCGACATGTTTCGGACTGATTTCTTGTCGATTTTCAGGGAGTCTTGTATCATATATGAAGCATATTTTTCGAATTGTATATTAGAAATTTCACATGTGATTATTTTCCTTTTCACTTACAATTATTAAAATTGAAGTTGTATATAAATTCTGTAAAAATACAATTAAAATACAATTAAAATAAATTTAATAGAATTTAAAATTATTTCCTATCAAAACTTTTATATCTTCATATTTCATCGTGCGCGGTACGTTTTGGGATCAGATTTTTGGTGCGTTGTGTATACTGTACGAATTAACACACTATCCCTTTGTAATGTAAATGTGTAGATTCAAGCTCATAATTTTGTGTGTGGTAACACAAAATAGATAAGAATATGTATTTTATTCAGAAAGATGTAATCAGTATTCTGTGTTCCGTTGGGACGTAAATTGTGGTAACGAATCAGAGACAGTTCTATTCCAGCTACATAATTCAGAAGATTGTGTAGTAGCAAGAGTATAGATAAATTTGAATTAGAAAGCAACCAGAGTAGTAAGTTTCAAGATAAAATTTTAATATAATTCTCAAGAGGTAATTTTTATTACAGTATTTTATAGAAAAAAGTGTGAAGATTTCAGTTCGATTTATCTTTCCCAGAGATTGTGGCAGCGAAAACAAAAACGTTATTATTTTAAAAAGAATAACATGATTGTTTGGTACAGCGTTCAACGTTTCCTTATCAGATCTATCCATTTCACCCCTGCCTAACCGCTTTGTGCTCACCTTAGCTAAAAGGTGGATTTCGGGGGAATGTGTGTGATTGTTCCTTCTTCTTTTTTTTGTATGTTATGCTTGGTATTGCGCTTCAGTCCCGCTCTACTAAAGTGTTTTGTGATAACAACGAGGAAACAACTTAGTGCCACCGCAAAATGGGTTCCTAATGATGGATGCCGCCAAGAAATCTACATTTTTTGTGCTGCCAATCTCCTCTGTTATTTTGTTCCCTTCGATTTACTTACCTTCATGACCCATACACATTATTCTGAAGTTCATTATCATCCTAATGGATGTACATTTTATGTGCTTTCAGTTCCATCTATTAATTATTTCCCTTCGATTTACATACTTTAAGAATAACTCAAATTATGCGGAGGTACATTATCGCCCTAATGGATAAACATTGTTTCGTTACAGTATGGTAACTCATATTGACACATGATAAAGACAGGCAGCATAATGTAACGATAAACACTGATATATAAATAGCTGAGTTACAGGTTACGTTTTTTATTTTTTTATTTTTTAAGAATTATCGATGTTGATGACATGTCATGGAAGTAACACTTCTCGTCCACTTACATATAAAATTTACACATTGAAACACTGAAACTGTCCCGACATGCTGCCACAGCAGCCTATTGTACAACGAAGTTAACCTGTGACTTTGGCAAAGAAATTACAGCTCCCTGATGATGGTCTTAGGACCGAAACATGTCGGAGCAATTTTAGTGTTTTAATGTGTAACTTTTATGTAAGTGCATTAGTTAGTATATTAATTGAGTAACTCGACAACATGCACGGTGCAGCAATAAAAAAAAACCTTTTTATTGACTCTCTACAAAATAGCAGGCAAAATATTCAAATAAAGCTCTGTGTGTGAGAGTGAATGAAGTTATTTCACTGAATAAAACTTCAAATGTTCTGAATGCGTCATTTATTTATAAAAAAGAAATTCATTTTCTTGTTAATCACGGATGTACATTGCAGGTTTTTGAAAGACAGAAACCCACTAGTTAGGGCCGGCCTCTACTCATATTTTATGGACTCCATAGGGTAAAGTTTCATTTTTAAAAAGTCAAAGACAGGGAAGAAATTTTTAATCAACCTACGTTAAAAATCTTTATTTGAACCCGGGGCGTTTACAGCTATATCTTCATTGTGTATTGTCACTTTCCTGTACTGCAATTTTCACTTCGATTTATCAATTCACTTTTCGAACCACTCTCAAAATTTCTCCTTATTTTCTCTTAATGAGGGGTGCTATTTCTCTAAAGAAGGCACTGTGGCTTTTCATTATGTATAATAATGGCACATGTTAATGTCAGGCGACAGGATATGGCCAGGAACACTGTCATGTAAATTACTCTATCGCACACTCTGTTTTGTTCCAAAGTACTTGTTATTCCTTCGCTACCATGGAAAATAAGCATTTCACTTCTCGATGCGGCAATTTGTAATACATACACAGATATTATTAATAATTATCCATAAACAATGTTGTGGAACGTTATTAAAACTGGTACAGACTTCCCACCTTAGAACTATATTGTATTATTTCTAAGTGTCCAATTTATTGAAATGAAATTTCAGAATAAAATTGTCCCCAGGTTACTGAGCGTATGATTTGAGCAATGATGCTTGTCACGCCACAGAATTTTATTATGTAGAACAGAAAGCCTCTAGACTTTGGACGTAACGTTTGTTTTCAAATTCTTTGAAATGTCAGGCAGAGGACGAGTTTAATAAATGATTCAACGTTCAAGGAAATGGAAAATAATAGAGTAAGACAGTAATAGAATAACATACCCGGGAAAGGCAATCGGATAAAACAACACAATTGGACAGAAAGTGAAATTAATATCAGTCGATATAATCCAACAATTTATTCACGGCAGTGGATGGACAATTATGTCACCCATTCCCTATTATTTTCGGGTTTCATGTCAAAACTCATACAGTAAAAGACACAAGCCCATTTTCTAAATATAATGTGCTGGAAACTCAATATATCTACAACTGTTCATTTTCAGATTCACCTGTGTCCTGTCAGCAAGCAACATCGTCACTGATCCTACCTTCACTCTAAATCGCTAGTGGCTGATCGGCAAATTCAAAACAAGAACAGGCACCAAACACCCGCCAGTCCGTGCACATTTCTCTTAATCTTGTCATCAGAAGCAACGTGAAACCCAGAGAGTCTGTAAGTACTTGCAGAGCCGTCAGAACTATGCATCTGTGCATTTACGAATTACTGAATTTCATAGCCAAGTTTATGAAACAAAGAATTGTTGCATGCAGAGTGTTGTGCAGAATATGAATATGAATATACTTCCGAGATCTTACTGAGCAGAAATTTGTTGCATTATATACATTACAAATTTATACCCAAAAAAAATTCGAAAAAAAAGGTGTCCAAAGGAAGAAGTAGATTGTGTTATGAAGGACATGTTATCATAATAGCTGTTTAAGAAATTGCTTCTTACTTACATTAATGCAGGTGTTCTAAAACTTCTTGTCTTGGACTCCTTTTACAGTCTGGTGAAACTTACGGGCCCCTATCCAGTAAGATAGAAAGAGTGTGGTTTATTGAATTTAACAAACATTTTTGTAGTCCATAGATCATAAATTACTTTACTGCCCACATTAATTAGTGAATGAAAAGCTAAATTTCAGTGAGAGGCTATTGAAATAAAGTTGTAGATTTTTCCCATCCCCTGGATTACTTAGGGCTCCATGGACCTAGGTTAAGAAGGAAAGTCTTAATGTTTATTTGCTAGTGAAGCAGCTGTACTGGCCGTACGTACTGACATCACTGACAGAGGCTAAATAAAGCAAGGAAAGTTTCCAGTTGTTTCCTTACCTACAGGTACTGCTAAAGCTGTTTCAAATAAAAGATGCAGCGTGTAGGAATGAGAATATAAAATTGTGTATTTGAAGTTTCTCTTATAAAACAACGTAGGCAGAAATCAAATTAAATAAATATTTCTGCATGCTTCATGTATAATTCAGATGTTTGTGCTGAAGGAAGAAGAAATTATTACAGCTGGAATTTGAGTTTAAACCGTATGATTAGTGCTGTCTGTCAGTGTTGAAGGCTGGAAACCGTCTGAACAAAATAGAACAAACGTAGAAGGACAAATGTGGATTCAACATGAGACATAAATCACATGGCTGATATTTCAGAATTAAGTGTATCAATCTGTCTCTGCCCATTCGGCCCATATGTCCTACATATTTATTCCTGTAATTTTGAAAAATTCTTTACATTTGGGTTAATTTCAAATTTTGATAAGATATCTTCATTGGTTTTGTAATCTTGCCACGTGTAATTTGAACGTTTTCCTCATAAATTTCATATTCGCTAAAGTTACTCTGTGTTTATCCTCTTCTCTAATTTCCAAAGATTTTCATCCACATAACAAAGTAAGTAATGCCAAAGTGTCATACATTTTCAGTCTAGTGTGTTTTGTAGGTGTTATAAAGTTCTGTTAATAATTCCACTATCTGGCGAACTTGTTATAATTAACAATAATTATTTTTTTTATTCTCGTATCAAATAGAGCAAAATAGGTAAATGATAATTGAAAGTTTTTGTTTCATAATATTATTGTTTGTTACAAATTTTACTTCTCACTGGATCTTTTCCTTTAAAAGCCATTATTTTCATTTGTCTGTTAAAAATTTCTTTCATATTTGGAGGTACTTTTCTCCAGCATGTGTATAGAAAATTGTGAATTTTATTAATCAGGCATTGTACCTTGTACGTCGGTAAACAATAGTGTCTTAATGCCGGTATTTAATGAAACGTTGTTTCTTTTAATCTCTTATTCTTCCGATTTTGAATAATCGGATTTATATATCTACATGTTAAATACAGTCGGTAAAAGAGGACTTCATTTTCTACGTCATTTATTAATTTTCATCAGCTGTGTAACTGTGTAACTGTCCCCATCCTGTTTCATTTTTATTTCGTTGTTTCCATATATTTTTGTAATTATTTAAATATTAATTAGCATTATTTCTCTCTTGTAAAGCGCTAAATATCAGCGGTTTTCATACGTCATCAAAAGACTTTTCGTAATCTAAAATACTTTATCCTTTACATTAAAAACTGAAAAATGCTAGATATTTTCTAGAGCCAGACTTGGTTTCGTCTAAAAATATTTTTGAATTATTTTTTAACTTTTCTTTTAGTACTTTTGTGTAAATTTTGTATGAAGGATTTAATAAGTATATCCATCTGTACGTATTTGGATGTTTCTATATCCTTTCCATACACTTGCAGATCTATCGCACAATTCCATTACGCTAGTGTTATACTTTGTACAAAAATTTTCATTTAGAAATTCCAGTGATTTTTTTTTTTAATTTCTTATCCGTTTTTGTACAATTTCGAAGGTAAGTTAACTTCTTCTGTCGTTTTAAAATTTTTAAGTTTCTTAAAAACTATTTCAAGTTTTTCTCTCTTAATTTCATAATCTTCGTAATATTTTTTTCCTATTACAATTACAGTTTTGTGTTCCACAGTTCGTGTCTTTCCATAACATTTTATAATAAGTTGTAAATTTGTCGATATCAAGTAGGCACTTTATATTCCCAGCTTCCCTGCTGTCTTGATTCAAATGTTTCGGAACTTTTAAGTTTTTGGTTTAGGCTTGCCTAAGTCTTATTCTATTTGTAATACAAATTTCTCCTATAAAAGCCCCATTCTATTACTTCTTTCTTTCTGTTCTTTGGCCGATAGTGGTGTGTAATTTTTAATCCTGGATTTATTTTGTATTTAGCCATCCTCTACAGGCCATTTATTCGAAATATTTAAATATTCTTTTGTGTGAAACTATAATCTTCCATAACTTTCTTCTGTTGTTTTCCGTAGTTTGATTGATTCTCCGCAACAAACAGTTCTGTCTCTCCGGATTTATCTTGTTATGTTCCTCACATCTTCCTCAAAAACACCGTAACAAATTACCTAATCTGGTTTATGATGTCAAAAGTAACGCACTCCCTGTACAGACCTTGACAGGCCCTGAGAATTTCAGGAGGTTCAGGCTCCCAAATTTCAACACAATGCGTACTTGCAGGTGGTATTCCATCGAGAAAAGTCGTACTTGAGATGCTAAACGTTTCTCAGCTAGTAAAGAAATTCCCCACAATTTATGCATTCACAAACGCCCGCCATCTGTACCTATATTAAACCAGATCGATTCAATCCATGCGTCCCCATTACACTTGTTGACAATCCATTTTAATATTATCCTCACATCTACGCCGAGGTCTTCTAAAGGGTGTCTTTCCCTCAGTCTCCTCACCAAACCCTGCAGGCACATCTCCTGTCTATATAACTTCCCAAATGCCTTGCCCAAAACTGGAAGTACAGAAGAATAAATTATTTCATCATGAATATGCTTCTCTACATATGATAATTACTGGAGTTTAGAAGTGTGTTTAGGTGAGTAGCGTGTTACGTGCAGATTATTCGGCAAGAAGTAAATATACTTTCAAAATCCTAAAAGGAAATAAGAGAACTTCCATCCAGTATGCAGAGTACGAAATTGCAAACCCTCGGGAGAAGAAGGGAAGACTCAGTGTTCTTATTAGCCATATGGCTGGCTTACTGGATAAGTAATACAATTACAAATATGAATAAGAGCACATGAAATTAAGTTTCCTTTTTTTAATATCATAATTTTAAAACTACTGCACATGACACTTGTGCTACATTGCAGAAGGATTTAAATTTTTGTACAAAGCAAAATTTGTGGAGAAATGTACACTTAAGGCTGTGTGATCAGTGAGGAACTGCAGAGTCTCGTTGTACCGGCATGAACCAAAACTCAGAGGTAAACAACAATATAGACACTGGTATAAACGGCAAGAATAGTGTTCTTCTGGTTTACGTAAAATCAGCGCAGAAATTGAAAACGTAAGCATGAAACAGCTATAAATTACATCGACGTTTACAGTGGGGCATTGCAACAACCAGAATAAATGAAAATTATTTAAGGCACAGAAACTTAAGACGTAAATTTGTTGTGGTGAAATTGATATGTAGGACTTGCGAGTAAAATGATAAATTTCTGTGAATGGGCAGAGACACTGTAATAGATAACTGATGTTGTGTTTTAGAACATATATTCGTGACCTACACAATACATCTTCAAGTCAGATATTATGTACTTGAGTTTAATTAAAATACCAAGCAAAAAAAAGTATAAAGTGGCATTGAATGTCTGAAGATAAAAGCTAAGTTGGTGTATAATATATTGTTCTTTCTGTTTTCTTACAGAACTAACTGTTCCATTGACAGAAGAAGACAAA
>Ga0123354_10019768_pt1 | contig 10576 bp, 10 predicted proteins | sample TergutLab28metaG_2_FD_97872 | JGI IMG/M metagenome (GOLD analysis project Ga0123354, IMG submission 97872) | Labiotermes labralis P4 segment gut microbial communities from Petit-Saut dam, French Guiana - Lab288 P4 | ecosystem: Host-associated > Arthropoda: Insects > Digestive system > Gut ...
CAATTGAGGAGCTACTTGAATGAAAAAAGTAGCGGCTCCAGGTCTAGAAAACAGAGATTAACGGCTGTGGGGACCCGTTGTGCTGACCACGTGACACCCCTCTATCCACAAAAGTTGGCACTAGTTTCGCCGACCTGCGGCGGCTGCTCTGTCGGTATAGTTCACGTGCGGACTAAGGCCACGGAGTTTAGTTTAGTTTTTAGATGTTTTTGTGTGCCATTTGATGCTGAAACCCCTGAAGTTGTTACATACTGAGTGAAAAAACCATGAGTAGGGTTTTGATTAACTCAGATGAAGACAGGAATGATCTTCACAGAAAAAGAAAAATGGTTTTGTTGGAAGGTTGTTTACACGATCACCCTTTATACCTTGTCTGCCCTGGCTTGCTCCATGCGGTAGGTGAAACTTCTTATGGGATACGAGTGGGGTTCATCGGATCCACACATTGTCTTCATTATATGTTTATGTATTTATTTGTATCTTTGGTGCAAAGTCTACTGTTGTCTATTTAATCAAATAAAAATCATGTTCTTACACAAGAAAGGAAAACAACTGTCGACTTCCCTCCAGAACCAGTAACATTTTTGTTTTCGGTGACCACGCTGTACACCACCTTACTTGTAACACTCTCTTACCCAACTGCAAGCGTCCGTCACCCAATTTTGTTATCTGCCGCTGACTGTTTCTCCGTTTAAATCTCTGTGTATGTAACCCCTCCTGCCTGTCACCAGCAGTTCTGAAATATACATTGGTAGTTTAAATTTATAACGGTTGGCTATCAACCGCCCGTAACTGAGGCCAGCAGTCAATCTACCTCATAAACAAATATACCAAAAATGTTTGGCTACATTTGTGAGAATAGTTAAAGAGATTATGTGCCATAGCTGTGGTTATTAGCTGCTAATAGAAGAGAACAACTTCTTGTCCATGGACACACAAATGGAAATTTTTCTAGATGAAGAACAAATTTGTTGCTGCTTTATTGCCAGCGTGATCCATGTTCCTTCCTCTTCTTATAATGTATTGTTTGTGTTTACAAAACTGTACTAGAACAGCTTTTTTTCCTTTGGAGGGTGGAGTGAGATATGTGGAATCGTGGCATCACTGTTACTCTGAATATTTATTTTTTTATTTTCAGTTTTAGAATACAGGAGATGCATTCCATTCTCTTATAAAAAATGACATACATTAATGTGATTTTCAGAACATGTCTTTCTTTCAATTTAGGAAGTGTAATGACTCTTTTCTATTGTAGCTGTTACTGCTTCCTTATTGATTGCCATGGATCTCTCTGGGGGTGTTTTAGTCTAAGGATTTCATGTCTGCATTTGAAATGTACCAACTATGACATAGGAATAAGAAAATCCATGTTTCCATTCATTCCTTGAAGCAGCTTGTCTGGTGCAAACATCATTAGAGGGGGTAGGAAAGGTGGAGTTATGTGGTGGGTTGGCTTTTAAATTTAGTCTAAATTTGCTGGTTTTTATTCCCCACCATAATCTGTATCAAATTTTAGAAATCCCACCCCTTCTTCATGTTCAGTTTATTTCAACAGAACACTTTGATCTGTAGTGTTCACCTGTTAATATCTCTTAAAAACATATAGTCAAATGAGAGTCCATGACTTATGAACAAGAAAGGTAATATAAAAATTTAACTTGCTGCTTATTGTGTTTGTTTGAAAGTATGTTGTGCTTGGCCCAATACCTCTGTGTTGTATACCATGTGTTGAACATGATTCGACTTACACCATTAAGTGAGACCAGTGAAATTCTAGAGGGTTGTCGTATTAAAAAATAATGAAAGAAGTAGGAAAATCATGCCCCAAACTCCATGAGGATTGGCAGTGGAGAAGATGAGCAGTATGTGGCAGGAGTGTCTGATCCACAGCTGAAATTATTTCTGGATGTAACAATTGGAAAGTATCTTTTGATTTCATAATTTTTACATACCCCACTTCACTGCATTTAATATTTAGTGTATCGGTTATCGGTTCATTAGACCTGTATCCTTGTGCTAAAATTTTGCTGAGGTACACAGGGGGCCCATTCTCTCAGTACCTTTCCAGAACCCTAACTGTGAGTTGGGGCATCACCTTGAGTTTAAGGAATTAGTTTTGTTTATTAAAGTGAGAAGCTTGTTACAAAATATGAAATGATTAAAAAAAAAAAACCTGCCAGAGTATAGATTTCTGGGTGAGTTGTGGTATGATTTACAAAGGGGGACCAAAACACCAGGTAACAAGATTTTTGTGAGAAGACTAAACTATACCGTTTCGATACTGTGCTGTACAGTTATGATTATCCAGCACTCAAGGCACTAACTAGTACAGTTTTTCAACATAACTGCCTTGTCAGTTATGACATTTGTTTCACCGTGTCATGAAATTGTTGTAGTAAAGTCTGGTCTTGACCCTCATAACCAGCAGTAGGCCTCACACATAATGTTCACATTTGTGCAGAAGATCCTTCCGCAAGGTTAGTGTTTTAAAGCCTCAAGAAAATGCAAGTCAGATGGGTGCAGTCTGGGTGTAAAAGTTTGCTGGTACACCTTCTACCAGTTGTGTTGCAAATAATTGGGTTACCTTACTTCTTGCACCACCCGTACGTGACAGATGGAGGGCTGAGATTAAAGTGGAAAGTGTGGCACAGTGACATGTGAGTGGCTTGAGATATACACAGCCCTAAGGTCAGCCTCGTTACAGTGCGGAGGCTGCACACAGTAAGAAACAAAAATTGACCGTGTTTTGTTTCTTCTTAATTACAAAAATTGGCCCATATGTTTTGTAATAAATGTTGAAGTTTCTTTTCTTTTTCCAGTTATCTTTCAGTGTAGTTACAAATCTTGTGTTTTACATGCTGTAAAAATTAAATTTGCTATGTAATATATTTGTTTTGTTTTGGACAAGAAACTTGGTTTTCTTAATTACATAGACTGAGGGTGTCTGAGAACAGGGGTGTTGAGGGGAATGTTTATATAGCTGGGAGGGTAATTTTGAAGTGGATTATGGAGAAATAAAGTTTTATTGCACAGTGTGAATGTCATGGACAATTCAACTTACACACACTGTCTAAAGTTGCTGCTGATTGTAAGTTATTGTAAGCACATGGGATGCAGGATGTGAAGTTCAAAGAAATGCTTAGTATGGCAGGCATTGAACTGGAATGATCTGGCTCAGAATAAGGAACAGTGGTAGGATCTTGTGAGCAAGGTAATGTTTTTAAACATGATGAAACATTATGTGTGGGGAATTTCTTTATCAGCTGAGCAACTGTTGGCTTCTCAGGAATGAGTTTTCTTCATGCAGTCAACATGCTACTTTGAAAACTGTAGGAATGTTGGGCTATGATGTAGAGAAGGTTTAGAATTAACATGTGCAGAAAGTAATGCTGAAAATTTGAGTACTTGGAACTGCAGTGTTTCTGTGTTGTGATTTTGTCCTAACCAACACAAAATATGGTTACATAGCCTCTCTTTTATTTCTATAGTAAAACCAACTAGACGCACCATTGTATCAAATTTTATTTTATTTTGGAATGACACTGCTGTCTGCTGTTTGACAAATGCCTCTTGCTGTACATACATTATTGAACTCCTGATGATGGACGGAAAGACCGTCCGAAACATGTTGAGTGTCATTCCAAAATAAAATAAATTTGATACATTGGTGCATCGGATTGGTTTTACTATAGAAACAATATTACGATGCACGGCCCTATGAGTGTCAAAATAGCTTCTCTGTATTTGTACATTTATTTTCAGTGCACTGTTGCACTGCTTATAAAGGTTATTTGTCTGAAATTCTTACTCTGGTATGTTTGACTGTTGGCTGAATGTCAGAGGGATCAGGGAGAGAGATGTCTCTCCCAGCCCAGTTTGCAGACCATTCCTGGGGCACACCCACTTTCCCATCTGTTGAATATCGGGCTGTAGTGGCTTAAAGCTGACCATTCGTAGTGCCGAAGTTAAATATGCATGGTGCTATACCTGTATTTATGGTATGTACAGAGACAGGTACAGGTAGAGCAGTTGTGACATTTCCCCAAGCTGTTTTTATTAATAGTACTGGACAGGCAGGTTTATAACTTTTTGTAAATGGTTACAGAGCGTTCTCCCCCCATTTACAGATTTCTCCATTACTTTGTGCAATGAATATACACGTGTTTCTGTTAAGTAAAAAAAATGCTTATTATCAAGTTGAAATTTGAGTTCCATATAAATATTTTTGAAATGTATTAAGAGGACACCACTCATATTATGGTCTTCAGGGATATTATGTGTGTACTACCATTTTGGAGGAATTTATGACCTCAGTTGTCCTCTTCCTAGCCTCATCCCCTGTCCTCACTTTTCTGTTTCTCTGCCACTTGTGCCTGTGTGGCTCGATGTACATGGAGGCAACAGCTGTCTAAAAATTTGATACTGTCTACCAAACTGTACAGTGTCATGTCCCAGAAGACTGTAAATTTGATACTCATTGTTAGACTCCCAAATATCACTTTGTTTATACACATTATTTTCATTACATTATACAAATGTTCTGTCCTCTTTTCTTCCAGCGGAAACGGAAACTTGAAGTACAAAATGGGTTTCCCTGCAAGAAACTCTTCCCAGAGGATAAGACTGCCATGCTGAGGTGAGACGTCCCTGCCTATTTTGATGGAACACTTAGGCACGTTTTAGAAATATTAAAATGTGCCCCACACTTTCTGTTCTCCTTGTATTGTCTGTAGGAGTTAATGAGCCTGGAGCACAGTAACAGAGTGTAACATATCATTTCCAGATTTGTGAGTCCATGTAGTTTGGTAAAATGTGCACTGTTTAAATAGGTTGCAGTTCTAACATACTAATTGGATTGGTCCCAGTGCTTTGCCTCACCGTCATCCATTATGGTAGTCGCTTCGTAGTTTGCTGTTGGCCATGGTGCGTTACTAACCCTTTGGCACTGAAGAGCACATGTGCTGCATCGCAGGGTGCTGCGGTCAGTTTCCAAACAATGCAGTGTGTGTGTTTGCCAATTGTGGCCATTCTAATACTGCCGTGTTGGGTTTTTTCCTATCTGTCTTACTGTCTCTCTTTTTTTAAGGGTTTGCATTAAAAAATTAAATCCTGAAATTTAAATTCTGGGTTCTGAAGATTGCACTGGAAATTTAATTCTGGCCCCAAAGGGTTACTATTACTTAAGAGTGTGTCTACACCACTGCTGTGAGAGACTGCACTGTGTTAGTAACTTCCCATCCACAGACACTCTGAGGAAGCTGAATTCCACATATAATATGTTTAAATAGTGTCAATACTGAGGCTCAGGATAGACTAACTGCTTGACAAGTGTGCTAGCTGTGTTTTCTCTCCTTGCGAACACCAATATTCCCTGCTCGATTACAGACTTTCCCACTTGCGTTGTGATCCTGGGTCTCAGTGACTGGATACTGTTTGTGTTATTAAGTTTTTATGATTGCTACCAACTTCTGTTACTCTTGTCTTGGTGTGCTGCTGTCAGTTTGCCATACAGGTAGTACTTCATGTCACAAAGCAGTGTGATGAGCTGGCAGTGTATGAGCCGTCTGAGAGAAGATGTGTAGCTGGGTTGGAGAAGACACATATTGGTTTCTGCATCACAGTTTGTTGTATCAGGCAGTTTACTGTGTGGTTGTTTGTATGTGAGCTGTCAGTAGACTTATGTTCATGTGTGTGTGTGTGTTTATGTAACTGAAAGTGACGTCTTGTTTGCAGCTTGAAGAAGAAAACTCTTGAAGGCTGCATCCCCTTAGAGAAATTGAAGGTGCAGAGGAGTGTCATTCCATCAAAAGACAACCCGCCACCAGAGATGAATGACTGGCTGTACCAGTTCAAGGTGTGATATAAGTTCAGCTTGTATTTTTTACACTGTAGAATGGTCAAAATATGGAACATGCTTAGGCACTTCACTGCAGAATTTTGTGATTTTATAGGAGGGTCATAGATCAGTGTAATGATGGAAACTTGCCGTAATGACAGAGGTAGCTTACTTCGTTAGGATAACTGTCTTCTAGCACGTATCATTAGCGTAACTGATGGGTACTGAGATGTTGGTACTGAATTACCTGGCTTCATCATTCTTCTGGTCTGTGCATGGAGATTGTAGGTTCCTCCGAAACTTTGTACCGAAGTATACTACCACACATTTAAGTAGATCATAACCCTGAAACTTGAATGTGCTTTAAGGTTGTGTTTTCCATATGCAAGGTAACTCACCCACCATTTTCATGTCACGTTCTATGAATGGGTGATGATCATGTCAAAAAGCCATGCAAATGCCTGTAGGAAAAATCCCTAGAAATTCATTTTATATATTCAGGCAACAAAGAAAATTTACTGCATTTTTAGGACATGCTGCATAATCTGTGTTTTATTTTCCACAAAATACTGTTTATTTAATGATGTTATCTTTTTCTGTTCAAATAATACGCTTTTCATAAACTGTGTGCTAAAATTGAAATATGCACCCCAGTATGACAAAGGTGAAATTCTTCTGGGCGGTGACTCCATGTAGTTTGGAATGCAGTTACTAACATCCATCTGAAATATTGATGCCCACCTATCAAAGTACACAGTATTGTATCCCATATATTTTGGATCTGTGAAAATGAGATTTTAAACCAGTGAACATTTACAATCAGCATGAGAATGTTAACCTGCATACAGAATGTTAACCTGCATACAGAATGTTAACCTGCATACAGAAAGTTACAAACTGTTTGACATTTATGCTGTCTGTTTTGCTGAAACTTTAATGTTTTGTGTTGTTGCAGAGATGGTCGAATGCGGAGCGACTGTTGGCTATTGATCGGCTTATTGAAACATGTGAACCGACTCAAGTGCGGCACATGATGCAGGTGATAGAGCCCCAGTTTCAGCGAGACTTCATATCTCTTCTTCCAAAGGAGGTGAGTGCTTTATGTTGCTCAGGAATGGTGTGACAGTTGAAGTTGTGTTGATATCAGCCTCATATGCTACTGTTTATGAAAGAGGTGTGCACTCTGTATAGATTTTCTGCAAATTATCCAATAATTTGAGACTGTGTGGTATAGGTGAGCCATTATTGCTGTGTCATTGAAGTCACTTGCTATGGACAGGATAGGTGGGATGTGAAACACACAGAAATGTCAGTATATTTCTGAGCTGTAGGTTCTGATGGTGGTATGTTACAGTTAGGATTAGCAGTTGTGGACTTGTCCTTTGTCTGTGTATGGAACACAAGTATTCTCACAGTCGTACTTAGCACTTTCTAATGGACCCAACTCAGTAGTTGCATTCCCACCTTTTCACGTGGGGATGGAAGTGAATTGCACTGTGGCAGTGAGATGGTGATCTGAGTTAACAGTTCAGACAGTACTTACGATATCAGTTCCAGGGTTATTCATTTTATGCTCGAACAGTTGAGTGTACTTCTGATCACTGTGTGTACCTGTCATTTGTGTGCAGTTGGCACTCTACGTGCTGTCATTTCTGGAGCCAAGAGATCTACTGCGTGCCGCCCAGACATGTCGCAACTGGCGATTCCTAGCAGAGGATAACCTCTTGTGGCGGGAGAAATGTCGTGAGGCTGGGATTGATGAGGTGCGGGAGACGATCCACAGGAGGAGACAGAGGGTTCCTTCCGTAACATCTCCCTGGAAGGTCAGTGTTTTGTTTGCTGCATATCCGTGTTTCATTCATGTTGCCAAGCTGTGCCAGTTACTAATACCTGTTTAAATTACAGGCTGCTTTCATGAGGCAGCATGCCATTGAGATGAACTGGAGGATAAAGCCGATCCGGCCACCCAAAGTTCTCAAGGGTCATGATGACCATGTTATAACGTGCCTGCAGTTCTCAGGGAATCGAATCGTCAGCGGCTCGGATGATAACACACTCAAAGTTTGGTCAGCCACCACTGGGAAGGTATACTGCCATGCTGAAATGGTTATAAGCAGGGTTCTGGTTCAAAATGTTGTGTACAGTAGTGACTGAATGTGGATGGCTGTCAAGATGTGACAAGCATATTAAATTGTATCTACATATACAGCAGCAAAAGAATGGCACATTTATTGCAAATTATCTATAGAGTAGAATCAAAATTATAGTTCTGTGTGGAAGTTCTTTGTGAGACACTTTCCAAACATATCCACAGATTTTAGCACACAGGATGATATTTCTATCCATACACATGCAATTTTTTGATAACCTCTGAGTATGTTAAACAGCTGCTGTAAATATCATGACACTATGGTTGTCATGACAATACATTGCTTAAGTGCTGTCTGTCATCTGTTCTGTAGTAGCATGCCATGTTCCTATGTGCTTCTCTCCTGCCTTCCACTGCACTTCTCACTTCCTCTGTTAATCCTCGTTTCCCAGTAATAGCAAGATGTACCAGTGATATGTATCAACCCAGATGTGGCAGCTGACCCACAGAAAAAGCTGCAATTAATATCTGTGTGGTGAGATGAATTTGTAATATTAAACCAGGATGGTGTGATGTTATGTTACAGTCTGAGGAACTTTTATATAGTAATGTTTCTTTTTGTTTGGAGTGACTTTTTCCCTGTGTATAAGTAATTCAGACAGTAAATTAATCTGTTGCTGCTTTCTTGCATGAGTAATTGTGTTGTGGGTCCTGAATGATATAGGTATAGTGTAGTCTGTCATTCATAGTGAGTACACAAGTGCCATATCTGCGTACAGAGACTTGAGGCTGTGATTCATCCAGTTGCAGTTTTGTATGAAAAATGGTGAGATTATAACAATATTATAAGTAGACATTTCTTTCACAGGGTTAGGCAAGTCAAGTAGGCAGTGTATCTAGGTGACACGGGGATATGGAGGGTATCTGGTTGTGCATTCTGTATAATGTGGGGATTCTATTAAACAATTAGGGATATCTGTAACAGAATCTGAATGTTTTGTTGTACAGTCATATTGATATGTGTTCCAGCACAACTGAGAGCTAGGTAAGGGCAGTTGATGACAAACTTCTTAATAATATCATACATAAGTATCATGTCTTGGAAGACCCAGATGTAGATGGGAGGATATATATTAAGATGCATCTTCAGGAGGTGGGATGGGGGGGCATGGACTAGGTCGATCTGGGCCAGGATAGGGACAGGTGGGGGGCACTTGTAAATGCAGTAATGAACCCTTGGGTTCCATAAAATGTGGAGAATTTCTTGACTGACTGAGAACCAGTTAGCTTCTCAAGAAGGACTCTGCTGCATGGAGTAAGTAAGTATCATGTATGTGCTTATCTTTTCAGTGTCTTCGTACGTTAGTTGGCCATACTGGTGGGGTTTGGTCATCACAGATGTCTGGCAGCATAATAATTAGCGGCAGTACTGACCGCACGCTGAAGGTGTGGAATGCAGAGTCAGGACATTGTTTACACACACTGTATGGACACACATCAACTGTACGCTGTATGCATCTCCATGGGAAGAAGTAAGCTGACACATCATGAAGATTATTTTGCAGTTGCTGGAGTTGCCGCCTCATTATGGTGGCACAACACGACAGATCCTTTAGAGTATATTGTATGTTACTGCAAGGTCAAGTCCATAAATTCCCTTATATCAGATCTGTCAGTTTTTGTCATGATGCATTTTTGAGAAGGTGTTTCCTTAAGTCCTGGGTGCAACTGACAGTTCATGCTCATCAGAGAATTCTTCATTTTAAATGTCAGTGATGGGGGGGTTCAGTGGTGCTCAATTTGCAGTTCTGGTCTTTGGAATGCTAGTCAGGCCTCACCAAACTGTGCAGTGTTACATACCAGAACACTATAATCTTCCTTCTGTAAACATCCTGAGTAGGAAGAGGAATGTTACAGTGACAAACTCCCAATTTTCCCTCAATTTGTCTTTGATATTTATATTACTGCTGTGAATTTAAAAGAAGTTAATTCCATTTCGTTGTGTGATCTCAGGCTTCTGCTGCAGTGTAAATGAGACATTTACACTTCTGGGATGTTATGCAGCATAGATTGATAGTTAGTTACTGATGTTTCGGGGCAACCTGTTGGTGCCATCTTCAAGGGTCAAGAAGTCCCAGAAGAATGCTTGACCCTCGAAGATGGGATTGTTAGTTTTTCCCGAAACGTCGGTTACAAACTAGCAATCTACTCTGCATAACATCCCAGAAGAGCAAAGGTCTTATGCCATATCTCTTTGAGTATCAGCCTGTGTTCTGAACCACTGGAACAATCACTGCTCTTTGTGTCTTAATCCGTAGCATTATTGGCCTCTTTTCCATATTTGGTGAGGACGAACTTGTTTCTTGAATCATTGTAGGTCTAGAATTGTACACAGAAAGTGAAGTATCATTTCTTGTTGCAAGAATGCAGGACAGAATGATACATCGGGCCTTCAAAAAGGGTGGCAGAATTCAGATGTATGGGATTGATTCTGAGAGATCAGACTCTCTCTCTGTCTCTCCCCCCCCCCCCCCCCCCCCCCCCCCCCCCCCCACCCCCCAGGACATGAGACGGTTTATGTTGGCCTTCAGTGCTTCACCTATTTAATACCATACTCCCCCCGCAAGTGTCATATTATGTTTTCTTACTTC
>Ga0123354_10019770_pt1 | contig 10576 bp, 6 predicted proteins | sample TergutLab28metaG_2_FD_97872 | JGI IMG/M metagenome (GOLD analysis project Ga0123354, IMG submission 97872) | Labiotermes labralis P4 segment gut microbial communities from Petit-Saut dam, French Guiana - Lab288 P4 | ecosystem: Host-associated > Arthropoda: Insects > Digestive system > Gut ...
CACAACAAGTACTCGCTAGCTCCTGAAGATGGACGTATTAACGTCTGAAACATGTTGAGCAATATATAATAAAGCAAGTGCCATCTAGTTGGTCAACCATTATTCAAATATCAAGATGATGCACGGTCCAATACGCATAAGAATCACCATAGTTATTTATTCTCATGTATTCAAACAGTTCAGGCAGAACAGTCATTGACACAGATCACTGACATGCTATCCCACTTTCCAGCCCATGAAAACACTATGTGCTATTAAACAATTTCATACTTTTCCTTATTTTTTCCTCTTTGTTTTCCAAACCAACACCTAGACGTCGCCTCTTCCACACCCTCAGCAGCGGCATCTCTGGGAAATAATTCTGGAAATCTTATCTAGTTTTGTTTCCTCAACAAAAGTAATGGGCTTAATGTAACTTTGAATAAATATCATGCTAATAATTTTCTCAATATTAGACATCAATCCCTTAAACATTACGTAATTCTTTGTGGTCTCCTTCTTAAATACCTGGCGCTTAATATCTTATTTTATTCCCTGTAATTTGTTGTTATTCTTGGTAACCCAGAACTGCTGATGACATTTCCTTTTATGAATTCCCCTCTTGAAAAAAGAAGCAAAAATCAAGAATTAATACGAATAATGAAGAAACGTGTAATTAAAAAAAAAAGCTTTCAGCAATAATTATGTAAATATAGGAGACTTTAAGACACTACATTTACAGCATTCGCACTCTGAAATATTAAAAGGACTGAAGGAACAGATATACCCTACATAATCAAGCCATGCCTATTCACATAACTGTTTGTATTATGAAATTAATTCTCTTGTGTAAATGATAATGGACTAAGGCATACTTAAATTCAACTCATAACTCTTTCAAAAACCTCTCAAACTACAGAGCTATTTATTCGAATACTGTCACTTAAAATAGTGATTTTATTGCGTTCAACTAAAATGTAGTTTGCGATGTGAAAACATAACCACTCCAGAGCCAACAACTGTTTGTTTCATTGCCAATGAGGCTGTTTATGTTTGCGTGTGTTGCATTGTCTTGAATTGGAAAGCTTTGTTCTGAATTTTATTCAGCTTTAGAAACTAGTTGTGAGAAAATAATAAACTGTTTACCTTTAGTACATATGAATTACGAAATAGAGTAACATTTGAGCTTTATAGAAGTCAAAACATGGATTTGTAGATTTCGTTTATGCAGTGTGTAAAATTACACAGTGGGCCTAATGTAAAATACTATAATGCAGTTACATTTATTACTTGCTTTATAGTTTAAAAATTTAAGATTGAATTAATTTGCTAGTTATCCCCATGCACGTCGTAACTTAAATCAGCCATATAGCATGAAAACCTATTATTTAAAGGGACAAACAATGTAAGTATAAAGTAATAATGAGGCGCTTTCGTGAAACCATTGTCGGAGTCGAAAAGCAATAAGTATTACGTATCCGGAGTGTGCGTTTGTAGCCTTAGATATCCAGCATGCAATGCGCATGCGCCAGATTGTCATCTGTGGCCTGTGCGGCTATACAACATTTTCCACATTATCTGATACACGGCACGACTTTCGAAAAAAAATATATTATTGAACATAAAATGTGTGTTCTGATTTTATCTAAAAATTTGTTTGCAAAATTTCTCATTCTGAGAAGAATTGGGAGATATATGATCATAAATGTACATTTTTCGTCATGTAAAGTACCCATAATTCCTGTCAGATTTCAACAAAATTTTAATTTTATAACAGATTTTTAAAAAATCCTCAAAACTACAGTTTCATAAAAATTCTTCCAGTGGGAAGAGTGTTGTTCCATGCGGGAGGACAGACGGATAGACATAAGAAAGCTAATAGCCGCTTTTCGCGATTTTGAGAAAATGCTTAAAATTCATACACATTTTTATGATTTTAGGGGAAAAATATAGCCCAGGCTTCCATTCCGTTTTCAGACAAGGGCCCTACCGTCTTCTTTTTCTCCTATAACTTTCCTACCTTCTGGTGTAAATTTATGTCAATATTTCGTATAAATAATAAGTAGCGTCACGCGTTCACATTGTTCCAGTACCGCCTGGATATAAAACAAATCCGGTTCTGCAGGTTTTCTTACAATTATTCTTTCCATGTTTTGTATATGGCTGTTTGAAGGCAAGACAAAGATATCCAAATTTAATATTATTTTTTCCATTCATTGCGAATGAAGTCATCCACATACACCAACAATAACACACAATTTATATAAAATCACAAATCATCCATGCACATGAAGTGTCCCACATGTTTCAGCGATAAATTTTCATCTTCAGGGTGTAGTTGATACAAAATAATATAAACATTAATAAATCCAACTTACAGATAAAACGTTAAAAATAAATAATGGGGTCTCTAAATATAAAAACTTGAGTACTATAGATCAGCTTTTCTCAAGCTTTGTGAGACCGCGGCCCGGTAAGTTCTTTTTTTCATAAGACGAGGCCCCGGTCCCAACAAATTTACTCGTAAATACCTTTCCATTTTTTTGTAAGTTCGTACATTGAACTAGCATAAGCATTAATAATTAATTATGGCATAATCAGAAAGAATATTAGTACACTTATTATACGGTGTGGCATGCTGACAAATATAAAATTAAATTTAAATTATTTATCAATCACTGGACTAATGAAATCTTGTAGCATATTGTAATTTCCTCAGGCCAACATCTGGGCCTGAGTTTTTCAACACATTCACGAATATTTTTCTCCTCAGAATATTTCCACCATAAAACATTTTTTCATGAACATTTCTTAGAAAACTAAAATGACAAATTCCAGGCGAACCTCTCGCAAAGCGGTAAAATTGATGCCAGGGCTCGGTACCGGACCGCGGCCCGGCGGTTGAGAAACACTGCTATAGATAATGTGATGTTGACATATTCTTGAATAAAATTAAATGATATGCCACTGTACTATACCCATATGTGGGTCCAGAATCGAAATTTTCAATCCAGTAACATGAATTTCCTGTGTTGTGATTTGATGTATCTTGTGTAGGACAGTGTTGTGTGGATACACAACACTGTCCTACACGAAACAGTTCACAGCCCTTGAGGAATTATTCCGACAGCTGGGAAACATACTATTTTCCCCAGAAAAAACATATTTCTAAGGTAAATGTGCCCAACACAAATCACATATACGGACTCGGAATCGAGTTAGGGACCTGGGTCTCTGTGGTGAAAGACAGGTGATTGACTCCCGAAACATTGTACGTAATATAAACAATTTGGACATTGAACTAAGCTTATGCTACAAGCTGGTTACTGGTACTGCACTTCCAAACACTTTCACACTAAGGACTTTGTACCTCATCTTCCAAACAACTTATGTTTTGGACACTACCCATTCTCTTGAGTGTTTTCAGTCACAGTGCAGCCCACTTGTCCAGTGACTGAGACTATACCTTTTAACTGGCTTCACGGAGTACCAACATCTCCTTCCATGCACGTGATGACGAAAACAGTTAAGTTTGCAAAGCGTTGTGTAGAAGAGGGCAAATAGGCGGACATTGCCCGAAATAATAGTCATGTTTATTGGATGACACTGTCTTTAGGACTGTTTAGTTTTAAATATCTCGGAAAATCTCAGCAATTTGTAAACAGAATTTCAGATATATTTTCGAAAGGAAGTAAGATGATCTCACTGTAAAAATCGAAAATATCGATTTTGCTTGTTATCTATATTACTTGGCCAGAAGAAGGTTGTCATTTACTTTAGAAATTAGAATAACGAGGACAAACAAAATGGTTGAGAATTGCGGTCTATTGGGTTATTATGCAGCGAGCAGTGGTAATTGTAATTACCACTGCTCGCTGCGAAATAACCCGAATGAGCGCAGTCTTATCTACTTCGCGGCGGAAGCCTGAACACAGAATGGTTCTTGAAAAATTCGGGAATAAATTGTAACATTCCGCAACAAACCAACTTATACTTAAATGCTTAATTTCATAACTCCTTTACAAGAATAGGCTATAGAAATTGTTTGGGAAGTCTGAGTTCTGCACTTTAAGAAATGGTTACATGACCGTGCAAGTTCCCATAGCCTGGCATGAGCTGTGTTAGCAGATCTATGGTAGAATAACTGTTAATTTGGAAGCACACAATTTGCTCCCGTACACTACGCAGCCCCTCACAAGGACACGGTCTACTTCGACCCAGAACCCCAACAAGTGCTTGAACACATAATGCCAAAATCAGCAGAAATTAATCGCCATCTATTACGATAAAAATTTTATTACGTACAAATTTTATCTACCGGAAATTAATTGAATTTTATGAAGTGAAAAACTCATGTAACAACAACAAAAGCGTTATTCCATAATTTATGTGTACTGTCCTTTCCATAGCTCCTTTATGTTTCGGCATTATTATCGTCCCATCTTCAGGGAGTTGACACCAAAATTTCTTTAAAGCATGCAGCAAAAATATAGATCACAATAAGCGTACATATGTTGAGTATCAATTGGCAATAATTTTACGGGTTTTGGTTATAATTTTGTACTTAAATATAATATGATGTTGGAGAGACAATAATAATATCTTTTGTTTGTTAAAATGGTGTTACATGACCATTCATTTCGTTATAGTGCACGGCATTAACAATCTAAATGTTAGTGTTACGAGTACAAAACACACACACACACACACACATATATATATATATATAGAGAGAGAGAGAGAGATAAAGAGAGAGAGCTACAGCTTACGAAATATTATAAATGGTCTACCATTCGTAGCGAATTTAAAATTGGTAAATTTTATTCCTTGTTTTCGCCGAAATATATTGGAATAATATCCTGCTTCTTTATATGTATTTTATGTGGTATACATTTTGGTATAATAAAATAAAAAAACCAATTTGAAAGTATTATTATGGCCTCTTGTAAGGTACTGTCAAATTGCTTGATCGAAGGTAATAAGAAATCCCACTGACCTACCTCAATCAATACAACCGGCGTCAGAGGCCGAGATTTTACAGCAAGACCTCTAGAATTGTAAAGCAGACTGCATCTGGAGATTGTTATTGAACCACACAAACGACCAAATGTATCGTCAATCACAATCACATTTTGTAGGCAATATCTTTGTTGTCCAAAGTGTTATATGCTTCGACTTACTAAAAAACCATCATCAGTCACAAGCATACAAATATAAGAGAAAAATAAGCACCTAAACATTTTCCTTTTGAACGAGCCGAAACATGTAACGCTTTAGGCAATAAAATATATTATCTAAAATATATTTGTGAAGGGCGGTCTATTTGTTCCTTTGTTTAATTACGCATCATAATGGGATATCTCACCCAAATATTTTGACTGCAGTACTGTACTGTAGCTATACCGACATCTATCAAGTAGCGAGTCGCTATACGGTCTACGTCATCGCGGCCTATTATCTATAGGCTACAAAATAAATATTAATTTTCGATAATCGAACATTTTTCTATGGAACTGTTTTTGCTTTTAAAATAAAATTTCCTCTGCACGTTTTTGTTGTAATGGTGTTTTGATGATGACCAGCATTAGATCGAAGTATGTCGTGGATTGGAAAGATCTATAAAACACAGATTTCTGATTTGACGACAATTAAAAGGTTTCTATAGAACTGCGCAATAATGACTGAGTTCCCCTGGATCAAATCTTATAAAATAAACCAACATTTAATTTTCAAGCACTGTTAATTAATAATTACTGAAATTGGTGAGAATTTAAAATTATGTGTAATGAATAAACGATCAGTATCAATCTTACGAACACGAGGCGAAAAATTAAATTTTTACGCAAATGTTCTTAACTTTCCATTTTCTAATAATGCATCAAATATAAAACATAAAAAACACGAGATTTAAAAGCACTCTACAGGCGGTCACAATATTTATTCTCTTCTATACAGTAAAAATGTTATTTTCTGGTCAGGCTGTACTTTATTTTCAATGTTCTGTAAGTCCGAAAATGTATGTACATCGTTACGATTATGAAGCATCCTCTCTCAGAAACTGTTGGATTCTAATGAAAAAATTTACTGAATATAAAATGTAATCTTCTTAGCCGCTAAGTTTGTTTAAAAAAAATTATTCGTTCCTAAAATATCAGGTAAAAAACCTTTCGGAATGCTTGCGTAAAAGCATAAAGTTTCAGGTAGAAATGTCTTTGACACTGATTAATCCGAATGAAAGTTTAAGGGCCTCACGTTTTGTAAAACTCTCCAGAAGAGGTCTTCGACCTTGTGGGATTTTGTGCCGTGTTACTGGCCGGTTGATGACAGACGATTCGAAGAATCATTTTGACGCTGACCGACAAGTTTTCTCGAGAAATGGAGCAATAATCACCCAATGAATTGTTACCACGGAACGGAAGAACGTAGACCTCAAAGTAAACTGCTGCGAAAGCATAAAAGCTCACATAATTTCGGAGTTGTTAAGTGCGTACAGACGGAGGGACGGACAAACTGACAGAAACAAGACAGTAATGAGTGATTTAATAGGTGCTTCAAGGATACTTGTCTAACATGACACCTAAAAATACTGAAGATGAAAGATTTTTCTTTCAGAAATTTCTCACATACGTAACTGATAATTTCCAGCGTTTTATTGTAATTTTACGTTTACTTCATGTCTCTTTGGTATTTCATAGAGTTTGATACCCCGTACCATGCTTTCTAAAACTGCCTCTTCAGTCTATACGCACGTAACAACTAGGGAGCCGCTGAACGATTTCCATGGAATTAATGTTAAAATCGTTTATGTAAAAATATTGAGCAACTGAATCTCTTTTTAAATCGGACAAAACTAAAGACACTTCACAAAAAGGCGTACCCTACCTGCATTTCTGCAATTACATCAAAGTGAAATTCCCAGAATATTTATCGAGGCGAACAATATTTAGAATAGAAGTTACAGTGCAAAATAAAGCGGATAATTTACGTATTCATGTTTTTGGAAGTCTTGCGGTTCTTGGTTATATTAAATACATGTGGTTTTGTGGGCATGTTTTGGAACTCATGAAAAGCCGAAAGTAAAGGAACAGTATCAAAATGTTTCAGCGTCGGTTTCTGCCGCATCTTATCGTAAAATACACTTTAATAAGTCAGACATTTCTCTCAGACATCCCAATATACATTGCAATAAGTAGTATAATGTCTGTCTTCATTTGCATGGTGAAAGTAAGGCGTAAATATGTTGAAGCAAACGCTGGGAGAAGGGAGGGGGAGAGGTGAGGGAAGTAAAACTAGCCTCTATGCAAATTTACAAAATGCACATTTCTGTTTGAAACCCTTACTTTGTTTGATGATAACAGGATGGACTTTAGTCAAAATTCTTCCCCCTCGAAACCCAAGTTCGCGCCGAAGATATATCTGAATGTACACTACAGAAAGGCAGTTGATACTTAGACAGAGCAGGTAAACTGGTCAGCCTTCCTACGTCCATTCTGTAACGGACAAGTTATGATATCTAGTGATCGAGTTATTTGGTGTTGTGAGGGAATGGCGTGTATTCAGGAATATATCCAAGGTAAGAAACCGACAGAGTTTATTTCAACAAATTTAATTTTCCTGCATTTCGATAATAATCTAACCATTTTTTATGAGCAACCATGCATTCGATGTCATTTATATTAAATTCTTATAATTTACAGAACACTTGTTAGTCTTCCCTTTCCGCAACTTGAATAACAGAATTAACAATCGCGTCTGAAAATTTTTAATACATGTCAATTTAATTCATTTCTTTAAATTTTTTTATTAATTTACTCAGCTTGAGGAAATCGCTTCACAGTATCGTTCACATGAACAGTGTCACTCGGACACCTTGAACAGTCCCAGAAATTGGGTTTTATATCAAACAAAGCACTTAATTAACAAAACACATCCTATTATTTGCATTTTCGTGTATTTTTTTCATTTTTTATTTGTTTCATTGTATATCGTTTCCTTTTAAATACACTGACCTATCAAAACTCTTTATATACACTGTATTATCACAAAATATAGATAGAAAAATTTGACGTGTTTTTATATAAAAAAGTAAAGTTTTAGAATTTGAAATGTGGTAGGAAAAATGTTCAGTGTTTTAATAATCATATATTTGTGTATCCAAAATTGATTTATTGGGAAAATAGAAGTATTTATGAAGTAACAATAAAATTTCAACTCCGTTGCCTACCAATTTTTTTAACTTGATGGATTTGAGAAAGTATTTTATCTTCGGCTAGAAATGTTTTGTGAATATACATGTTAACACAGGGAAAGCTTTTTAAAACGAATCAAATTTGAAGTGCACAAATATCTTCAGTTGTACCAGCATCACCCTATTTTTTTTTTTCTTGGCTAGAGCGATTCTGACACTAGGATACTGATTATTCAGCCAAAACTAAAGAATGACGGAAATACTTCTAAAAATGCGCATGTCACGACACTTCAAAAACACCTCAAACTCCAACTACATACTGCGTGTAAACACGCCCTATTTGTTATCTTCTTCGATAGTTTGATTAATCGGCATAAAATTAAACATAGTTATTAAATACTTTATTATCCAACTAATGCACAATATATACTAAGTAGATACAATTAAAATTATAAAATATTTAAAAGCGTTCCAACATGTTTCGGATCACAGAGGATCCATCATCAGGAAGCTTTGTACAGTGCTTGGCTAAAAATTACAAGAATGATTCTATCGTGTCCGTTGACATGGACAAGTTCGGTGTTATGGCAGCGTATTCTGAACTGTTGTGCGTGTGTGTAGTTCGCTGTATATGAAGGCACTCAGTGCTGCCTTAACACCGACCTTGTCCATGTCAACGGACACGATAGAATCATTCTTGTAATTTTTAACCAAGCAATGTACAAGGCTCCCTGATGATGGATCCTGTGTGATCCGGAACATGTTGGAACGCTTTTAAGTATTTTAAAATTGTAATTGTATCTACATATTATGTCTTGTGCATTAGTTGGATAATAAATTGTTTAATTATCATTGATGCACGGTGCAAACATGAATATAAACATAGTTAATTACATGTGTATGTACTCATTCCTGTATGCCCTACTTTATCTTCATAACCCTAATAATACAGTCATCAATAATTCTGTGTACTTTCATAGCCCAATATACCTAAGGATCTGTGCATTAACGTTATTAGAATACAACCCATGTCTTTCGAAACATATAACGCTACAAAGATGATCGTGGTGATGATGATGATGATGATAATGTTGATCATGATGATGATAGTTATATGCAAAGTATTTAAATCCATAGAAGTAAAAAAAACAGTAACGTGGTCAGAATACACTCCGTGAAGGCTTTTAAAGGGAGTCAAATTTTAACTCCCCTCTTTCTTAAACTGAGTACAAGGTGGAGGTAACGCATCAACTTCAAGCCCCGATCACTTTATCCCCGGGAAAGAACCCCGGTATCCAATAAATAGGAGGATGTGTAGGCCTGAGTTGGTCTCGATGTTTCAAAGAAGGGGAAAACATTATCCGTGCCTGGATTAGAGCCCCGGGTCATCATGTCAGAAGCCAGCGTTATAAAATTTGGCCTATATATATGACAAGTCATTTTCATAGTGAGAAGTTAGAAGAGTTGCAGTTAGTCACAAAGCAGCCAGCTTAATTTTATTTGATGGTTTAGAATTAAGGAGAAGCTATTAAACCGTAGCCTTGAAAAGGGTATTTTTACCAAATTTGGATGCTTTTTTAAGAAATTAAAATAATTACTACAGCCACGATATTTTACAAATATGCTAACTAACTAAATAACTAAATAATTCTATGGGGTACAGTTCTTCTTGAGAAACTAACAAGCCCCAAGTTATTAATGAAATTCCCCGCATTTTATGGAATCAAAAAATTTCATTACAACATTCGCAAATGCCCACCACCTGTCCCTATCTTCAGCCAGAGCAATCCAGTTCATCCCTCTCCATCATATTTCTAGAAGATACATTTTAATATTGTCCTCCCTTCTACGCCTAGGTCTTCCAAGTGTAATCTTTCCTTCAGTTCTCCCCACCAAAACCCTGTATGGACCTCTCGTCTCTCTCGAACGTGCCATATACCCTGCCCACCTGTTCATTTAGATTTCTTCACTCGAATAATGTATAATGAGGAGCACAGCACTTCATCACCGGGACAGAGATCCAGTAATCATGTGCAGGATGCTTGCTGTAATTTGTATAAATGAATATTTTTATTCATTTAAAAAGAACCGACAGCATACCCTGTGCCAAGAGAAGGCAGTACTCAGAATGGAGAGTGTTCAACAATTCTTTAATTTATCGAAATCATGCTGAAACACCTGTGAGAGACTGACAACACTTAACTGGTCAAATAATTTCTCATAAAGCCCGTATGTTCATTACCGCATTCAAAATATACCACAGCCGGCCCCTGTCATAAGTAACATGAATTTTGACGTTTTGTTGACCGTGCATCTCAGTATATTTATCTCAGTATTTAACCAACTTGATGCACAAAATTTGTTTCACAATAAGTTTTATTTCATGCCTCTACATGTTTCGAGCACATG
>Ga0123354_10019771_pt1 | contig 10576 bp, 4 predicted proteins | sample TergutLab28metaG_2_FD_97872 | JGI IMG/M metagenome (GOLD analysis project Ga0123354, IMG submission 97872) | Labiotermes labralis P4 segment gut microbial communities from Petit-Saut dam, French Guiana - Lab288 P4 | ecosystem: Host-associated > Arthropoda: Insects > Digestive system > Gut ...
CCCTCGCGCGGATCGATCCTGACCGGGATGTACCCCCATTGCAACGGCATCGAGGGTTTCTACCAGAGCGAGAAGGAGCTCAACACCGTTATGAGCGAGATGCGCAAGGCTGGCTACACCGTGGGCATTGCGGGCAAGGTGGAGCACAGCACGCCGGTGAAGGGTTTCCGTTGGGATTTCAGCATCGACCAGAAACCGCTCGGGCAGGGGCGCGATCCACAAAAGTACCACGACGCGTTTACGGGGTTCGTCCAGAAGGCCAAAAAAGATGGCAGGCCGTTCTTCTTCATGGCCAATTCGCACGACCCGCACCGCCCGTTCCACCTCCAGCCGGAAGACCTCAAATGGCGCTCGCAGGGCTATAACTTTCCCTATCCGTCGCGCGTTTATACTGCGGACGAGATCCCCGTTCCCGGCTTCCTGCCCGATATTGCGGGGATGCGGACGGAGCTGGCGCAATATTACAGCTCGGTGCGCCGCATGGACGACACTGCCGGGGCCATCCTCGCCGTGCTCGAAGAGCAGGGCGTGGCGGACAACACCCTTGTCATGTTCCTGTCGGACAACGGGATGTCGGAGCCGTTCGCCAAAGCCAACTGCTACCTCACCTCCAACCGCACTCCATGGGTCGTGCGCTGGCCGGGGGTGGTGCGGCCCGCCTCGCGCGACGACAAGCACCTCATCTCCGGGGTGGATTTTATGCCTACGGCCCTCGAAGCGTGCGGACTTCCGATCCCCTCCACCGTGCAGGGCCGCTCTCTGCTGCCTCTGCTCAAAGACGGGGAGCAGTCGGGGCGCGATCTGGTCTTCACGCAGTTCTACGAAACCTCGAGCCATAAACGCTACCCGATGTTCGCCGTCTTCAGTGCCGATTATGCCTACATTTTCTCGCCGTGGTCGGACGGCACCTATGCCTATTATAACGAGGCGATGCACGGCGCCGGATATAAGGCCATGGTCCAGGAGAAGAAGCAAGACCCCTATATAAAGGAGCGTTGCGAATTGCTCGTGCACCGCGTGACGGAGGAATTTTTCGACCTGCACAAAGATCCCGACGCGCTGCACAACCTCGTCTCCGATCCCGCTTTCGCCGCGCAGGTCGGTCGCATGCGCGAGGCGATGAAAGGGTGGATGGAACGTTACGACCCTTCGGTGCTCGATGCGTTCGTGAACAGGAATGACCCTGCCGCGCTGGAAAAATATATGAAATCCCAAATCGGTATCGCCGAGGAGCGCAAGGCGCGCCGCGGCGGCGGCGAAGTAACCGACGATTGATCCGGGCATCCCGCCCTCAACCTTAGCTGATATCCAAAAAACTATTGATAAAAAATGAAAAAAATCCCATTTCTGATCCTGATCCTGCTACTGCTCTGTACGACTTTCGCGGCGACTTTCGCGGCCGAGCCGCAGAGTTCGCAGAGTTCGCAGACGTTGAAATACCGCATGATACCCACGGGCGGCGACCTGTGGATGGACCCTTCCGACAAAGCGCGAACGGAGGTGCGCCGCCAGATCGACCTGATGGTTTCGCAGGGATATAACGCCATCTCGCTCGGCCCCTTCACATTCATGCCGATGCACTTTGTCGACTACGCCCGCTCGCCCTATCCCGAAGCGGCGCAGTACACGTCCGAAAAAGTGGCCTCGAACCTCGCCACGGTGCGCGACAACATCCGTTACGCCAAGCAAAAGGGCATCAAGTATGTAGCTTTCCGCTCCTACTCTTTTTACGCGCCCTACAACTTCTGGAAAGCGCACCAGAAGGAGCTAAATCCGAACGGGGTATTCGACAAGCTCTTGATGCGCGCCCACCAGAACGACATGTACCAGAAAGCATTGGACGGTAAATCGCCATATTGCGTGCCGCAACAGCAGTGGACGAACGCCACCTTCCGCAACTTCTTCCTCTGGTCTACCGAGAAGGTGCTCGACCTTATCCCCGAGCTGGACGGCTTTCTGAACGCCTATGCCGAAGCGGCCTGGACATATGACATCGATAAGGTCGCCGACGGGAAATGGAGTTCGTGGAAAGACTGTGTCGACCGCGAGGCCACCGACTCCTGCTTTGTCGACTACTCCAACCGTCTTGCCGAGATGCTCCAGCGCAAGCGTGGGGACGATTACTTCTTCGGCCTGCGTGATTGGTATGTCAAGCCGGAGTTGCTCGCCTCGCTCACCGTCCCGCGCGACAAACTGGTCATCGCGGTCAAATACTCCGGTTTCGACCAGCCGCTGGTCAACTATCCCCCCTGGGGCAAAGACCTGCTCGACCAGGGCTTTAGTGTGATATTCGACATCCAGATCTACAACGCCGAATGGCCCTCTCCGTTATATTGGTACAACAGGGAGATAGTCAATAAAATATACGAAAACATCCGCGAGGCGCACTTCACCGGCGTGGGCTACCACGACTTTGATGTCAGCAACGACAGCTTCGACAATCCGATCCGCCAACTTACCATAAAGACCGCCGCGGCGGCCATGAACGGGGCGCCGCTCTCCGAGAAGGACGCGCTCGCCGAGTTGGCGAAGAACTACGGGAAGGCCGCCCCCGCGGTGCTCGCCTCGCTGGAGGCGGTGGGATGGGCCCAGGAGGCTTATATAAAGTTGATGCCCGCCTGGTTTTGGCGCGGCGACGGCCTCACGCCCGGAGGATTGCAACTTCCGCGCCTGTGGATGGCGCTGGACAATCCCGAAGCTCCCGACCGCATGGGGTTCGTGCGGCAGGACGCGGTGGGGATACCCGAATATGTCGCCGCTTTTCTGGACGGCCCCGACGCACTGAAAACCGCCGAGGCGCGCTGGAAAGGGGAGGGGCGCAAGACCCCGCTGGAAATGATAAATTTTATGGACAGTTGCGCCGACAGGGCCGTCGAGCAGATCCTCGCCGCCCGCAAACTCGCTCCCAAGTCGCCCTATATGCGCGACATGGTGGCCAGCGCCTTCATCCACCGCCAGGTGGTTTCGCGCGACAACGCGTTCCTGCGGTCGGCGATGGATATCTACAAGAGCGGCTATGTGTTCGACGACAAGAACAACCCCGAGCGTAAAAAAGTGCGCCAGACCGGTTACGACCTCACGCAGGAGAGCGCGCGGGAGATGCAGAACATGATCGCCAGCGACCAGCTGATGCGCGCCCTGCTGAAAGAGTTTGCCCCGCGCCGCCCCGACATGCGCGGCGAAATCACCTATGAGACCGAGCGTAAGGACGCCTCTGCGATGGGCATTAAATTGACGGTACCGGAGCTCGACAAGGCGAAACTGGAAGAGATCCGCTCTATCATCAAGCAGTAGGGCCCGCATGCGCAAACCGCTGTTTCCGACCTCGCCCGTGAGGGCCCGTGCGTGCAAGGCGCTGCTTCTGACGCTGCTGGGCGCGGCGCTGTGCGGTCCCGCCGCGCGGGCTGCGGGAAATGCTCCGGGACTGGCTACGGGGAGGACGCTTCTCGACGGGCAGTGGGAATATGGCTTGGGCCGTAACTACACCGGCAAGACCATTGTTCCCGGCATCCCGCTCGACCCGGGCGAGGCGTGCGACGAAAAATTGTGGTACCGCCGCGAGGTGGCGCTGCCCGCCGGGAACTGGACTGAGGCTTCGCTGGAGCTTTACGGGGCGCGTTTTATGCCGGAGGTTTATGTAGACGGACAGCTGGTCTCCAAGCGCAACGGTGGGATGACGTTGACAGTGCATCCGCTCGGCCCCGCGGCAAAGTCCGGTCGCCGGATAACGCTCGAAGTGGCCCTGACGCCCCTCAGCCATGTGCCGGTCACTGACGCTTCGTACATTCCGTCGGCCGACCAGTGGCGGAGCAACATTTCGGCGTGCCTGTGGGACGACGTGGTGTTGCACACCGACGGCGGGGCGCGCATAACGCGGATAGTGCCTTTCTGCAACCTGCAGAAAAAGGAGGTCGCCGTCGATTTTTCGCTCGAAGGGAACTATGACGGTTGCCGCGCCGTGGTCGAGGTCATCGCTTCCGACGATAGCTCAGGCCCAAGTTCCCTCTCCGGTGGTCGAACGTTGCTTACCGCCAGCGCCGACAAGGCGGGTGCAGAGAACGCCTGCACTCTGCGTTACAGCGGCGTGCTACGGGAGTGGACGCCTGACGCGCCGAACCTCTACCGCCTGCGCGTGACATTGCTCAGGGGCCGCGACACGGTCGACATATCGGAGCAGAATTTCGGTATAAAGAGTTTCACCACGCACGACAAGTCGTTCAGGCTGAATGGCAATCCGTGCACCCTGAGGGGCAGCACGGTGGTATGGCACCGCTGGGTGCGCGACAGCGAGGGGCGCGCGGTGGCCTACGACACGACGTGGTTCAAAAAGAATATAATCGACCGCCTCAAATCACACGGGACCAACTATTTGCGTTTCCATCTCGGGGTCCCGCCGCAGCGGCTGCTCGACCTGTGCGACCGTTACGGCCTTTTGGTGCAGTATGAATGGAGCTTCTTCCACGGCATGCCGGCCAGCTACGAGAGCCTGATGGAGCAATATCCGGTGTGGTTCGACCGCGGGATGGCGCACCCGTCTGTGGCCATTTACCACCCCTACAACGAAACCTCTTCCGACGAACTCGCCACCGTTTGGCGCGCCCTCGACTCGATCGTGAAACGCTATCCGTCCATGCTGCTCGAAGACCGCGACGAGTTGCACATCCACAAATATTGGTGGAGCCTGTTCGAAAACGTGGGGGTCTACTACGACAGCGCGGCGCAATTCGACCGTCCGATCGTGGTCGACGAGTTCGGCGGCAACTACCTCGACGGCAATGGAAACATCGGCGGTTACAGCGCCCTTAAAGAGAGCTTTATGCGTTTTCTGGGCCGGGAGCAGACCCCCGAGATGCGCCTGCGGCACCAAACCCTCGCCAACGCGCGGGTGGCGGAATATTGGCGGCGGATAGGCGCGGCGGGGATCGCTCCGTTCGTCATCGCCAGCAGTTGGGAGGACGGCAACACATGGTTCATGGGTCCTCTTCGCGAGGGCAATCCCAAGCCGGTGTGGGACGCCCTGACGGCCGCCTGGTCGCCGGTGGCGGCGAGCCTCGACATTTGGGACCGTGATTTTACGCCAGGCCAGGCGATCGACATACCTTTATACGTTTTCAACGAAACGGGTAGCCGGCGCGAGGTGCTCGTCGACGTGTATGTGCGCGATGGAGCCGGGAAACACTATTTTAGCCGCCGCCTTTCGGTGCCGGTTGACGCCTATGGCAGGCGTGTCGAGACGTGCCACGTGGCTATGCCCGACCATGCCGGAGATTATTTTGTCGAAGCGCTCACCCTCAATCCCACCCGCGAGGTGACCCATCCGGTGCTTTCGAGCTGGGATGTGCGGGTGTTGACGGCCCGGGTGCCGGACGCGGTGAAAAAGGCCGCGATCTACATCCCTCCCGCCGAAAAAGAGTTGGCTGCGTTTGCCCGCGAACGGGGGCTGCGGACGGCCTCGAATTTGCAGGATGCCTCCGTGGTGGTGCTTTCGCGCCCGTCGTGGAAGGCGCTCTCCTCGCCCGAAGCGCAATCCGGTGCGCGATCCGGCGGGTCAGTTGCGCAGTCGGATGTGCGGTCGCTGCTCGAGAAGGCCGTTGCCGCGGGCAAGGGCGTGCTGATGCTCGACGCGGGGGAGCGCAATCTCGGGCAGGGTTATCCCAAAAAGGCGGGCGATCTGGGCCCGTTGCAGGGGGCGGCGCGCGTCACCGACCCCGAGGTGACGCATTACGAGCTTTGCTGCGGGTTGCGGCTCACCTTCACCGAAGAGGCTGAGCCCGAGAGCCATATCCACCCCGCGGAGGCGGACAGCGGCCTGTGGCAATATCTTAAACCTTATTCCTGCTGGCTGTGGAACGGCCTGCGCGGCGGGCTGATAGTCCCCGCCTCGGATATGGAGGTGGACGGGCTCAGCTCGGAGGCTTTCCTTTCGCAATGGAGCGCGCGCGGCGCCGATCCCGACAGAATAAAAGCGGGGAACTACTACGCTTACGAACTTAACGGCCTCTACGGATTTTCGGCTTCGGGAGATGACGCCGCCGTGAAGGTGGATCTGAAAAAACGGGTGGAATTTTTGGTCACGGACGCCCCGTCGCTGGCCGGTTCGATAAATCTGAAGACGCCAGTGGGGGTTACCGACCTCGCGGCGGGGTATCGCAATGCGCAACACAGCGCGGCGCGGGGATTTTCCACATTGGTCTGCGCCGGGAAGAACCTTACCCGCACTCCGGTGGTGGAGGTGGATTTCGGACCGGGGAAGGGGCGCATGATCATCTCCCAACTGCTCACCGCCGGACGCCTTGCCCACGGCTTCGGAGAAGCAGCTTTCTACGGGATCCGTTACGATGAGTGCACCGCACAAATGACGCTCAATATGATGAACGAACTTTTGACACAATGAAAAATCGGACACAATGAAAAAGATAGCTACAGCGCTGTTAGTCGCAGCTTTATTGACGGCGGGCGACGCCTTCGGCGACACGCGCCTTATCCGTAGCGTCGACCTGCTCGACGCATGGCAGTATAATTACAACGCCTCGCACTGGCTCGAGCAGGGAAACTTGCGCGTGGGCCAACCCTTATGGGGCGAGCGGCCCGACACCACCATCGCCTCGCTGCCCGCATGGCTCGAGGGGGCCGACTGGATACAGACCGCCCGCGGCTCGAAAAACTTTACAGGGCCCGTCGTGGCGACCTTCACGCTGGCCGAAGACGCCGACGTGGTGATCGCCCATAGCGAGGCGATCGGCAACGGGGCGCTCGGCGTTCCGTCGCAAGGCAGCGGGCCGGTCGGCGCGAAACCGCAATGGCTCAGCGCTTACCAGCCCGCTCCGGGACGTTTGACCGACTCCGCGGGCGAAACGTTCGCCCTCTTCCGCCGCCGCTACGCCAAGGGCGAAAAGGTCGAGCTTGGGCCCAACGGCGGCACGGACCAGCCCATGTATTTGGTGGCCGTCGTCCCGGTGAAGAAACTCACTCCGGCCGCCGCCACGGCTGCCGCCCTGCGCGCCGCCAAGTCTGCCGCCCCGTCCGGCAGGGTGTTCGATGTCAGACAACAGGGGGCGAAAGGCGACGGCCGCGCCCTCGACACGGCCCCCATTCAGGCGGCCATCGACCGCTGCAACGCGGCGGGAGGCGGGGTGGTGTGGCTCGCCGGAGGGATCTTCGTCACGGGGACCCTGCGCCTGAAAGACAACGTCACGCTCCACGTCGAACGGGGGTCGATCCTGCGCGGATCGCCCGACCACAGCCAATATCCGCCTATCCGTTGCGCGTTGCCTTCGTTCCGCGCCAACGAGGATTTTCAACTGATCTACGCCGAGAACGCCCATAACATCACCATTACCGGCGGGGGGATCATAGACGGCTATTCGCTCAGGGAAGGCTGGCCCTGGAAAGGGACAAATAACGAGTACGAACGCCCGCGGCTGGTGCGCATGGTCGCTTGCCGCGACGTGGCGGTGCGCGGCGTTACCCTTGTCCGCAGCGCCAACTGGACGCAATACTATGAAGGATGCGAGAACCTTACGTTGGAAAATCTCACACTGCGCTGCTATACCGGCACCCATAACGAGGACGGGATGGACATCAGCGGCTGCCGCCATGTGTGTGTGCGCAAGATCAACGCCATCTGTGGCGACGATGTGGTGTGCATCAAGTCGATGTCGATGATCCCGGGCGAAGATATCCGTGTAGAGTGGGTTCGCTCGCGCTATGCCAACTGCAATCTGGTCAAGGTCGGCACCGAGACCCATGCGGGTGTGAAGGATCTGCACGTTTCGAACGTCGAGGGGTGGACGCGCCTTGCTCTGGCCATCGAATCGGTGGACGGGGCGGTGGTCGAGAACGTAACCTACGAAAATATACTGCTGCACCAGTGCGCCACCCCCTTCTTCGTGCGGCTCGGAAATCGCGGCCGCACCTTCGAGGGCGGGCCAGATCCGGCGCCGGTCGCCGTGCTGCGCAACGTTACCTTTCGCAATATTAGAAACCTCGAAGCCGTCTGCAACTACCAGAAAGGCGGCTCGGGCGTGGGCGCCCCCATCGCCGGCATCCCGGGCCATCCGGTTCAGAACGTTACGATCGAGGATTGCGACCTGCTCTTTTTCGGTTCGCAGCGCGACCCCGATCTGGTCTACCGCGATGTGCCCGAAAATGAAAAAGATTACCCGGAATTAAATATTTTCGGGCTATGTCCCGCCTACGGGCTCTATTTCCGCCATGTTGAGGGGCTGACGTGCCGCAATGTGCGCATCCGCATGGCCAACTGCGACGTCCGTCCGGGGATCGTCATGGACGATGTGAAAGACTATTCCCTCACGGGAGTGACGTGCGACAGTTGCGACATCACCCAACCCGCCCCCTTGTGGCATAAACAGGAGGGGACGATCCATTCCAAACAGGCCAATAAGGGCGAATAATTATTGCGATAGATATGGAACCGCTTAGTAGAAAGAATGTAAGGAGCACGCTATACCCCGAGCGGATCATCCAGTTCGGGGAGGGGAATTTCCTGCGGGCGTTCGTCGACTGGATCGTCTGGAACATGAACCGCAGGAGCGATTTCGACGCGGGCGTTGTGGTCGTGCAGCCGATAGAGAGCGGCATGGTCGATGTGCTGGACAGCCAGCAGGGGCTCTACCATCTCAATTTGCAGGGCATAGACAGGGACGTCGAGGTGGATATGGTGGAGATGATCGACGTGATAACGCGCGGGATCGACCCCTACAGAGATTTTGACGACTACCTCGCATTGGCCGAGAATCCCAACATTCGTTTCGTCGTCTCGAACACCACCGAGGCGGGGATAGCTTTCGATCCGGCTTGCCGCCTCGCCGACCGGCCCGCAAGCTCCTACCCCGGCAAACTCACCCAGCTGCTCTACCACCGCTACCGGACCTTCGACGGCGATCCGTCGAAAGGGTTGATAATCTTCCCGTGCGAGTTGATCTTCCACAACGGCAAGGAGTTGAAAAAATGTATAGGCCAATATATCGATCGGTGGGGTCTGGAGGATGGTTTCCGCGAGTGGTTCGAGAGCGCGTGCGGGGTATATAGTACTCTGGTAGACAGGATCGTGCCCGGTTATCCGCGCGATACGGCTGACGAACTTTGTCGGCGCACGGGGTTCGAGGACAAACTATTGGTAAAGGCGGAGATATTCCACCTGTGGGTGATCGAGGCGCCGCGGTCGGTGGCCGAAGAGTTCCCGGCGGACAAGGCGGGGCTGAACGTGGTGTTCACATCCGACGAGGAGCCCTACCACCGGCGCAAGGTGACCCTGCTCAACGGGCCCCACACGCTGCTGGCGCCCGTGGGTTACCTCGGCGGCCTGGACACCGTGCGGGAATGTGTCGAAGACGACGTGGTCGGGGCGTTCGTCGACAAGGTTATGTTCGACGAACTGCTGCCCACGCTCGACCTGCCGCGCGCGGAGCTCGAGAAATTCGCCTCCGACGTGCTCGACCGCTTCCGCAACCCTTTCGTGAAGCACTACGTGACAAGTATTATGCTCAATTCGTTCCCCAAGTTCAAAACGCGCGACCTCCCCGGGCTGAAAACATATCTTGCCCGCAAGGGTGAGTTGCCTCGGGGGATCGTGTTCGGGCTGGCGGCGATAACTACCTATTATAAAGGGGGTATGCGGGGTCGTGACGCCATAACGCCCAATGACGACCCGGCGATAATTGAGCTCCTCTCGCGACTTTGGGCGACGGGCGATGTGGCGCAGGTTGCCGTCGGCGTTCTCGGCGCAAAGGAGATCTGGGGCGAGGACTTGAACGAGATCCCCGGCCTGACCACGATGCTGACCGGCCATCTCGGCGCGATAGCGACCAAAGGCATGCGCGAAGCAGTGAAAAAGATGCTGGACCGGTGAGCTGAATCGGTAAAAATTCTCTAACTTGCCGGGGATTTTAACAGTTTGTTTATGGCAGACTCTATCAGGATCAACCCGGCGGACAATGTTGCCGTTGCGATAGCACCGCTTCAGGCCGGAACGGTCTTAACAGTGGACGGGATTCGGGTTACCCTGAGCGATGACATCCCGGCGGGGCACAAATTCGCCCTGCGTGACATCGCCGCAGGTTCGAACGTCATCAAATATGGCTACCCCATCGGCCATGCCGCGGTCGACATCGCCCGCGGCGGTTGGGTGAACGAGAAAAGCCTCAAAACCAACCTCGACGGAGTGCTCGAATACGCCTACAACCCCGTTGGCGCGTCGGGAGCGGGCGGCGAACGGGGTAGCGCGGGCAGGGAGAACGGGACTGCGAGCGCTTGCGCAACACAGGCCGACAGGCCGGTTGAGGAAACGGTCGGCGAGCGCTTGCGTAGCATAGGCCGTAGGCTGGGGCGAGAAGAGCGTTTTCTCAACCGGCCAAAGCCGACAGACCGCTCTCCGCGCCCGAATGAGACGTTTATGGGTTACCGCCGCGCCAACGGCGGCGTGGGCATTCGCAACGAGATATGGATAATCCCCACAGTGGGGTGCGTCAACGGCACGGCCGCCAACCTTGCGCGCCTGCTTCAACTTGAAACAGGTGTGGGGCAACCTGCGCCCCCGACCCAAAACCCATCCCCG
>Ga0123354_10019772_pt1 | contig 10576 bp, 7 predicted proteins | sample TergutLab28metaG_2_FD_97872 | JGI IMG/M metagenome (GOLD analysis project Ga0123354, IMG submission 97872) | Labiotermes labralis P4 segment gut microbial communities from Petit-Saut dam, French Guiana - Lab288 P4 | ecosystem: Host-associated > Arthropoda: Insects > Digestive system > Gut ...
AAAATACATAAAAATAATAGCGCGAAGCAATCCAGTGCAGGGACTGATAAATGCCGTCACTGGATTGCTTCGCGCTATAAAACCATTCCGTTCATTGGTTATTTAGCGCTCGCAATGACGGATTTTTAGTCACTTGTCAACTGTCACTTGTCAACTGTCAACTGTTTCCGCAGCGCGGGCATCACCCAAGCCGCAGCGGAACCCACTTGCATCGGCCGCTTCAATATGAATCATGCGGCGGGGCGGCCCATAGCAGCGTTGACCGGGATCAACCGCGCCGGGGGTACCACATTTCTATTTATTTCAACTGTTTCCGCAGCGCGGGCGACAAATTTTCCGCCTCCAGGTTGGACAGCGCCCAGGCCAGCTGCCGCTGGAGGCGGGCGACGTGCGCGGCCAGCGCGCGGGGATCCGCGCCCGTCGGCGGGTCTGTGAATACCGGTATTGACATGGTTCCTCCTTAAAAAGAGTGGAGTGTGGAGTGTGAAGTGTGGAGTGTGGAATGTGGAGTGTGGAATGTGGAGTGTGGAGTGTGGAATGAAGGAAAAGTGGAATTTGGATTTGACGCCTGCGGCGGGCCCGCTCAACTCTCAACTCTCAACTCTCAACTCTCCTGTTGGTACGTTTCAGCGATTTCGTAAAGATGAAACTCCCCGCGGCCTTTCAGGCGCAGCCTGAGGGTGGCGCAGCGCCGGGGCTGGAGGGGGACGTCGAGCAGGCCGTGTTTTTTGCCGGTGCCGCGGAGCTTTGCGAGGCCCTGCCAGACGCCGCTTTTGTCGTATTGGACCTCCGCCTCAAATGTGGAGCCGGGGGGCAGGAACACCCGCAGCGACAGCCGCTGCAGCCGCCAGCGGTCCGGCGACAGGTTTAACCCGGACCCCGCCGCGCCCAGGTCCCAGGTCTCCGCCATCCAGGGCACGGCCCCTTCCGCCGCCGCCCCGGCAGGCAGCCGCCCGCCCCGGCCGATAGCGTAGATTTCCCCGTCGTCGCCGTCCCGATAGTACAGGTCCCCGTCATAGACGGCCGCGGCGGCCATATGGACCGGCCCCTCCCTGTGCCACGTCCGTGTGGGGATGTGGTACGAAAACAGCTCAAAAAAGCCAACCGCCTCCCTCTGAGAGGGAGGTGCCTCCGAAGGAGGCGGAGGAAGCCCCTGCATCGATATATATAAGGTGTCGCCGGAGACGCCTGCCACGGCGCTGTGGTAATTACTTGCGTCGAAGGAATCGGACAGCAATGAAATATTCCCGCCCTGCCAGGCATAGACGCCGCCGGGCCCTTTGTAGTAAATGGTCCCGTCCGACGGCGCGGCGGAGGCGGCGCTGCCTTCCTCGATGCCCGGGACGGCCATTTCGATAAGCTGGAAATTGGACGGCGCGGTACCGGTGAGGCGGTGGACGCGGTCCTCCTTGAAGAACAGCACGGAATCCCCGTCGGCGGCGATGCCCGTGAAGTCCCCGGCACTTCCGACGGTGGCGGCGTAGCTGTCGTCGGACAGCCCGGAATAGGCCTGCCAGTTCAGGGGGTCCCCCAGCTTGCTGCCGTAGATCTCATGCTTGGCGGAGGAACAGCCCCACACCCGGTTGCCCATGGCGGTGACGAAATCCATCGCCGGGGCGATGCGGGAGACGGTGCCGTTCAGGTCGCCCCAATAGTCGGGGAAGGCCTCGCCCGATATATCAAAGGTGAGGGAATTGGGGCCGCGCCCGAGGATCTGATGTGGCCCGTCGAAGCCGTGGAGGAACCCGGACAGGGTGACGGTGTCGCCCTCTTTGAAGTTTTCGGCGGGGTAGGGGGGGTCCTGCCAGAAGATCTGCAGATAGCGGACCGCTTCGGTCACCTCCCAGGTGTCCGTCGTGTCGAAATACTCATAAAACACACGTTCGTCCCCGGCTGAGCCGTCGAGATTGTCCACAAATATATCGCCGTCGGCGGGGGCGTCCGGCTTATAGCCCAGCACATTCCGCCCGGGGAGGGTCATGACGGCCTGAAACACCCGGGTGTTTCGGCGGTCCCGCCAATAGCCGCACTGGTAGGCGTCGAGGACGCAGTCCAGCGGCGCGTCGCCGTTGATGAGACGGTGCTCGAAGTCGTAGATGTCGGCGCCAAGCGCCACGGTTTTGGGGGAGAGCAGCTCCTCCAGCCGCTGGTTATAGACGCCGGCCATGCAGCCGCGCCCCGGGCGGGCGGAGAGCAGGGGATAATTTTTGGCGGACAGCCCGTATCCGTCGGCAAAGCATCCGGCGGGCACGGGCTCCCGGGCGTGCCACCCGCCGAACGCGGCGGTCCGGGCGCGCTTCTGCGGCAGCGTTTTGAGAGGGGGAAGGGTCATGATTTTTTTCCTCCGGAAAAAAATAATTGAAAATTGAAAATTGAAAATTGAAAATTGCCGCCTGCGGGCGGGGGGGCCGCGCCTGCAGCGCGGAATTGATAATTGATAATTGAAAATTGAAAATGCCGCCCGCAAGCGGGCGGGGGGAACGGGCTGAAATCGGCGGCCAGCCCCTTACCTCCCCCTCACAGCGCTCCTACGGAGCGCCGGGGTGTGGTGGCCCCGCAGGGCCGGGTGGGAGCGCCTGGCGGGAATTTCGCTTGTTTGCACGAAACGAGTTGAAACGAATGATCGGTGAATCGCCCGCATGGCGATCCCCGCGCTCCTGCGGATGCGCGTGAAGGGGGGATTGGGGGCTGCACGCCATTGGCGGCCATCTCCTACCTCCCCCTCACGGCGTTTCGCAGAAGCGCCGGGGTGTGGGGACCGCCCGCAGGCGGTGGTGGGAGCGTCTGGCGGCGCAATCAACCAATCGATCCGGAACGCCCCCAAACAGGCGCGCCCCTACGGGCATAATCGCCGCCGTATATAAATCAATATAACAAAAAACGGGGGGCATTGCTCCCCGCCGCGCCTGCGGCGCAGCTATAAATTGAAAATGGGGGAACGGGCTGAAATCAGCGCAATTCCGTAGACCGATTCATGGATACGGGCGGATTAGACGGGCGCATACTATGCGCCCCTACAATGTACGCGCAAATAAAATACCCGCCTTTTAAGGCGGGTATTCCCTTTCACGTCCTCATTCACATTCGCAGCCTTCGCAATAGTGGGGGCAATAGGGCTCGCAGTCGTTGCGCCGGACGACGTCGCGGTTCTTCACCACGTTGTAGGTGTTGTATTCGTGCTCGTGGACCACGTCGTATTCGTTGACGATGTCGTGACGGTGCTTGATGACGTGGCGGTGGTGGATCACCTGGCGGTCGGCGCCGCAGTCGTATTCCTTCACGCAGTCGGGGGCCGGCTCGCGGTCCAGGCCGCAGCATTCCCCGCGGCCGACAAAGGCGCCTTCTTCAAAGCCGCGCGCTTCTTCGAAGCCGCGCATGTCGCGGCGTTCGGCGCCGCGGCGTTCCGCCTCTTCCATCCGGCGGCGGCGGCATTTTTGGCAGTTGCATCTCATTTCATAAACCTCCCCGCCGCCGGTGCCCTGCCCTTGGAGCGGCCCCGCAGCGCGCCAGCGCGGAGGGGATAGCGCCCCCTCCGGGGCTCACTCCCACTCCGAGACCGCCATAGACAGGCCGTACAGCACTACAGCATATGCGCGTGCCGCGCAAATTGATAATTGAGAATGGATAATTGAAAATGGCCGCCTGCGGGCAGCCTCTTTGCCTCCCCTAAACGCTCCTGCGGGAGCGCCGGGGTGGGTGGCCCCATTTTCAATTATCCATTATCCATTTTCAATTCCGCGCCCAAAGGGCGCGGCCCCGCCCCCATTTGCCATTTGCAATTTGCCGCTTGCCATTTGCGCCGCCGCCGCGCCTGCGGCGGCGGCGGCGATCCGCCGCACCACGCTTTCTTTCCCGTCGAAGGTCATCATGTCAAGCACCGCCAGCGCCTGGTCCGCCATTTCCGGCCGGAACAGGCCCATGGCGAACAGCTCCTTGGCCAGCTCGTTCTGCGCCGCCTTGTTGAAGGGGCTCTGCCGCTGGGGCACCACCTCGATGTCGAACAGGGGCATGCGGGCCCCCGCGTCGGCGCCGAAATCGTCCCCCTGCGCCCGCGGGCGGATAGTGGAATTGTCAAATGTGAGGAATTGATAGGAGGCATTCCTTATCCCCCCTTCGCAAGGGGGGACGTCGCCCGCAGGCGACAGGGGGATCGCTCCCGCCGCAGCGGTGGACGGGACGATCGATTGATTGCGCCGCCGGGCGCTCCCACCCGGCCCTGCGGGGCCACCCTCCCCCTGCGAGGGGGAGGTGGGGTTGCCCGCCACCCGGAACGTCCTCCCCTCCTCATAAAACTGGCGGATCAGCTCGAGGACCATATACACAATATCCTGATACGCCCTATAAGAGGATTTCACCATATCGCGGGTGAGTTTGCCGCCCGCCTCCTGGAGGGCGGCGATGGCGGAGGCCGCCGTCACGCCCCCGGCGGTGCCGCCCTGGGAAAAGTCGCGGTTGCCGCTGGTCTCCTTCAGCTCCTCGATCTTGTTGTCGAGCAGCTGGAGATAGATCCCGGAAAGCGGCGCGGTGACGATCTGGCGGAGTGAACCGTCGTCCACACTGCCGCCAGCCACGTGGATGAAATCCTTCTCAAAATCCGCGAACTCCTCTTCGGACACGCTGCCGTCCTCCCGGACGAACCAGCGCAGCTTCGACGCCATCAGCGCGTTCTTCATCACCGCCCCGGAAAGCCGGTCGATATAGCGCTGGCAAGGCTTCATCACGTCCACATAGCCGAACCCCGCCGGGCTGCCCTCCTCCGTGAACAGCACGTCGAACACCACGGGGTACTGCCCGTGGGCGTACCAGCCGTCCTTCATGGCGGGGTCGTTTTCGCTGGCATAGAGGAGCGTTTCGTTCACAAATTTGCAGTAGTGCAGCAGCCCGTCCCGCTTGTAATACCAGTCCACCACGGTGGACTTGCCAGAGGTGTCCGCCGCGTCGTCCCGGGCATATTGCGGCACGTCCGCTTCCGTCTGGCCGGAGGAGCCCAGCAGCCCCTTCAGGGCGGGGTACTGCTCCTCCAACGCCTCATTGTCCCGCAGGTCCACCAGAAAGAGGTTGCGGGACTGCTGAATATCACTCACGCCCGGCTCCCAAAAAATATTCAGAATATCCAGCTTGGTGATGCCCACGTCGCCGAGGCCTTCGCCCCGGTCCGCGTCCCAAAAGACGCCGTAGACGCCGGTGCCGGCCTTTAATTTGTACCACCACACGTCGGAATACACCTGCTCGAAGCGGTTGGCCGACAGCACGGCGGGGATGACCCTGGAGAGGGCGGCGGCGGCGGCGGCGGCGCCCGGCTCCCGGGGCAGGATGTTGGGCTCGGGATAGTTGTCCATGGCGTCGGCGTGCTTGTTGGCCACGGCGTTCCAAAGCCAGGCGGAAGTCGGGTCGGGGTCGCTCCGCGACAGGGCGTCGCCGCTCCGCGGCAGCTGGCCGCCCAGGCATTCTCCGCCGCAGTTGTGGCGGAGTTTGTACCAGCGTTCATTGTCGAGGATGCGCCGGTCCAGCTGCGCCTTCCCGGCGCGGTATTCCTGCAGTGTCTGTGAAGCGGCGAGGATGTCGGCCTTGGTGATTTTGTGCGGTTTATTCATATTTTTCCTCCGGACGAAACAAATTGAAAATGGCAAATGAGGGGCGTGTGGAATTGGATTAGGGCGCCCACGGGCGCGAGGGACCGGCTGGTCCGTGCCATAATTTTCAATTTTCAATTCTCAATTTTCAATTATTTTACGCCAAAGGCGTAAAATCGCGCTCCCCATGGAGGTTTTGTACAATGAACAGTGAACAATGAAGGAAAAGTAAAACGGGATGAGAACCATTGCGGGGTAGCGCCAAAGGCGCGAGGAACCGGCTGATCCATGCCATAATTGTTCATCGTTCATTGTTAATTGATCACGATCCCGCCGCCGGTGACGATATTGTTCACCTGCGTGTTGCCCGCGGACATGTTGACGGCGTCGCCTCCGCCTGGGGCGGCGGTCAGGCGGTTGCCCGCGATGAGGGCGCCGGTCCCCGCGTATTTGATGCCGATGCCCGTGTAGCCGTCGGCGGCGTTGCCCTCGATGAGCGCCCCCGCCCCCGCCGCGTCGACGGCGTTGCCGCTGTTCAAAAACGTGTTGCCCCGGATGACATGGCCGTCGCCGCCCGTGATTTTAAGGCCCGTATGGGTGATCCCCGGGGGGGCGGCCACCCGGTTGCCCCGGATGAGCCAGCGGCTCCCCCCTTCGCAGTCGATGCCGACGATATACCACCCGTTCATGGTGATGATGTTGCCGGCAATCACCACGTCCGACGCGGCGGATTTTTTGTCGGCGCTCACGGCGCCGTAAACCCCCGGGCCGGAGAGGCAGTCGATCCGGCAGCCGGTCACCGACGCGGCGGCGGCGGTTTCGGGAAGGTACACCCCCGCGTCGCAGCCGGAGATCTGCAAGTCCCGGGCCGCGAACCCCGCGCCGCCGAAGACGGCCCCCTGGGCCTGGCCGGTTATGACACAGCCCGCCACAGAGCCGTTTTTCGAGTCGGCGTCGGCCCGGAACCCGCTGCGGCCCTGGACGTTTTCAGCGTAAAACGCGCAGCCCTCGACGGTCACGCCGGCGGCGTTTTTCAGCGCCACCCCGTCCCCGCAGCCCCGGAAAATACAGTCCCGGACCCGCAGCTTCAGGGAGCAGGCGGCGCTGACCCCGATGTCGAAGCCCACAAAGGTGACGCTTGATATTTCCACATTGCTTTTTTCGGAGGTGCAATGATACGCCACGCCGATATTTGCGGAATCTGCGATTCCGCCGGAATCTGCGCCCCCGCCGCCGTCCAGCTTCAGGTCCCGAAGGGCGGTGTCGCCGCTGTACCAGCCGTTCACCGGGTCGTAGGCGTTTATGTCGGGAAACTCTATCAGCGGGTATCCTGCGGATACCCGCTTTAAAACGGCGGCCCCCTGCCCCATCCCCCGGAGCACCGTCCCCGATGGGACCTTCACTGTGCCCTCCAGCAGATACGTGCCGGAGAGCAATAAGACCGTCCCGGGTTTTTGACAGGCGGCGGCGATTTTCGCGGCGTCCCCGACGCCGCTTGCGGCGTCAAAGCCCGTGCACACCACATCGCAGTCGGCCGTGTGGCCGACCACCACATCGGCATAGCGCTTGCCCGAAGCGCCCGGCGTACCCGGCACGCCGGGATCCCCTTTGGGGCCCTGAGGTCCCGGCGGCCCCCCCGGCGGCCCCGCCGGGCCCTGGGGGCCGACAAACTCCCCGGCGGCCAGTTTCTGTTCGACCGTGTCTGCGGCGGCGTTCATGGCGGAAGCCGCCGCTTCCGCATTTGCCAAGGCGTCCCGGACCGCCGCCGCATTGTCGGCCAGCCGGTCCGCCAGCCCCGCGTAGGCATCGAGGGCTTCGAGCGCGGTGACGCGGACGGGGGCGCCGGGTTCCAGCGAGAGGGCGGCCAGCCGGGTGCCGATGCGCCGACCGTCGGCGGCCTGCCCCGCCGCGCCCAATAAAACGGTCCCGGCCCCCAGCAGCCGCCCGGGCAGTACGCAGCCGCCGTCGTCCCCGATCAAAACCGTCTCCACACCGGCGGAGGCGTCGGACGTGTCGGCGGCGGTCGGCCCGCGCCTGATGACGGCCAGCCGCACGGGGTAATCGGCCCAATCGGCGCCGAAGCGGAAGGCGCAGGGCAGGTCGGCGCCGGCGGTGAAGGCGGCGCCGCCGCGGAGCAGCAGCGACCCGCCGGAAACGGTAAAAATAAGCAAGCGTTTTCTCCCTTCGGTCGAAACAAATTGAAAATGGAAAATGACAAGTGGCAAATTATAGAACGGCGCCGCCCGGACTTGTTTCCGGTGGGCACAATTTGCAACTTGCCATTTGCAATTTGCCATTTGATTTTACCCCAAGGGGTAAAAGCGCGCTCCCCGTGTAACGGGGGAGCGCGCTTTTTATAATTGATAACCGGACGGTCTGTTATTTGAGGTATTTCCGAAATTCGCGCGGGACGCTCCAAATGATTTTCGACAACAGTACAAAAAGTGCAATGAAGGATATACACAACGTGAACCACACAAAAAACGATAAAGGGTTTGATGGTCCCGGAGAAAACATGCCGTCACGGATAGGTTTGATCAAAAAACAAATAAAAACAGGAACGATGCCTGTAAGCAAGACGGACAGCGTGTAATATAATTTAGGTGTTTCTGTCCGCCCCTTATGGATCCCCCCGCTGCCGAGCACTTCGCCGCCGACGAGCTCCAGCTGCTCCCCTTCGCCCATGTCGCTGAAGACCTCCACGGCGACGCCCTGCCGTCCGCCCAGATGCCTGAACCCCAGCGTGAACAGGGACCGGTCCCCCGCCACCTCCAGCTGCTCCCCCACCGTGGCGGTGGAGCTGTGCACGGCCTTGGCGCCGAGGATCCGCCGCCCCTCCGGCGCCGCGAACGCCGCCGGGGCCGCCAGGTACCCTTCCATGATGGGCTCCCGCCCGGCGTTGTAGAAGATGAGCATGGTGCGCTGAAGGGCGTCGACATCCTCCCCGTCATAGGCGATTGCCAGCCCGTCGGCCCTTTCGCGGGCGTTTGAGATCAGCTGCGTCGATTGGCACAGCCATACCGGGCGCCGGCGCCCTGTCAGGCGGAACGGCACCAATATGCCTGCCGCGACGCCGGCCACAGATAACAATACAGACCAGTACCACGCCATGAAAATCCCCCCGTTTCCACTGCTTTCGCCATATTATACCGTTTTTCGGCCAAGCGGTCAAGGGCATTCGCCGGGCCTATGCATAAATCCCGGTTGACGGGAACGGGGCGGGAGATCCCGTATCGATAAATTGATCCGGGTCGATGGGAGCGGCGCACCGGGGCGGCACGCCCTACGGAACGCGCTGGTTTCAGCCCCCCATCCGCCCGCAGGCGGCAATTTTCAATTATCCATTTTCAATTATCAATTCCGCGCCCAAAGGGCGCGGCGTCCCGCCCGCAGGCGGCGGGAGGATCGCCATGCGGGCGACATATCAATTTTTGTTATTTTTAACCGCGTGCGGCACGCCTTATGTGTTTCCGAAATTCCAATGATTGCGCCGCCGGTTCGCTCCCACCCGGCCCTGCGGGCGGTCCCCACACCCCGGCGCTTCTGCGAAGCGCAGTGAGGGGGAAGCAAAGGGTCTGCCGCCCCTGCGGAACGCGCCGGTTGCAGCCCGTTCCCCATTATCCATTTTCAATTATCAATTCCGCGCCCGAAGGGCGCGGCGCCGGAACCGGTTCTAATCATGAGAACCGACTGATCCATACGATCATTGTGAATTATCTATCATTTTTCCGGAGGAAAAACCAGTGGCTACTAAAGAAAAAAAAATCAGCCAGGCCTTCGCAGACCAGTTCATGTCGAGGCTGGACCAGTTGACAGTTGACAGTGGACAAGTGACAGTGGGGGAGGGGCCGGCGGCTGCGGAGCCGCCTGTTGGCCCCGATAACCGTCAACTGTCAACTGCCAACCGTCAACCGCCCCCCGCGGTTGAACAGGCTAAATCACCGGAGTCGCCGGCGTCGGCAAAACCGTCAACCGCCCCCCGCGGCCCCGGCCGGCCGCCCGCGGCCGACGTCCCCAGAGACACAGAAGAGGCGGCGCTGATCCACCGGGGCTATTATGTGACCCCGGAGCTGGCGTTTCAGGTGGCGGACGAGGCGGCGCGGCGCGGGACCGACAAATCCCGGGTCGTCCGCGATGCGCTGAGACGGTACTTTTACAATTCATAATTCACAATTCACAATGTAAGCACGGATCAGCCGTTTCCGCGCGCCTTTGGCGCATTTTCATTGTGAATTATTTATAATTTTATAATTATAATTATAATTATAAAATTGTTTTAGCCGCCGGGGACGGGGCAGAGGGGATGGGCGCGGACGGATGGGTTGACCGCGCCGCCGGGCGATCCCCGCGCTCCCGCAGGAGCGCAGTCGCTGCGGCGACGTCCCCCCTTGTGAAGGGGGGATAGGAGGCTGCGCGCCATTGGTGGCAACCCCAGCCTCCCCTATGCGCTCCGCAGGAGCGCCGGGGTGGGGGACCGCCCGCAGGCGGTGGTGGGGTTCATTCGCCCGTATTTATCCATGGATACGGGCGAATGAACCACCCCGCCCTCTGTGGAGGGCACCCCTCCCCGGAGGGGAATGAGGGCAGGCTAAAACCAGCCCGTTCTCCCGCCCGCTTACGGGCGGCATTTTCAATTATCCATTTTCAATTATTAACTCCGCGCCGCAGGCGCAGTCCCGCCCGGCTGGCCCATGCAGTCATTGTGAATTATGAATTGTGAATTATATTTTGACTTATTTCCTTCCGTCCGGGCTGAACGGATAGAGGGACGCATATAATGAACTATAGATAACGGAAAAAGGGTAACGTTTATAAAGACGTTGCCCTAAAAACAGTTTCCCGCGCGCGGAATGCCAAAGGCAATTCTCCAGGCGCAATATACGAACAGCGGGACCGCGCCACGCCGCGCCCTTCGGGCGCGGAATTGATAATTGAAAATGGATAATGGGGAACGGGCTGCAACCGGCGCGTTCCGCAGGGGCGGCAGACCCTTTGCCTCCCCC
>Ga0123354_10019774_pt1 | contig 10576 bp, 12 predicted proteins | sample TergutLab28metaG_2_FD_97872 | JGI IMG/M metagenome (GOLD analysis project Ga0123354, IMG submission 97872) | Labiotermes labralis P4 segment gut microbial communities from Petit-Saut dam, French Guiana - Lab288 P4 | ecosystem: Host-associated > Arthropoda: Insects > Digestive system > Gut ...
CCCGGACCGGCTATACGGGCGAGGACGGGGTCGAGATCCTCGTACGCAGCGCTGACGCGGCGGCGCTCTGGCGTCTGCTGCTGTCGTTTCCCGAGGTCACCCCTGCGGGCCTGGGCGCGCGCGACACCTTGCGCCTTGAAGTGTGCTTCAGCCTGTATGGCAGCGACATGGACCTGACGCGGACGCCGATAGAGGCGGGCCTTGGCTGGGTTTGCCCCAAAACGAAGTCGGGCTACATCGGCGCTGAGGTCGTGGCTGCCCAGCGGGAGAACCCGCCGGCTGAGGTGCTGCGCTACCTGCGCCTTGAGAAGGGGATACCCCGCCACGGCTACGCGGTCTTTGCGGGTGACACGCAGTTGGGCACGATCGCGAGCGGATCGCCTTCGCCCACACTGGGCGGTGGCATCGCGACGGCCTACCTCACGCGCGAGCTCTCCGTGCCGGGGACCTCGGTGGAAGTCGATATCCGGGGGCGCCGGGCCGCGGCAGAAGTGGTAAAAGCGCCGTTTTACCAGAAGCCCGCGCCCGCCGGCATTGCCTGAGACCGGCGCGCGCGGACACGCGTCACCCGCGAACGCCGCCTATGCTGGCCAATGTCTGTTCAGATCGCGTTGATCGGCGTTTCAGCCGCAGGTTATTCGGTATAATCGAACTATGCGTTTTATCCGCTACGGAACTGATATGAAATAAAAGAAAAAGGAGCTCTTACGATGGCCATACCAACCGACCTGAAGTACACGAAAGATCATGAGTGGGTCAAGATCGAGGCCGATCAGGCAACGATCGGGATCAGCGACTACGCGCAGGATCAACTCGGTGGTCTTGTCTACGTAGACCTGCCGGCCGTCGGTGATGATGTTAACGCGGGCGAGGTGTTTGGGGAGGTCGAGTCGGTCAAGTCAGTCTCTGAGCTTTTGGCCCCGCTCACCGGCACGGTGGCTGCGATAAACGGTGCGCTTGAGGGCGCGCCTGAGACCATCAACTCCGATCCGTATGGCGCGGGCTGGATCGTCAAAATCACGCTGAGCGATCCCTCGGAGGCAGAAAACCTCCTGGATAGCGCCGCCTACGAAGCTCTGCTCGCGTAAGCGGCCTGCGCAACACGGACAGACAGACTACGTATGAATTATCTACCGATCACCGCTCCAGAGCGCGAGAAGATGCTGGCCCGTATCGGGGTCGCGTCCCTGGGCGACCTGTTCAGCGACATACCGGCCGAAGTGCGCCTTACTGAAGACCTTGAGCTTGACGCAGGCCTTGAGGAGATGCAGGTCGCGGCGCTGCTCTCAGAGCTTGCCTCCGCTGACCGCAGCGGCGCTGACCTGGTCTGCTTTGCGGGCGGCGGTATCTATGACCACTACCAGCCCGCTCTTATCGATAACATCCTGCAGCGCCCCGAGTTCTTTACGGCCTATACGCCGTATCAGCCGGAGGTCAGCCAAGGCACCTTGCAGGCCATCTATGAGTTCCAGACCGGCATCTGCGAGTTGACCGGGCTGCCGGTCGCAAATGCAAGCATGTATGACGGGGCGAGCGCCCTGGCCGAGGCCGCGCTGATGGCTGTCAGGGTCGCGCGTGGCAAGCGCACACACGTGCTGGCTGCGGGTAGTATCCATCCGGAGAAGATCGAGACCTTGCGCACCTACGCCCAGGCTGGCACGTTTACTTTGGAGGTCATCAGCGAGGGAGAGCTCGCCTGTGACAGCGCGGCCTTGCGCGCGCGCCTGGATGCGCAGGTCGCCCTCGTGATACTTCCGTACCCCAACTACTACGGCGTCATCGAAGACGTTGCGCCGCTGATCGCTGCCGCCCATGAGGCGGGCGCACTGGTCGCGTTGGACTGCAATCCCTTGCTCCTGGCGGTGCTGAAGTCACCGGGTGAGCTGGGCGCAGACATCGCCTGTGGCGAGGCCCAGTGCCTGGGTAACGCCATGAACTACGGGGGCCCAGGGCTGGGGTTTTTCGCCTGCCAGGAAGCGATCATGCGCCAGATCCCGGGGCGCCTGGTCGGAAAGACCGTTGACACGGAAGGCCACGACGCCTATGTGTTGACCCTGGCGACCCGCGAGCAGCACATCCGCCGCGAAAAGGCGACGTCAAACATCTGCAGCAACCATGCCCTTAACGCGCTGGCGGCGGGCGTCTATCTGGCGGCGACCGGACCTGAGGGCCTGCGCTCGGTCGCGCTGGCAGCCTGTGGCAAGGCGCATCGCCTCCGCGACGCGCTGATCGCCACGGGGCGTTTCCGCGACCCGGGTCCGGATCCCGGGTGGCCGTATGGTTATGAGTTCGCGCTTGACTGGTGCGGCGCTGAGCCTTTTGACCAGGTCTACAACGCGCTGATCGCTGCGGGCATCCTGCCGGGCATCCGCGTGGGCACGACCGGCTTGCTGGTAGCGGTCACCGAAAAGCGCACCGATGCAGAGCTTGACGCTTTTGTGGGGGAGGTGAGCCGCCATGACTAACGCATACAACGAGCGCGGCCCGCGCCCCACTCTCTATGAGAGCACGCGTCCTGGCGCGCGCTGCGTCAGCGCTCCGTCGTCCGACGTCGCTGGCGTTGATGCTGCCGCCCTGTTCGGTGACTACGCGCGCACGACGCCGCCGCAACTGCCTGAAGTGACCGAGCCCGACATCATGCGCCACTACGCGCATCTGGCCAGCATGAACTTCGGGGTCGACACTGGGTCTTACCCGCTTGGCTCCTGCACGATGAAGTACAATCCGCGCATCAACGAGCAGGCGGCGCGCTTGCCGGGCTTTGCCGACCTGCATCCTGCCCAGCCAGACGCTACCGCTCAGGGCGCGCTTCGCCTGATCTATGAGCTGCAGCAGGATCTGGCAGCGATAGCAGGCCTGCCAGGCGTCAGCTTACAGCCGGCCGCGGGGGCGCATGGCGAGTACACCGCGCTGATGGTGTTTCGCGCGGCGCATACCGCCGCGGGCAACCCGCGCAAAAAGGTCATCCTGCCCGATACCGCCCACGGCACCAATCCGGCTTCGGTGGCGATGGCTGGCTATGAGGTCGTTACGATCCCCTCAACGGAAGGTGGCCTGGTCGACCTGGACGCCTTGCGCGCGGCGCTTGACAGCGACACCGCCGCTTTTATGCTCACCAATCCCAATACGGTCGGCATCTTCGATCCGCAGATACTTGAGATCACGGCAGCGGTCCATGAGGTCGGCGCCTACGCCTACTGCGACGGCGCGAACCTCAACGCGATCCTGGGTGTCACGCGCCCGGGGGACCTGGGCTTTGATGCGCTCCACATCAATCTGCACAAGACCTTCTCCACGCCGCATGGCGGGGGAGGCCCCGGCGCCGGTCCGCTCTGCGTGAGCGCTGACCTTGCGCCCTATCTGCCGGGTCCTGTGGCCACGCGCACTGAGGCGGGGGAGTACCGCCGCTTGACGCCCGCCAAAAGCATCGGACGGGTACGCGCGTATATGGGCAATTTCGGCGTGTTTGTGCGCGCTTACACCTATATCAAGACCCTGGGGGCAGAAGGCCTGCGCGGCGTCGCGGAGCAAGCGGTGCTGTCCGCGAACTATCTACGGGTCTGCCTGCAGGAAAGTTTCCCCGTGGCCTACGACCGCGTCTGCATGCACGAGTTCGTCCTCACGGGCGCGCGCCTGAAGGCGGACTGCGGGGTCTCGACGCTCGACGTCGCCAAGCGCCTGCTTGATTATGGTTTTCATCCACCGACGATCTATTTCCCGTTGATCGTCGATGAGGCGATGATGATCGAACCGACCGAAACAGAGCCCCTGGCCGCGCTCGACGCGTTCGCGGAGGCTCTCCAGGCCATCGCAAAGGAGGCGGCAGCGGATCCCGAGCTTCTGCATGAAGCTCCCCACAGCGCGCCCGTACGCCGCTTGGATGAGGCGGCGGCGGCACGTAATCCCCGTCTGAGAGTTATATGTACGTTTTGTTCGTAAGGAGATAGCACTATGAGCGCATCAAAACCCGAAAAACCCAAGAACCCCGAAGATGAGGTCACGTACCAATTTGGGATCGGCGTCCTGGAGCGCCGCGCGATCACCTATATCATTGATGAGTTGGACTCGGGCCGCCAGCTGTTCGACATCGTGAGCGATCCCTATATCAAGAACCGGATCGATCAGGTCAAGTTGCAACAGATGCTCGGTGACCAAAGGCTCCTCGACGCGTTCAGGGAAGAGATCGAAAAAGCGCGCGAGGGTTTAAAATAGGAAACGAAGCGCAGGAGAAAGGAGATGACGATGAATTGCGTGATGTGCGGTAAACCTCTTACCGGCCCAGGTACGATCTGTGACGACTGCCTGGAGGAGCTGGGCCAGCCCACCACGTCGTTTTCTCCGGTCACGGCGCCTTCAAAAGAGTCGCCTGAGGTCTCATCGTCTTCTCAGGAACAACGCGCTTACTGCCTGCTCGTCATCAAAGGGCCTCATGTAAGCGAGCGCTTTTACCTGGACAGCGATCGCATGAGCATCGGCCGCGACCCGCGCGCGGAGCTGTTTTTAAACGATCGCACGGTGTCGCGGGAGCACGCGGTCATCACCAGGCTGGACGGGTCGTTTCTGCTGCGCGACGTTGACTCCCTGAACGGCACCTACGTCAACGGCACGGTCGTCGACAAAGCTGAACTTAAAGAGGGCGACGTGATACAGATCGGAACCTTCCAGATGCTTTTCACCAGTCGTCCTGAGGAAAACGGCTTGCAGTGAGCAGCTATCTGACTATTGGAGAGGTCGTACAGCGGCTCAAACGTGAATTTGCCGATCTTTCGGTTTCTAAGGTGCGCTATCTCGAGGACGAAGGTCTGATCGAGCCGAGCCGCACGGAAAGCGGGTATCGTCAGTTCACCATCGCCGATGTTGAGCGCATCACGCTGATCCTGCGTATGCAGAGCCAGTACTTCCTCCCACTTTCTGTTATCAATAAAAAGCTGAAGGAATACGCGCTGGGAAGCCAGGTGCCGGAGATCGACGCGATCATGGGCGTGAAGCAAGCTCCCGCTGAGGAGGAGTCCCCGGTGGTCGCCGCCCAACTTGACCTGGCGCAGGCCGCGCGCCTGACCCAGGCGCCAGAAAGCTTCATCCGTGATCTTCAGGACTTTGGCATCATCAGTAACACCCAGCTTGCCTCAGGGCGTGGCGTTGACGGCGCTGACCTTGATTGCATCCGGGCAGCCTGGGGGCTGCGCAGCGTGGGTGTTGAACCGCGCCATCTGCGCATGTATGTGACCTTCGCTGATCGTGAATCGCAGATATACGAACAGTTCCTGCGCCCGACCTATCGCCATAAAACACCCGAATCACGCGCGCAGTTGAAAGAGCGCCTTGATGATATCGATACCCATACGCGCCTGCTCAAAGCGCATCTGCTGCACCGGGCGCTCCATGATAAACTCGCGGATCTGCTGTAAGGAAGGACGCTCCCGTGGATTACAAAAACTACATCCGGACCATCGAAGATTGGCCGCAGCCTGGCGTAAGCTTTAAGGACATCACGCCGCTTCTGGCTGACGCGGTGGCCTTCAAATCGGTCATCAACGATATGTGCGCGCCGTTTGTCGAGGCCGGGGTGACCAAGATCGTCGGAGCGGAAGCGCGCGGGTTCTTCTTTGCCTCTGCCATGGCCTACGCACTTGATGCGGGCTTTGTGCCGGCGCGCAAGCCAGGCAAATTGCCCTACAAGACTATTTCTGAGACCTATCTGCTCGAATACGGTGAAAACCAGCTTGAGATCCATGAGGACGCGTTGACGCCGGATGATCGCGTGCTGATCGTCGATGACGTGCTGGCCACCGGGGGGACCGCTGACGCGAAAACCCGCCTGGTGCGCCGTTGCGGGGCCCGTCTTCTTGGATACTCTTTTTTCATCGAATTGAGCGCCTTGCAAGGCCGCGCGAAACTTGACCCACAGCTTCAATGCTCGGTCCTGCTCGCCCTCTGATCAACAAAACCCCAGCTTAACCGTTTAGTAACCGTGCGTTTCGTTTCGGTTACGCACCTATGGAGAAACGGTGTCTGACGCTACGATAGCAGGGTGAGTACTCGAACTTTTTATACCCGTTGTGTTTCTTTTGCCCTTACGGCCGTGCTGGTAACCAGCACTATGGCCTTTGCGCCGGTGGCGGGGGCGGCGCCCACGAGCGCGTCAGTAGAAAGCCTTCAGCAGCAGGCGGTCGCCGCGCAGAACAAACTGCAATCCTTGTCGGCGGGCGTTGAGACCGCGACTGAAAATTACTATGCGGCGAAAGCGAAAACCGATAAGACCAAGCAACAGATCGCGCAGTCCCAAAAGGATCTGGATGCGGCAGAGACGCAGTTAGCCGCCTATCAAAAGCAGCTGGATGAGCGCGCCGCGTCGACCTACCGGGTAGGAAACGGCTCGTTTCTTACGCTGCTCTTTGGCGCGACCAGCTTTCAGGACTTTGTAACGCGCCTTGATTACATGACGCTTATCTCTCAAAGTGACGCGCAGCTGGTCAAGAATGTGCGCAGCACCAAAAGCAAGATCGAACATACGCAGTATACGCTGGAGCAGCAAAAAGCCGCTCAGGAGAAGCAGCAACAGATCGAATACAGCAATCTCCAGCAGGCCCAAAGCCTCAATAAGAAGCAAGGCGACTACGTTGCTACCTTAAACGCCCAGGTCAAAGACGCTATGGCCGCGCTACAAAAGGCGCAAGCCGAGGAAGCGCAGCGTCGTGCCGCTGCAGCGGCGGCTGCCGCGGCGGCCGAAGAGGCGCGCAGGAACAGCGCGCAGTCTTCTTCGTCCTCGTCTGGCGGCAGCCACTCAGGTTCAAACTCCTCCGGCTCATCCAGCAGTGGCGGCGGCTCTTCAAGCAACAGTGGGGGAGGCAGCACCTCAGACTCACTGCGCCCCTTCAACCCCTCAAGCTTGGGCGCCGGTCATCCGGAAGTGGTCACCGTAGCGCGTAAGTATATCGGCGTTCCGTATGTATGGGGCGGCACGACACCGTCAGGGTTTGACTGCTCAGGCCTGGCGCAGTATTGCTACCGTCAGCTCGGGATCAACCTGCCACGCACGAGCCGCGATCAATTCTGGAGTGGCAGCTACATCCCGGCCAATCGCCGCGACCTGCTGAAACCGGGCGACTTGCTCTTCTTTGCGACCGACCTGAAAGATCCGAGCACGATCCACCATGTCGCCATCTACACCGGCAACGGCATGATGATCGAAGCGCCGTACACCGGCGCTAACGTGCGCGAGGTCTCCAGTTACCGCTCCGATTTCATCGGCGCCGTACGTCTCTGATAGGCGCCCCTGAGGAGCTTATCTGTCGTGGCTAAAAATCCTCTTCATACCGCCCGGGCCATGAGCCTTATCAGCCTGGCTAAAGAGCTGGAGCGTTTCTGCTCAGCCCTGGAGCAGGCGGACTTCGAGCTGACGGCAGTATCGGCAGAAGAGATGCGGGAGCGTGCGCAAGCGATCATCCATGAAGCCGACACGGTAGCGCTTCCCAAGCGTCTCATCCCCGCGGCGCGCGCGACAGGCGACGCTGCCTATCTGATCGCGCAGCTTATCATGCGGGGCCAGGAGTCAGCAGAAACAAATGTCCGCATTGATACGGAGAACTACCGTGAGGCACAGGCCTATACACAAAAGGCGTTAGAAGCGCTCAAAACACCCGCGTGCTATTATGGTGCGGATATCGATGCGCTGGAGACGACCGGAGGCCTGTATTTATGAGCGATCAACCATCATCGCCTGAAAACTCTCATGAAGAAGTCCACAACGAGGACATGCCGCAACCTGCGCAGGCCCGGCCATGCGACCTATGGCGCATCCGCATCGTGCGTCTCGACGCTTATGACGACTTTGATTTCGAGTGGCATGACGACATCCTGTATCGCGAGCATCAGGGTAAGGATATCCCGATACGCGGCCTGTGGCGCGTCGAGATCGTCTCCGCGACAACCGGCGAACTGAAACGCGCTATGCAGTCATTTGAGGATCGCGACGAAGCCGAAAGCCTGGCGGCGCGCATCACCGACCAATCCCTCAGCCTGAGCGTGCAAGGCTTCATGGAGACCTATCTGGTCAATCATTAAGAGGGGCCGCTTACTGCGGTCGCTTGCGTCTTCTCCATAAATGTCTGATAATAAACATTATGTAAATTTTTTAGTTATGATTATAAGGGCAGCTGTGGGAGTGTTTCTCCCCCTGGGGATATCAGGTTGGTGAGAAGCTTAGCTCGTTGGCGGTGATCATCTGGGCCACTTCAGTGAGGCTTTCCAGCACCAGATCAGCTTTGGCGCGTATCGCCGGCGTTGGTCGCACGACGTCGGGCACCATGATCACGCACATCTCCGCGCTCCTGCCTGCTTGTACGCCAGCCAGCGAATCCTCAAGTACCAGGCAGCGCTCAGGCGCCTGTTGCAGACGCTCGGCCGCCAGCAGGAATATGTCAGGGGCCGGCTTGCTCGCAAGCGCCTGGTCGCCTCCTATGACTTCCTGGAAGTACTGACCCACCTGGGCGCCCTCCAGATGCTCGGCTACGCGCTCGGTTCGCGTGGAGCTTGCCAGCGCGCACGGTACGTCAAGTGCGTGCAGCAGCTGAAGCAGATCGAGCAGACCAGGTTTCTTCGGCGGACCCATGCGCCGGATGTAGTCGCGGTCAAGCTCCCAGAAGCGCGCCTCGATCGCGCTGTAGAGCGCCGGATCATAGTCGCACATCTGCGAGAATATCTTGCGGGTCTCGTTGGCGGTCTTTCCGATCGCGCGAGTGTAGTCGGCCATTGTCAGCGGCTCACAGCCAAACTCCGCGCCCGCCTGGTTGAGCAGACGCCAACCCAGACGTTCCGTATCAAACATCAGGCCGTCCATGTCGAAGATGACCGCTGACAGCATACGTGAAGAATCCAATGTGGCGGTGTTGGTCATAGGCTCGCCCTCTCTTGGTCGATCAGAGCCTTCTGGGGTTTGGGAAATGTCAGGCGCAAAATGAGAGGCGCCACCACGGTCGCCACGATGATAGCGATCACGATCGATGAGTAATAGGCGCGCGTAAGAATTCCGCTGCTCAACCCCAGGGCGACGATGATAAGCGCCATTTCTCCGCGTGGCACCATTCCGGCGCCGATGCGCAGGGCGTCAGGATGCGGGAACCCTCCGAGCTTCGCGCCCAAGCCTGCTCCTATGAGCTTACTCAGCACTGCGACTACACAAAGTACGATTATCAGCAGCCAGGCGCTCCCCAGGCCACTGAAGCGTAACTGAAGCCCGATGCTCGCGAAGAAGACGGGGACGAAACAGAACGATCCCAGCGCTGAGACCTGTTTCTCCGTCACTTCGATGTTGATCGGCGTATCCGTGTCGGAGATGATGAGTCCGGCGAAGAACGCTCCCAGAGCGGCGCTCAAGCCGCAGAGATGCGCCAGATAAGCGGCAGCCAGGCAGATGATGAGCGAAACAAGCGTCTCTGCCCCCTCCATTGGAATACGTGAAGACAAAGCCAGCAGTGGCCTGACCAGCCATTTCGCGCAGATCAAGAGCCCCAGAGCAAACGCGATGACGAAGCCAGCGGTCAGCAGGATCGAGTTGCTCCCCACGCTCCCCTGTCCTGCTGCGGGGAAGAACGCCGTGAACAGCGACACCAACAGTACGGCAGCGACGTCATCGATAATGGCGGCGCCCAGTATCGTGGCGCCCAGCGAAGAGCGCAGATGACCGGTTTCTTTGAGCGTCTCGACCGTGATCGATACCGAGGTCGCCGCAAAGATAAGCCCCCAGAACAGCGACTCGGGGACGTTGACGTGCCAGATCACCCCGATCAGGAAGAAGCAGACAAAGGGCACGATGATGCCGCCGACCGCGACGGTCAGGGCCGGCTTCAGATAACGTCTGAGTAAAGGTATCTCTGCTTCAACGCCTGCCAGAAACATGAGCAGGATAAGTCCGATCTCAGCGAAATCGGTGATGATCGCGCCCGGGCGCAACCAGTTGAGTACCGCCGGGCCTAAAAGAACACCGACTAGCAACTGCCCTACGACAGCGGGCAATCTGACCAGGCGAAACAGCGCGCCCGCAAGAGTCGAGGCGGCCAGGATGAGCAGAAGGGACAAGACGATCTGCATCGCTACATCATCTCATAGGGGTCGACGTCCACGGCGATCTTGATCCCGCGTGGGGTTTTGGTCCGTTGCAGCGCGGCTTTCACCAGAGGTCCCAATGTCGTTGCGGGGCCTGACTTGAGCATCAGATGGAAGCGCCAAAGCTTCTTGGCGCGCTCGATGATGCACGGCGTCGGGCCCAGAATCGAAACCTCGGCCTTCTGAAGCACCTCGTCAGCGCGCAGTACTCTCCCCAGCTCCTCGGCATACGTGGCGACCGTTTCTTTCTCCGTTGAAGTCAACAGCACATTGCACAGGTGCCCATACGGCGGATACCGGAGCCCCTGGCGCAAGCGGCGCTCTTCAACGTAGAGGCGCTCTTCATCGTGATGCGCGGCGGCAGCGAGCGCCGATTCTTCCGGCAGGTAGGTCTGCACGATGACCGTGCCGGGCAACACGTCGCGCCCCGCACGCCCGGCGACCTGCTCCAGAAGCTGATACGTACGCTCCG
>Ga0123354_10019779_pt1 | contig 10575 bp, 5 predicted proteins | sample TergutLab28metaG_2_FD_97872 | JGI IMG/M metagenome (GOLD analysis project Ga0123354, IMG submission 97872) | Labiotermes labralis P4 segment gut microbial communities from Petit-Saut dam, French Guiana - Lab288 P4 | ecosystem: Host-associated > Arthropoda: Insects > Digestive system > Gut ...
TACTACTACCAGCACTGCTACTACCACTACTACTACTACTACTACTACTACTACTACCAGCACTGCTTCTACCAATACTACTACTACTACTACTACCAGCACTGCTACTACCACTACTACTACTACTACTACTACTACTACTACTACTACTACTACTACCACTACTACTACTACTACTACTACTACTACTAGAAAAATCTTTTTTAATACAGATTCAAAAAATTAAGACCGAAAAAGACGTCGTAATTGTCGTAATTAGTGTCGTCTCTTTGATTCTTTCCTCTTTCACTTTCTTTTTTCATTAATGTATTCTTTTTCGTACTTCCGAGTAATTAGGGTTTTGCTCAGAATTTATCGGGTCTGAAATTTAACTTTCAGTCTTAACAGGCAGCGTTCTATAGAGCTCAAGTTCACTTTCATTGAAGTAAGTTCTAACTGAAATTATCAGCATTTCCGTATGCTACCGAAACACAACTTTGCTTATAGATATACATGCCCTTTTAATTCAAGGACGTACCTTTCTGAAAAACACCGATTTTGAATGACAAAGTCCATGGAGGATATCATAAGTTAGGGGAAAGTAGCTGCTTTACCTGCTCCAACTACAAACGCCAAAACTACGTATTAACATGTTAAAAAGTTACACTAATAATAATAATAATAATAATACCAACTCCGTCACAGAAAACAGCATAGTAATTGTAATCTGAAAGCTGTAATCTGCTTTCTGATAATAGTACAGCCCTGACCTCAGTCAATTTGAATCTGGTGTGGTTGGTGAAAGCGATTATTACTGCTGTGTACATAATACAAGGCCTTGGATACATGAAACCAAATTCCGAGTTAAAAAAATTGGAATCAAAACGATAACTGTGGTTTGCTGGATGTCACGATCTGGTGTGTGAACTTCAATAAATACAGAAACGCTTTCGATAATGGTCAAGTGAAAGAAAAAAGATATCAATAGTGAATTAGTGTTTCATTTAGCTCTGGCATAGCTTACACGCATGTCAATTTTAAAGTGCGTTTTGTGCCTTTAACATGTTTTACCACGTATTCTAAGAGCACATGTCATTTCCCTTTGTAATATTGATATGATATATTGTTCACAACGTAAGGGATGAAATGTAACGATGACTTGCTTATCCATCCCTTCATGTGACTGGATTAACCAACTGTGGCACCTTCTGGAAAGTTCCCATCATTTTCATGTTTGAAGTCATAATTTTTTTCAGGGAGTGGAGGGGGGCACGAATTGCCGTCACCCTACCTCGAGATAAATCTACCATTTTCTTCCATTACCTACAGTATTCCACAAAGAATCTACTTCGCCTGTGTACCAGAATACATGTCTAATTTTTTCCGTTCACACTGGGAATGTAGTAGAAAGACTCTTTGAATCCTTGTACGTTCTGTAAAGTTTCCTTGTATCGATTCACTCCATTATTTTTTCACATAATACAAATTATCCGTAGGGTGTTCATGCGACCCTGGGGAAATTTGAAGAAATCTTCCCTTAACACCCCCCCCCCCTGCAGAGTGTTCTGGATATGAAGAATAATGTTATCATTATGTAAAGTGCACTAAACCGATACAGTACTTCTCGCCTGAAAGTGTTCTTGTTTTTTGTTTTTTTATTCTCTAAACGTCAACCTGTGAGAGGGAGTTTTCTTCAATTGGAATGTCCAAGGTAATTTTTGGTTATTTATATAAGAGCTGTTATTTCCTGAACTATGCGTTGCTCCAAGACATTTAAGTGTCTATGTACTCTCAAGAAACTTATTTAGAATTCCAACTACAAATAGAAGTTACAGTTTAAAGCCAAGAGAGGACCCCCATTTTTTTTACTTCTGAAATCAATTCATCGAGTAATCTCTTCCGAATTCATGTAACTTAATTTAGTATATATATATATATAATTTGACCCTTGGGCTTGTAAATCTTAAAAAAAAATTATTGTGATGTATGTACTGTACAATTTGTGCACCTTTTTATCCAACCAGCAATTGCACAACACACACACACACACACACACACACACACATATATATATGTATATATATATATATATATACACATATATTAACAATACTGTATGTATCGTAATTACTCCTACATGTTTCGATGCACCTGCATCGTCTTCAGGTAGTCTTATCCTTCTATTTTACTAAAATTACATAATCAAGGTTACAAATACAATAAAATCAGTAGATTAATATGTTTACGTACGTGATAGTTATAGTTGATGATAAAAAGCAGTCTATAAAACGCTGTGAGCTGTGTCAGCTGGTATAGTTACAGTACGTGGAAGTCGTTAGCTTGGTGGCTGTATTTAGAATTTGGGTTGTCTTTTAGGTGTAATCCCTATGTTGGTGTTTCCTGTATACGGGTATAATGTAAGGATTTTTCTTCCACCAAGTTTCCAAATTATCGCACGTTGTAGTATACTTCCTAGTATTACGGCACCACAAGTGCATACTCTTTTATGGTGTGGTTTGTTGCTATCAGAAGCACTCCTTTCTTTCCGAAGTTCAATTTCGATTCGGAAACTTTGTGCGAACAAAATTTTATGAACCTTATGAAGTCTAATGTCAACTATAGTGGTCGTACCGCACCGCTAACCTATAAAGTTGTATTTTATATATTTATTCAACAAATATAGGTACTGAATATTTTAAACATGTATACAATCTCCGTCTTTCTCTATTTAAAATGCAGTTTGTTTCATAATTCTAACGTATTCGGTTCCTGTAATTTTCACATTTTATATACATGGTGTGCTAGAATTTAAAAAATAATTCCGGCGCCAAAAGATTAATTTCCTTCTGGTGTCACTAGACTAAAAAGAGACTTTTTTTTCTAAAATATATACCGTCATTTCTACCACTATCCTATAAGTTTCTATTTTGAATATTCAACTCGTATTATTTCACGCTACTAAACACCATTGTTGATAGGGTGTCCTTTATCAACGAATCAATTATTTTAACACCTCGGATGTTACAGCCGATATGATTCTGATGTTGCGCTTTAAGCTAGTATCGAAAAAAATGAATATCTGATGCCTTTAATGCTATAAGAAGTAGAAAAGCCGACAATTGCTGATAGTGAGTTGTGGTTATCTACTGCTACATCCCTCTATATTCCAAGAACAGACTGCCATATTTCGAAATTATTGGTACAACTGAATATTAAGGTATAAATAAAATGCGTCAGTCAATAACACAACACTTTACTTAATATACAATAAAAATAGTATATTAGTCACGGCGACATGTTTCGACCTTTGTTAGGTCATCCTCAGTCTATCCAAGAAAGCAGATCCAAGAGCTGTCTATGTTTTACTGCATTGTGGGATCCCAAAATGCATACAACTTTTTCGTTACAGAATTGTAAAGTAAAGTAAAGTAAAGTAAAGCAGTCCCATAAAAGGCCTGGACAGGCCCAGAGGTTTCCAGGAAGTTAAGGTTCCCAGATTTCGTAACAACGGCACAGGGTGGTGGTAGGTTGTCAGCCTTACGCACCGGCCGCTTTTACCCCCAGGAAATGCTCCTGTTACTCATTTCTGTTGGTGGCTGAGTCGACCCCAGGGCCATAGTGCGATCGGAAGGATTTTATGTCAATGAAATATCCATTGATACCAGCTGGGATCGAGGCAGCGACCTTACGATTTGTAGCACAGCACCTTAACCACTGTGCTACCGCGGTCCCCTCTAAAGTATACACAACATTTTAAAAGCTTGGATCTTGTGTTCTTGCACCGATTGATGGAACTGGCTTGACCAGCTGTAAATTTGATATTCTCCATCCCGAAGTGTTATAGTATATAAATAAAATAAGTCAGTCTTTACAATTTACTTACAATTCTGTAACGATAAATTTGTAAGCATTTTGGGATACCACAATGCAGTAAAACATAGACAGCTCTTGGATCCGTTTTCTTGGAGGGCCTGAGGATAAACTAACAAAGGTCGAAACATGTCGCCCTAACTAATATAGAATTTTTATTGTATATTAAATAAAGTGTTGTGTTATTGACTGGCGTATTATATTTATATGCTATAACACTTCGGGATGGAGAACATCAAATGATTATTAAGGGCGTAGAAAAGTCATCATTATCATCATCATCATGTTCCTGAAGGGTTAGGCGTGTTTCCTATGCCTTGACATAGAAAAGTTAAATTTCTAAATCAAGAGGTAAATATATACCATATTCTGTAGCTTTTAAGGATTCTAAATATGTACCACACAATATATCTATTTATTTGTTTATTTATATAGTTATTCAGTCATCCATTTATCTATCAAGATGATCAGAATAAACAAATATTATTTTACTTGATACCATGTAGTTGGTATTTTTTCATTCAGAGGTAAAATATAAATTTCCGTATAATTGATATACTTTACGTCTTTAGAGAGTTTTACAGACCTAAATTTATACTTAATAGTATAATTCAAATTCCGACCGGTCGCTTATTAAACTCGCTCCTCTTCTGCAATGACGTAACAACAGGAGATATGCTGAAAGGATTTTAATTGAATCTGATATGGACAGTTATCGAGCTCTTGAATTAAAGCTTTCGCGGTATTCTGTATGTAATATGTTATCGAGCTGTTCGTACTGCTATTCCAGTCGAAGGGTTGTGAGGACAATTTCACTTTATGTGAATAGCAATAGGTCTGGGTAAGCCGTATACGCATTTCTATTGAAGCTTGAGAAAAACACGAAATAACATCTTCCCTAAGAGACGGAAAAATGTGGACTAATCCCGTAATATTAGATTGCGTCATCGTTGCTATCGGACGCTCAAGAAACATGAAAGTAGCTCCTTTATTTATTTCGCCTTTCGGATATTTTGTTGCGGGTAAGTGATTATGGTGAAAGGCAAACCGCTGATTTTGTAACACGCTTCTCACTGTTTTCCAAGTGATTGTTCCAGAATTATTATTCTCTGTTTGTTTTTCCTAAATTGTTTATTTTCAGCTGAAGAGAAAACTCTTCTTTTTTTTTGGAAGTGGTAATAATATTGAAATTTGGAAGCGTGTTATTTATGGGCTTGAAATGTACCTCATTTTCTCTATCGATTTTAGATATGACGTTGGACGAGCCGTAAAAGGAAATTTCTACTGGCTTTAAAGTCTCCGTGGTCATAATGGGACATGGTCTTTACATCTGTGGCCTTTCCATATATTCGTTAGAACAGTGGTGTACAAAGTTTTCGAAAATCTATGAGCTGCCTCCAAATTCTAGATAATTAAAATAACATGAACATTTGTTGTTGTTGTTGTTGTTGTACCGTGCATGTTGTCAAGTCACAGTATCACACAACGAAACACAGAACGCACACCCATAACAGGGCACTCTTCGCAACACAACACAACACGGCATGCTGCCACAATACCCAACTGGAATAGCGAAATTAATGTGACTTTTATAGTGTATATTTAGCAAGGACGATATAGCTCCCTGATGATGATCCTAGGACCGAAACATGTCGGAGCGTTTTTAATATTTTAATGTTTTAATGTGTAAATTTTGTAAATTTTATATATGTGCAGTGGTTGGTATAATAATTGAGTAACATGAAGCATGTTTCATGCTGAAGAAACAAATAGAAGGCGACATCACGGAACATATAGTCGCCCAGCGTCTGTTCATATCTGTGCTATGAAAATAATAGATTTATCTAGAATACTGACCAGATGTAGAAATGGCGAACTGTAACTATTCGGTATGGTATCGGATCTATCAGCAAGTTTGTAAAACTTGTCGTGATGGCGTATAAGTCCTGGAAACTAAACAATTCCCTCTTACGTTCGTGTTTTTTAAGGAAATACCCAGAGACATTTTGAATGAAGAACTGGGGTTGTAAACTAGTCCCACGCGAATCAATACCAGAACTTTCTGCCTTTTAAGACCTTGAACTAGAATTTCTAAAATATCTAAACATGTAAATGTCAAAAGTAAAATTCATGTGAACTAAAATAGTGGTTAATAATTCAAGTACTCACAAACTTCTACCACAGTGACTGAAGTTTTCTTAACTCAAGTTGCCAAGTAGACTTTCAGCAATGGTAGAGGTTTTTTTTGACATAACTACATATGCCCGTTACTCCATAGTTTCATAAATATTTGTGGGACAATCTCAAATTTAAATTCATTTATAAGCCTCTATGAAAATTTGTCTATATTTAATATCATTGTACCAGAAATCATGGTCTAATTACTACCATAAACATACCTGATATTTATTACTATATTATGCAATTATGTCACAACATAGAATGGAACATTTCATATTTTTATATAATCAAGTAGTTTTAGTCCTTCATCGGAAACAAGGATTTTAGTTCTTTGTAAAATATATATTCATTGTTCAGCTTTTGTTGAGAAATGTCTGGGAGTTCAGTAACATATATTATGGTTTATATTGTTTACACCAAACTAAATAACAACAAAATAAAATTCGATATAAGAATTTTCCTTTATTTTAAAATAATTGATTTGAACGAAATATAGTTTCTTAATGTGGGAATTTAGAAATGTTTAGGGGCAGATACCAGTTCCCTCTTAATAGTGGGGAAAACCGTTCGTGACGCAGAGCCTTAGAGGTGTGAGGAAGTTGTGGAGTTTGACGTGGTTAGAGAGGGAGGGAAGGCAGCGACATTAGCCTGTAATTTACGTACTGTTCCTGCAGCTGCCTGCAGAGCTAACTGTAACTAAAGTCTTGTTCAGTAACATTACACCTGGCTTGGCACTGATAAACCTGCATCTCGAATAAAAGTAGTTTGTGGTGCCACTTAAAAATAAAGCTGGTGGATATGTAATTAACATTGCGATAAGCGTCAAGGTGTCTCATAACCCTTAACTTAACGTTAAGTAATAAATTTTATTTTCAAAATTATCTTTACTCTTATCTCACCAACATCAGTGTGAGTCGTACTGATTTTATTTCATAGACGTATGTCGTATTTTGTTCTATTTAACCATGGCATTTCAGTTACACTTTTAAAGTAACACTTAAGATCTTTCAAATGGACACAATGAAGTCATGTAGGATTATGGAAGTGCACCTCCACTCGTTCTGAACTTCATGACTAGATTTGGGCGTGAAAAGTGATATTTGCGCATCGTTATCTTTACTTCCGGGGAAAAATTTCGCTCTATTCACTGAATAGGAGTGTGGGGGGACCCCCCCCCCCCCAGTAAGGTCTGAACGATTTGGAGGAGAGAAAAATTTAGGCTTGAATTCGAAAAAAGTTTCTTCCGTTTTCCAGTTCATAAGCTACTTTATACACGTGTGTGAGATATGATATTAAGCTGTCGGTTATGCACGTAGATTTTCCCGTTGGCAGGGGTATTTTTAATGATAAAATGGGAAAGATATTAAATACAGCTTTTCTGAAATGTTTTATAAAATTTTCTCAGAATTCTATGATGAAAAAGGCGGAGAAATATCAATCGGGGTAGAATATGTTTCAGTGCGTTGGGAACTTGGAATCTCATATAAAAGGAGAACATTTTCTAACCACTGAAGTTTTATTACTTTTTTGTCAAAAAATCTTATTTATTTAATATCTGAAGTCACTTGTAACAGTGGGCTTCAGCATAAATTGATATGATATCCAATTTTATAAGCAAAGTATATAATGAAAGCGACTGTTATATTTAATTGATTTAGATCACCGAAGAATAAAAACCAACTAGATACCACTTATTATTTTATTGTACTTCTTAGAGGCTCAACATGTTTCGGGCACTACTATGTCCATCATCAGTAGCTCGCGACTATATTGTTATCATATTGGTCTTTTCGTTCTGTACAGATGGAGGGGGTAGCGTTAATGTAAAATTATGGTTCTTAGTGGTGTATGTTCGGTGTGATGTTCTTTGTCACTTGGTTGTAGCTGGTAACGTGTTTCTGTTGATATTAATAGCTGTGATCCTTTATGCGTGCTGATCGTAGTGTTCTCGTGTGTATAGTGTGTTTCGTTAGTGGGTTGGTAATTCGATGTGTTGTTAGTGTTAATTAGTATTGTGAATCTGAAATTGTACATACCTTGGTTTAGATCAGTTGTTTGGAATACAATTTCACTATGTTGAACAAAATCATGTCAACAAAAACCCATCTTAGAGATTCATAGTCACAAATATAGAGGTAAAATAATTCTGTTAATATACGAATGAAATGTGAGTGGAATTTTGTAGGAGTTTTCAGTCAGTTCCAGCACCTTACAGCTTACATGCCTGTCAGAAGTGTCAACTATCCACTTGGAGATTGAGGCATGTGATACAAATAAGGATCCAAAAGATTTCCTTTACCATGTAGACCCTGAATCCAACACCGGATGAGAAAATTTTCTGACTGGCATCTTATGTCTAGTCTTTCTGTTAACTAACGAATTTAACAGTGAGAATGACAGTATTTTATTACTAAACTTGATATTAAACTTTTGCTAATGATGATTTGCGCTCCAAATTGGTTTGTTTGTCCCTTGCTACAAACTATTGGGCCACAAATTTTGACGTTTTGCTGACCGTGCATCTCAGTATATTTATCTCAGTATTTAAACAACTTGATGCAAAAAAATTGTTTCACAATAAGTTTTATTTCATGCCTCTACATGTTTCGAGCAAATGTGCTCATCATCAGGAGGTCAAAATTGCATTACACAGCCTCTGGTATCATCACACTTATAGGTACCAGAGGCTGTCTAATGCAATTTTGACCTCCTGATGATGAGCACATGTGCTCAAAACATGTAGAGGCATGAAATAAAACTTACAGTGAAACAAATTTTGTGCATCAATTTGGTTAAATACTGAGATAAACTATTAGACGTGTTGCAAAACTTTTGTCACGCCTGTACTCAACGTGTTTATTTGCGGTTCAAGGTTTAATAGTGGGTTAAACTTATTCATTTTCCAGTTAAGACTTCATTTCGAAATTCTTACTTAAATTCTTGGGAGTTTCAGCCCATTGTATGCCACATTCAGTCCCTTCAAGTATAAATTTACTACAGTATTTTCCTTTGTTTCATATTTAGTATTTAACTGCCGCCCTGACGCTCTATATCTCCATTTAACTCTTTGTTGCACGTCATTCCATTGCAGACCGGGTGGCGTGTTCGTACACAGAAACACGTTGTTTGTACCTCCTACATATTCGAGATGGCGTTCCTTCTGCTTTACAATGTCTGTATCGATTCTTCAGGTTTGACACGAAAAGCGGGGGTTAGCAGAACTTGTTTATAACTTGTCAGATAGAACAGTATTTGAAGACAATAACGAGGCGTTGGAAATGACGTAAGAGCGTTGCGATTAGAGGCGGATCAATGGTATCTATACAGAGCCAAACCCAAAAATCGCGCATATACCCACCCACGCTTTGGGCCAAACAAGGTCCTTGTAAAGGGATTTACTATTGTAGATTATTAATACTTACCTCCTCCCGTGATTGGACGGTCCGGGATCGAATCCCGGTGGGGAAGAGATTTTCCGCCCGTCCAGACCAGCCCCGGGGCCCACCCAGCCTCCTGTAAAATGGGTACCGGGTCTTTACCGGGGGTAAAGTGCGACCAGGGCGTGCTGCTGATCACTCACCCCCTTCTAGTGCCGCGGTCATGGAAGAGTAGAGCTATACCTCTACCCACCCTCTGGGCCACACCGGGCCTGTAACGGGATCACTTTACCTTTACCTTTATTTACCTCCTCCCGTGATATAAAATTCCTCATCTGACAAACGAGTGTGCACAGAAAAGACACTGGAATAATTATGCTACGACTGAAAATTCAATAGAGGTTATATGTTACAAAATCCAATCCTGTGTGTGTGTGTGTGTGTGTGTATATATATATAATCTTTTATGCTTGAAACTAAAAGTATTTCCTCAATCATCTCCACCAGAATAATTCGACATGCGTGTTAAAGTCAATGAATAAATAGCAACAGGGTGTTGTTTTGTATTGTAAGCCTTCTTTTTCCACATTACATACCTCTTGTACACACTTTTGACACTACGTCTCTTTATATTCTACTATACACAATTTCCAGTTTCGTTTTATACCTCTATGTACTGCTATTCTCCAAGAAACAACTGCTTTGCGAATTCTTTACCTTTAAACTACAACCACTTTAGTAAAATTTGTAATTTAAATATTCATGTATTTGCATATTTCTGTGTAAGACTGACAGCTCAAATACCTAACACAGGTATGTGTAAAAGAATTCTTATAATAAAACAAACTAGACACACTAATACCTCAAATTTATTTTTGGAATAAAACTCTACATGTTTCGGACAGTTCCTCTGTCCATCATCAGCAGTTTTTCACTGCACACACGGCAATGGTATATGTCGTACAGGTTGGCTGTCAGCTAGCGGAAAGGATCAGGACGGAGTTCCATCCTGATCCTGTTCGCATTCTGCCAGCAAACATGTATATATTGCTGTGTGTACAGTGAAAAACTCCTGATGATGGACAGAGGAACTGTCCGAAACATGTAGAGTTTTATTCCAAAAATAAATTTGAGAAATTAGTGCATCTAGTTGGTTTTATTATAAGAA
>Ga0123354_10019780_pt1 | contig 10574 bp, 6 predicted proteins | sample TergutLab28metaG_2_FD_97872 | JGI IMG/M metagenome (GOLD analysis project Ga0123354, IMG submission 97872) | Labiotermes labralis P4 segment gut microbial communities from Petit-Saut dam, French Guiana - Lab288 P4 | ecosystem: Host-associated > Arthropoda: Insects > Digestive system > Gut ...
GGTATATGGACTGGATTGGGCTGGCCCAGGATAGGGACAGGTGGCGGACGCTTGTGAGTGCGGTAATGAACCTTTGGGTTCCGTGAAATGCGGGGAATTTCTTGACTAGCTGCAAACCAGTTAACTTCTCAAGAAGGACTCTGCACCATGAAGTAAGTAAGTAAGTACATATATATATATTCCACGAATCTATTTAAAAGTCCTCCAAAGAAGGCTTCTTGACGAAGCTCCTTTAAAATAGCAGTCCCTAGTCTCTTTGGGATTTTATTTTCTCTACAATTATATTTTTAATGAAGCAAATTGGTTATATAGGGCGTACCTATTGCAATTTGTGTCACGCAGTACTTTTATCAGTACGAACACGAAGAAGGACGAGAATTTGTATAAAGTGAACTGCTGATTCATGCATAGATGGTGGTTACATACAAATGAATTAGATATGAAAATAATAGTTGACATAGGATTATTCTTAAAGAAATAGGGCTCGAGGTTTGAAGGTGGGTTTATCTGGTTCACAAGAGTGCAGGGTTGTGGGCTGTTATTAATAGATTACTATAACGAACCTTCTTTTCCATAAAATTTCTGGAACTTACGATTATTATAGCGTCTACGAGACTCTAAAAGCGGATTTTTTTTTCATGAAGTCAGTTAAGCCCAAATTATTGAGAGGTTGTCAAAAATTTCAAAAAATTTAATTTATTTTTAAGTTTTGTTCGCTTTTTTTTTTTTTTCCCCATTTGACTGAAGTCAGGGAGTTTATACCGTCGTCAGCCTTTGTACTTGCGAAGAATGTGCATTTTGTTTTAGTAGATGGAAGTCCTCTGACATACCTCACGGCCCAGAGCAGACACAACTCCCGAAAGAGGTAAAACAATAGACTATACTGGAGTGACAACTCGAACCGGAGAGACTATGGGGTAAAATTCCCCTTTCTTGAAATATAGGGTTTAGCATGGAAAAAGTTTTAACTGTAATAGGTTATAACAGCAGTTCTGTATGTGGAAAAAGAAACTCTTTGAAATGATGGGGCTAAAGTAAGTTACACATTAGATCAGTATCACAGGTACCTACTTAGTTTCTTGATCTCCGTAATAAAGCGCATACTTTGCTAAAATATTTTGGAATTAACTTTCTACTTTCGAAATAAGATCTTAGACACTGCCACACTTATCCATAGACCAGGTATGCAAGTCCGTACGCTACCTGCTATATCCTGCACCTATCTACCCCTTCTGTCGACACAACAATAGGATATTACAGAAAATAAGCTCAAAAAACGAAGTATGTAAAAATCACACGCATAATATTTAAAGTCAATTTTACACAGCACTTTTTTTTTATGGGAAACGATGTCTCGAAGGAGTTTAAAACAACTTCAGTTTCAATCACTTTTACTTGCGATTCATTGATCCCGAAAGATACTCGATGGATCTCTCCCCCATGCAAATATTGCCAGGGTTCGTCTCGTAATGCGACTATAAAGCACCACCCCTCTTGTTGACTTAACGGCAAGAAGCAATATTATTATCCTGTGCTCATCCGATTACCGCTGAGCAAGAAATGAGAAATTAACTTAGGTACGCCTAGGGAATGAACAGACGCTGATATGATTAAGTTCTTTTCTGTCAAACAGCGTACGGTGGAATTGGTGGGGTTTTGTATGACAAAGAAACAACAATATTTGTAGAACCCAATTTAAACATTGTGTACATTGACTTTATATAAGTTATTTCTGACACACATGTGAATCACAGTTTGTTAGTACCAGTACCACAAAATAGTTTAGCTGCACAATAATAGAAAATAATGAGCAACACAGCCTAAAGCAATGATATTCGTAGGTCTATATGCCAGCTGGTGTAAAGTTAACAATTAGGCCCTGCATTTCCTGCAGTAGTTTTCACTCGGTTCTCACAATACAACTACCATTTTTTGAACGTCCATTACCCGAATGTACTTCATACCTTGTATATTTTGTGCTTTATGAAGGTTAATATCTAAACTTTATATAGTATTCAATTTAGTTTCGCCTTTTGAAAAGATAAAATAGGGTACGCAGACTTACGGTGACAGAAACGAAAGAAGCGTATAAGCCACAACCATGAAGTGGGTAAGCGTAGTGAAGAAAACCAACTAGATGCTACTGAATGGTTTATTGCGCTTATAATTTGCTCGACATGTTTCGGGTACTTATATGCCCATCATCAGGAGCTCGAGACTATACTTGTGTTATTACCGCATATGGTGTGTAATGCACTGGTTGCTGGTGGTCGGCTGTTAGGTGCAGGGCAGCAGGCTATGCGTTCGGGATGAGGAAACTGCTCGAGCAGTTTCCCTCATCCCGAACGCATAGCCGCAACCAGTGCATTACACACCATATGCGGTAATAACACAAGTATAGTCTCGAGCTCCCGATGATGGGCATATAAGTGCCCGAAACATGTTGAGCAGACTATAAGTGCAATAAAGCATTCAGTAGCATCTAGTTGGTTTTCTTCTCTACGCTTATACTACGATGCACGGACAAACATACATCAAATTCACATGAGATGGATAGACTGTAGGTCCTACATGGTGGTGGGGAAAGAAGGTAATTCTGAAATACCTGAAGAATAAACTCTAGACCCAAAAACAAAATGGCAAAAAAAATATTTAAACTTCATTGTTCAAGGCAGGTTGTTGATTAGTCTATAATGTTGATTAGTCTGTAATGTTGATTAGTCTTCCAGACGAATTGTAAGAAAAACTCACGGATATGGAGATTTTTACAGATGATTTAAAATCGGTACTGGCAATGGGACGAACATGTTGGACATAATCAGTGGCTTAACTTACATTTATCATAATATGTGATCACAGATATCTGTATATTATGGTCTTCCTTTGAGAGGTACACAATCCGAGTCTGGATGATAAGCTGTGTAAGTGTACTGAATCCGGTCACAAAAATGCTCAAATTGTACGTCTTTTATCTCTCATTGTCACTTTCTGTATCAACATCACAGTCTGAAATGTTTTAGGCCTGCAGGTTGAGAATGTTTTCCCCTATGATGCAGCACAGACTTGCGTAAATTAGCTTAAATCTGCTTCATTATAGACATCATGATTGCAGGATCCTTTTATAGCCGACTAACTGTCTCTGAATGACTGTAAATTAGTATTTGTATATTCGAACATTACTCTATATCAAACTATAACCTTCGAAACACTAGTCTTAGTCTGTTCTATACTCTATTCCATACCTGGAATTTAAGAATTCTGCATTTTTTCCACGGAGTACTTTTATGTCTTTAGCGTGACTCGTAAGATTAACAGAGGTTCTCTGAAGAGCATGAAACAAATGTCTTGGTATTTTGGAATTGTACCGTGAGGTAAGAACTTCATTTTTTGGTTGGTATTATTTAAACGAATTTCATTCATCAAAGTTTTAAACGACGATGTGCAATGATTTCTTTTGCATACTACATTAATACTAAGGCAGATAACAAAGGACGAAAGAGGACCCCTTAGCCCTGTGTCAACAGAGTAAACTGTCATTAATTTCAGAGGCCATGAGAGTCTTGAGGTGTTCACGACGGTGTTATTCAGGACTCCGTTCTCCTGGGATAGGACGCCGCATCATTGAATAATCGGATCCTGACTTTTGGAGGGAATAGAGCACATTTTCTTTATTGACCTTTTCTGACCTTTAGACTATTCAGGTAATATATGCCTTCGAAATGTCAGGAATCTATTACCAGTGGCGCGGCGATATACCCAGGAAGAATGGAGCGCTTCAGAGGCCTTACTGAACAAGTGATTGATGTAAAATACTATTTGTGCTTTGTATAAACAAATTAATATATCACTGACCCTAATTATGGTTTTCGAGAAAGAGACGTATTTCCTTACTGGACTCATTTCAAGCTGTTTTAAATACCTTCACTTTCTTCATACGTTGATAAAGGCTGTTGTCATTTAGTCGCTTTCATTATCTAGCTGCAAAACCCGTATACCGTATATGGAACTGCTTGTATTGTTACCGCTTTCATCATCTACATGTAAAGTCCGTGAACACAGAACGGCCTGTAGTTGAATCACCTTCATTACCCCTGTGTAAGGACCATAAAACGACCAAATGAGGCCCTCTCCGTAGTTTCCTATGCCAATTGTACAAAACAAACTAAGTGACAGCAACATTACAGGTCTAAATTAGCCTGTTTCAAATGGATACGATTCTGTAAGTCATCCACAATAATTTGTAATTTCAATCACACGATTCTTACAAGCTCAACACATTTGGTAGGCACCCATACTGCCTAAAAACCAGTATCAGGTTCTTGAAAACCCCTATATGACTCCATAACGAGGCTTACTTTGTAGCACGAAATGTAATATTTCAATCTATTAAAGCCGTTACAATTAATTTGGACAAAACAGTGGACCATACTTGAATTAATGATCTGTTTATATAATTTTTCACTCGTTATCCTACACAGTTTATTGTACCAACTAAATACACATTCTTAATTAATATAAGCATTTTGCAGAAGTCCGTTTGATGTTTGTGTTAATTAAGAATGTGCATTTATTTGGTACAACAAGCGGTGTGCCCTAATATAGGAAATGCACAGAATGGACAACTTTAAAATTAACTCCCCACTGTTTTGTCACTGTGTCCGTATCTCCTAATTACATTTTCGTCTGAAACAGTGTTCTACGTGTCATGTCCTTTTAGGTCAGGGGAACTAACGAACCTTGCCTAATTCGGTCCTACTCTTGTCACTTAAATCACACAGTACTGGCCAGTGAGTGGACAGTCTGCTTTTATAACTTATTTTTCTACTCACCACGGCGAACATATCGAGTCTGCAGCCTAACACCTCTCCCAAACAATTGATACGAAGTGAACTTGCGTTCAGGATAAAGCGGTCGAAGCGTCAGCCTGACCATTTAGGTCCACCTGACGCCCAGCTTAAAATTACATCGATCTTTTCCCACCATTTACTCCTAAAGTTGTATTCTCATGTGATAAGCCTACTGTCTACGCATATGGAACATTTTAACTTCTGGGTGTAATGCAGGCCGAAGTTAAGACTATTTAATCCTTTAAAACCCACTATTAAATAAACGTCCCGCCAGATTTAATATAAAAGTCTCTGCGGTTTGACTATGTATATGCTTTGTGCAATATGTAGAAGAGCGATTGCTTATGTACACTATAAAATAGGTTATTAAGCGACTGGTCTGTCTAATTGAAACACACTGTGTTCTCCGTAAGGTGAGAATTGTGTCCGTGTGTGTAATATTTGCCCAAAAAGTGTAATAAATTTCGACATTTTTCTAATATTCTCAACAACTATATCTGTTGTGCACAGTGCGTACTGCCTGCGGGTTCATACTTCTAGTTTGTCCATTAGTTTTGTATTATTAGATAACTTCTAATTTCAACAGGTCCTAGTGATACCGGCCGAAAGAACTGCGGAGCCAAGAAAGGAATATTTAATACGGACCTTCTGGTAAAGATTAGCGAAGGAAACAATATCTGAGTGGCAAATGCAATTCTTGAAATATTTCACATATTTTTAAAGGAAGTGATAATTTTTTCATGCAGTTTGCTTTCATAAAGACCCATTTAAAAAATAAGCTGAATTTTCTGCGAGCAGGCCTATAGTTCATTTCGACAACAATAAGACTTTGTAAGATAAATGTCGCAAGGCGATGGTTTGCAGTGTTCTACTGCCAGATAGCAAAGGAACTAAATAATTTTGATTTAAAATTAAGGTGACCAATTGCGTTTGTTAAGTTATTTGTTGTGCAGGAAGCATTAGACTATTACTGACGAACTTCGTCTTGTCTATACGTACAGCCTAGTTCTGAAGGCTCGTGGCATTTATCTAGCACCGTCGCGAAACTCTTTAACTTGCACATCGTTAGTTTTCTGGATACGGAATAGCTTAAATGAATCAGAGGTTGAATAACTCTACAACACCCCCCCCCTCCCTTCAATTTTATGTAGGTTTGTGTAGCAAATAAAAGGTGCCTTTTTGTTAGGCTTATGTACCTTTTATTTACGCCTGCAGACACAGCTGTAGGCCTAAAATTCCATTCTTTTATACGGCCAGACAAGATGATTTATATGTCGTTTCAGACGCTGATTGTCTCCGTCTTCAAATCAATTTTATGATTACAAAGAGAGACGTGATCATGAAACATATGATTTTTCAGTCACTGCTACATCTATACGCTCATCACTCCACCTTCGATTTTATAGTGACACGTCACATTTGTAATTGCGTTCATTTTAAACAACACAATCAAAGGACTCCCTTTATTTTGTGTCGTTGCCTGTTCTACAACACAGCAGTGTGGTGCAGTGCCGTTGGATTGGAGGACACACTGGTAAGCCATAATCACTTGTCTTCACCCAGAAGAGCACTTGACAGCCGACATCACGGTAATGCCATTGTGTGTGATGAGATGACATTAGTGGCCATACTTACTTGCGAATCTCGGGTCGTTGGCTGTGGCACCGTACCACCCGGAGTTGCGCATGTCGCCATAGTGCGTAGAGATGTCGGAGCCGTTGCAATATTGCGCGGGAAACTGATGATGCGAGAGCTGCCCCACGTGCATGTAGGGGTTGGCTGCCATGACGGCGGTGGCTGCACCTCCACTGGGACTGGGTGCCGCTGGAACGTTGCTGATAACAGTGCCACCCCCACCGGTACTGCTGCCGGCACTGCTACCGCCGGTGCTGCTGCGATACGGAGATGGTGGTGCCCCGGATCCGGACAGTTCTAGTTTTCGGTACGATTCCTCTATCGGACTGAGGATATCTGTGACGGAAAAGGGCGTGGTGTGCGGCTGGTGCTGATGGTGCTGTTTGGGGCTCAGGGACATCGCCAGATCGGCACCATTAAGTTCCGGAAGCAGGCCATGGAGGTCCGCCGCGGCTGAGCGGGCCAGGGCTGCTGCCGCAGCGACTTCCTGTTCCTGCTGGCTCAGGTTGGCCAGCAGCGAGAAGCCCGCAGGGACAGGAACCGACACGGAGGATGACGAGACCACTGGGAGAGCCAGGGTGCAGGAGGTTGCCCCCGCAGACATGCGCTGGCAACACTCTCGACTTGCCTCTTGTAACCCTGACTACAGTGCTTCTTCTTCCTCTCGCGGCTGTGGAAACTCTTCAAGTGGAGCGCTCTTCTCCCCAGGGATGGAATTATGGGTAATAAATCAGCTGGAGACACTGTAGGGAGGAGTCAGCTGCACCTGGCCAATCAGATGGCGGGATCTACCCACTGGTGCTTGTGCTAGGAAGCCACGCCTCCCACTCCCTGCACTGGCTCTCGCTGGACCCGAACCCACATCTCAGCCCGCCCTAACTAGAGCAGGTAGCGCGTCCATTACGCACTCTTGCTAGTTTCCTTTTTGTTTGTCAGAGGCAATAAAGGAACGAAGAACGGAGGTTTTCAAGAAGTCAGTTGTGATCCTGACATTCTTACGATTGTTTTATTAGGTCTTCCGGGTATAATGTCGATCTCCTTACGACGCACTACTTTTACTTCGATCGAACTTCTGTGGGGCGAACAGGAATAAGTTCATAATAGAGCGCACTGCGAACCAGGAACACTAGCAGATTCTCGATGCTCTGTCCTAAACAGGCAGCAAAAACACTGCAACATTAAAACATTCACGTTGTGAGACGAACAACATGCAGCTGAGGAAAGCAAAGAAACCATAAGAAACAAATTTTGAAATTCACCTAAAACATTGTGAATACAGCTTCTTGTAACACGTCATATCGTCGGTGTGTTTCAGCTTCATCAACTAAACACATTAATGAAATAATAATTAATTAATTTTTATTGATCCTGCTTATATTGTGTTAGAACACTAGAGGTAAGCCAAAATAATGAATGAAGATTTAGGAAACACTTTCGTATATCGATTTAACAGGAAATGCAGAGCAAAGTGGCCAAGGATCTACGTTTTTACCGCTCAAACATTTGTATCGTGGATTCAAATGCCACTTTGGGTTAGGGAAACAAAAGATTCTGGGCGGCAATGGCCTGTAACGCCATCCAGACGGGCAAGATTTGATGGAATAAGGACCTATTGAAAGCGGTAATGCATTGTAGGACTTGTGATATAGGTTTTTCTACTCTGCTTAGATGTGATAAAATCCATCTAAAATAAAAATCAAGTGTGATTAACTTACCAGAAAGATAAGACGGCAAATAACTTGCTCTACTGTTACAGAAAATGACTAATTTGAGGCTGTCACAACCTGCAACACACACGATCAGCTATACTGTACACTCTCCATGTAAAAAAAAAAAGTCGTCAACGACTTACATATTCGAAATATCTTTTACATGCAGTGTGCAAAAATTCTTTAATTTAACTTGAATGGTACAATTAATATGACACATTTATGAGTCTCAAAAGATGCAGTAACACTAAAACTCTGTCTTTTATCACCTCATCTTTTTACCAATGAAAACTATTTGCCTTCCTATCGCGAAAGATTTGCTGCAGTTTTTTTTCTGACCGTGCATCTCAGTATATTTATCTCAGTAATTAACCAACTTGATGCAAATTTTTTTTGTTTTTGTTTCACAATAAGTTTTATTTCATGCCTCTACATGTTTCGAGCACATGTGCTCATCATCAGAAGGTCAAAATTGCATTACACAGCCTCTAGTATCATCACACTGAAACAAGTGAGTGGTCTAAAATTACTAAAATACGATTCTATAAATATGAGCAAATAGTAGTAAAATTTATGTGTGAATTTTTCGGGTGTGATTACTGTGCATTACTTACTATAAACATGTTATGTCATGTAGAGGTTATGTTTATCCATTTAACTGTGGCACGTTTCCCTGTAAGGCTTCAATGAAGTCTTGGAGTGGGCCTGCTTTTTGCACGCAGAGTTTCAAACCTAAATCGTGAATCTCTTAGAGGCTGTTAACCGCATCTACTGCATAATGTTTCCTGCAAGAACCATCGTAAAACTGACTTCTCTGACACCTTAGATAGGATACCATACTTTGGATACTAACACTTCCTCTTTTTGGTGGGTGGGAAGTAGGGGGAGGTGTGAGGACGACTGCTTATTTGTTTTGACAAAGAATTGTGCCCGATTTTTTCTTAATTAAAAAAAGCTGTTCAAACACCAGTGGTTACTGTTTTGCTTTTGACATTTCTTTTGCAGGATAAGAGACGTGTCGTATTTCGGAGGTTAAATCTGCTTCTTTCTTCAAGTGTAAAGCAATTAATAGGATAAAGCTAGCTATTACGTCTAATATTAGTTGAGGCCCCGCAGATTCCGTAGGACCTATACTTAGATAAGGAAACAGAGTCAGCCCCGGAAAAGTTTCAGGCCCACACCTTGCCTGGAGAAAAGAAACATATATTTCAATGACATGGCTGACTGGAAGGTATGGGTGGTGAGTCGTGGAGGATTTGGAAAAAGGCGGACATTTTTTTAATTTTAAAGCAGGCCAACTGTTCAAGCGTTCGCTTAGACAGGCTAAGGGAAATTGTTAGTGATATACCTGCCTACCTTGGGGGCGGTTCTGACACGTGTTCTACGTGCCTTGATAAATAGGCCGATGTTCGAGTAATTACGCATGAAAGTTAACGATGTAATTGTTAAAGAGTTTAAAAAATTTCAAAGTTGATTAAAATGTACCTGGTAAGTTCTGATCACTAACTACTATCATAATGTGTTTCCCTTTCGCAACAACTCATAATACGTGGCCATAAATATGTACATATTTTGAAAAGAGTCACTGTGTTTTTTGTTGGTTCAGTACTATAATAATTTAAGAAACAAAATCAATAGCTGTCAATCTTTGCTGGTGATCTGTTTGTGATACAGAATCTCTCTCCTGCTCTTGTGTGTATGAACTTACCTCGGTGACAGTTTTATTTTTGTTTTCGTAACAGTCATTCTTTACTTTGGATTTTTTTTCCAGATTTTGTTTCGAAGTAAGGTGGATTGAATATTGCCTTTATGGTTTCCTTGACTGCATCTTCTGTTTAGGTGCTGCTAAGTCTGTCTTCAAATTTGACCTACAGAGATATTTTTTTTTTTTTAATTTTTGTCATGTTTCAAATTGACTGTAAGTAGGTTAGTTTAGGTTAGGTTAGGTCCGAATCTTTTTTTTAATTCAAGATTTTTACTTAAGCGTTACACCACTTGTACGACGTGACCAAATTTGAGATGATGTAGTTACTGATAAAATTAAGTTCAGCGTCTCGTAATGACAATTTTAATGAAATTTTATTTCACATTCGATTATAAAATGATGGACGTGGCGGTGGTAGTGGTTAGAACGATTATGTAAACTATGACGACGATGGTGATAATGATTATGATGGCGATAGTGCCAGGTTATATTTCTTGCAATGTCAGTGCTCTCAGTAAGTGTTTAGCACGTGTTTTCTAACAATAAATGCCTATCTTATTAAAATATAACCAACTAATTGCACCAATATGTGATTCTTAAATCTTATTTACACATTAAAACACGTCACTTGGTTAAAATACTTCCTACAACTCCTACATGTTTCAGTCTGTCAAGACC
>Ga0123354_10019783_pt1 | contig 10574 bp, 5 predicted proteins | sample TergutLab28metaG_2_FD_97872 | JGI IMG/M metagenome (GOLD analysis project Ga0123354, IMG submission 97872) | Labiotermes labralis P4 segment gut microbial communities from Petit-Saut dam, French Guiana - Lab288 P4 | ecosystem: Host-associated > Arthropoda: Insects > Digestive system > Gut ...
GTTCTATATATCTTGATCTTTAAATTTTTGGATAGCAACCTGGAAGACAAAAGATTCTGCACCGAATGATAGCAAGCATTTCCTGACCTCAATCTGCTCTTAATTTCTTCCGGAATAGAATTTAGATTTGTTAAAGTTGTTCCCAAATATTTAATTCTTCCACCCTCTGGAAGGTACTATTATCAACAAATGTTTTATAAAATTAAATTAAAAGACCATTAATACAAGTCCTTACACATAGAATTGCACGTGGCTACAAATCGATGTAATAGGGCATGGTTTACCAAACTGTGGTACCTTTACCAACACTTGTATGGGAACTGTTGTTTACTGGTTAGCGGCCTTAATGAAGAATGGAAAATCAAAAGATATAAAAACTGCAATAAATAAATAAAACATGAGCCACATATATTTGCTGATAAGAAGCAGTACTGGAAATTTTATATAACTTCACTACGGAAACAAAAGCCACAAGCGAATTTGAAAATACGCCACTTTTCACAAGCACTCGTTGGTGATATTGTCATAGTGGAGCATCATTGCATGGTCATGAAATACTTCAGATTATATAAATTATCAACCGCTCTTAGGCATTCTTTCCAATTTCATTTTTTTGTGTTCAAATGCAAAAAAAAAATATTGGTAGTGTAATGAATTTTTTAAATTGAATTTATTGATAAGCCAGCGAAAATGTTTGGGAACCCCTGCAGTAGGGAAACAGGCTTTGTAACTGTTCGCTCGAACGCCCGTAATTTTTTGTCATGGCTACCAAAGTCAAACCCTAGCCGTGTTGCGCTGCCTTCACTGTATCATACCAGTTGTAGGCAAGTACATAATTGTAGGGTGGGTAATGTCTGTGGCTGGTGCAGAGTCATTTAATTACTTACAAGACACGCAGTGAAAGAATTACGTAAATGTGACCGAGTTGGAACTTGTAAGACGCTAGGCGCGTGCGCATTCACGCGAATGCGTACGCCCTAATTTTTAGACGAATGATTCTCCCTCCCCCCCCCGGCCCCTCAATATGACGAATCAGGAAATAAAGACTTTATGCTCGATGACTAGATAGGCACGTGACGGCACAAGGAGAGAGCGGCAATAAAGTGCTTATTTTTGACAAGTACGTCCGCTTTTGGGGACCGCGGTAGCACAGTGGTTAAGGTGCTGTGCTACAAATCGGAAGGTCGCTGGTTCGATCCCAGCTGGTGTCAGTGGAATTTTCATTGACATAAAATCCTTCCGATCGCATTACGGTCCTGGGGTCGACTCAGCTTCTTAACAGAAATGAGTTCCAGGAGTATTTCCTGGGGGTAAAGACGGCCGGTGCGTAAGGCTGACAACCTACCACCATCCTGTGCCGTTGTCAAGAAATCTGGGAACCTTAACTTTCTGGAACCCTCTGGGCCTCTTCAGGCCTGCAATGGGACTGCTTTACCTTTACCGTTAACTTTTTACGTCCGCTCTTGACAAACATGGCGGTGAAAATTACACCGCAATTTATTAATATTTTAAAATGTTTAAATTATTCTAATAGCACTATCTTATAATACAAAGTTCACCTTGCAGTATTTATCTCCTTTCCTTTGTCGGTGGGCAAGAAGTTCCTCTTAGTCAATGGTAAAGAAGGTTACACTTTTTGAGGGTTCATGGCGGATGTTTCGAAAAGGTGATCTTTTGGTTCCTCTTAACTTATAGGAACTTTGTTTTGGCATTGCGGGAAACATGCTGCGTCCTCCTTCAGGGTGACTAAATTTGGCTGAGGTGGAAGTTCGCAAGAATTTTGAAAATAATTATTGCACCCTTCCTACATCATCGTCACAGTTGCGACGTTGCATTCCTTCCACCCGAAACAAATCCAGAAACTCTGGAGGAAGTGGCGCATTCCTCTCAGAACGTCATACAGAGTGTAAAAACCAACAAGACCACAGTTTGGGAAACAGAAATTTTATTAATTTGGTGACAACTCTCCACACCTTGTAGCTGAATCCAGCCCACACGCCCAAATTGTGCGTTGAGGCGGATTTGTAAAGGGAATAGTGACTATGGCTTCAAATTGTCTGTCCGTCTGTCTGCAGGAAACAACTCGTGTCCTACCGGGCGTACTTTATTGTGGGTTTCTGACATTCGGAGGACCGTGCAACGTGATATATTCTTATAATAAAAGCCAACGAGATTCATCCTGACCACGTTAGCAGACATCCAACAGAACTAGCATGACAAATACCTAATGCGTGTATACAGTGTTGAGATACTCCTGATGATGGACAGTGGACCTGTCCGAAACGTGTAGAGTACTTTATCAAATAAATTCGAGAAGTGGTGCATCTCGTTGGCTTTTATTATAAGAATATAAGAATTTAGCGTGGGTTTTTACGGAAATGTTGCGAGGTGCTCCGATTTGGATTAAAATCCGACACGAATTACACAATTTTAATTAAAAACACGCACATTTACGGCTGCTTTGAATATTATACTTAGCACTATTGTGGTTAGCAAGCTTACCAGTGTGTCCGTGGTTGGTATATTTATGAGAGCGCGTCGGGGGTGTTCCGCTGTGCGGTCATTTTCGGATTTTTTTTAGCGTCTCTTTATCGCCGAGGATTTTTGGTCCAGTGACATTCATTCGTCTAGGACGCCTAGTAAGGACGATAATATACTACAATCTGAGAATGCTGGTGACATGTATTCTGTGATAAGTAGGTCCATGTCACCACGGCATGGCGCGTCCTCAGGTCGCGGATGGAGGAACGGCCTCCAGTATGGAAGGTAGTTGCGAATATATTGAATAAGCAGTCGCGGACGGCCGACAAGGAGTGATCCTCCAGCATGGGGGGGTTGGGTGATGCGTTGACAACTCCTTGCCGTAAAAAAATGGCATTCTTACGCAACATGAACTACTGCCAAAATTTATGTTTTATTTACAAGATGAACACTTGCATCGGGCCTGGATTGACGTTTTGGTACGACCTAAGCAACAAAAAGGGGTGATATTTATTCTCGTTTTATACTTCTCGAGTGATCATGTCAAGTAGAAGAGGGAGGTCGGGGAATGAGGTGGATGAGGAGTGAGTTCAGTGGGCCGATCTGAGGGCGACAGATAATTTTGATACGGTGTAGGTAGGTAGGTTTCACCCTTTTTATAAGCCACAAAGGTCCTTAGGGTGAGTAGAGGTATAGCTCTACTCTTTCTAGGACCTCGGCACTAGTTGAGGTGGGGGGGGTCAGACCGACGCCTCGTCCGTCTCTACCCCCTGGAAAGACCCGGTACCCATTTTACAGGAGGCTTGGTGGGCCCCAGGGCCGGTCTGGACGGGCGGAAAATCTCCTCCCCACCGGGATTCGATCCCGGACCGTCTAGCCCGTAGTCAGTCGCTATACCGACTAAGCTACCCGGCTCACCCGATACAGCATAGCCATGGCAAAATTATAACATAACATTAAACATATCTTGAAGGAATGTTATGTAGCATTTTCGGTATAGTTATCTGGCAGGTGGCAATGATAGGTGGCGGAGGTGTTTGAAGGTGATAATGTATCTGCTGGTTCATTAAATGTGGGGGAATTTGACTAGCTTGGTGAGCTTTCCAGCAAGGGCTTTGCTCCATTGAAAATGTTACACGGCCCCCAAACACCCGTCTATTATTTTTCGTGTATAAACTCCCATCAGTTTACACGGTGAGTCGTCGTGGTTGGATAATAAATGAACACGGTTAGTGAACGGAGTCAATCGTCAGGAATGTTATCAGTAAGAGTGTTGAGTCTACACCAATAAATTCTTCTTTTCAAATTATGACCAGACGATGACGGATTCGCTGAATGTGTAGTTTCCATATCGCTTTGCTCTTGCGGATTAATCACTCACGTCTCTTAAAGCAAGCCGTATGTGGGGCAACACGCATTTCATAATAACTCTTACCTACTATACCGACAAAAAGAAGGCGGATTAAGATAAAATTTGATTTATTACTTTTCCAGATACTAACGTTATCAGGTAATATGTTTTCAGTCCGTTTATTCATACAGCAAAGAAAGTAGAGACACTCCTCGTGTCTGAATTATTGACGAACGAATTATGTGTATTGCTCTTAATTTGACTGCTGGGAATTTATTATTTTGGGCAAGATATAACTGCTCAAATATGGGCCGGGTAGCTCAGTCGGTATAGTGACTGACTACGGGCTGGACGGTCTGGGTTCGAATCCCGGTGGGGACGAGATTTGCCGCCCGTCCAGACCGGCCCTGGGGCCCACTCAGCCTCCTGTAAAATGGGTACCGGGTCTTTTCCGGGGGTAAAGTGCGGCCGGAGCGTGCTGCTGACCACTCACCCGCTTCTAGTGCCGCGGTCATGGAAGAGTAGAGCTATAACTTTACGCACCCTCTGGGCCAAACCGGGCCTGTAAAGGGATCATTTTACCTTTACCTTTTTATGACTGTTCAAATACATGTGGCTAGTAAGATGAAATACAGCATTGAATTTACAATTTAATTTATTGAATAATATTTATTATTATGATCAGCATCATTATCAAGATCGTCATAATCATACACCTGATGTTTGCCCGTTCCTTCCTCTAAACATTTTTCCTCCTATTCCTGTATATATTTGCTAATGCAGTACGTCAGGCCAAGCTGTTCAATTTACGTGACAGATGGCATCATGCTGATTCACTGTCATTTATGACAGTTTATCCTACATCTTTAAATTTAGGGCACTACAGTTTTTCGAGTTCACGTTCGGAACCGCAGACGGTCCGGGGATCGAATCCCAGTGGCCGTGAAATAGTCCGTGACCCTCCAGACCTGCCCTTGGGTCCACCCAACCTCTTATAAAAAGGGCTCCGGCTCTCTTTCCCAGGGGTAAAGCGCCGGAACGTGGTGCTGTTCACCCAACCCCGTCTAGGGTTGAGGTTCCGAATCATTTGGAGCCATACCCCCTCTGGCCCTCTGTGCCTGAATAGACTTGTCACGGGGTGGCGTTTATCTTTAACAACTTCAAAGCCACTTTCCTGACATGAACCTTTTAAGAGCACTTCCTGAATTATGTAATTATTACAAATCAAATGTCAGCTCAGCCACATACGCAGGACTGCAAGACACAAAACTTTGCCGCCCGCAGTTTGCTGCTTTCACCAAATAGGCTGCGGAATAGTGACGGATACCTGTCACAGCCAAGGTGACTAATTCTTTCCTGTAATCTCACGTGGTCATAAATCTTGCCGATAAGTCGCTTTAGCATTGAAGAACAGATCCGTTTCGACAAACGAAAAACGCAAGCTTTGCGGTGAGATAGAGAAATAAATCAATCGAGTTGGAATTCTTCGTTTCAGAGCGCATTGTGATAAGAAGTGACGCACGGACATTTTAAATTCTCCTAACAGGTATTATATATGATTAAGTGTGCTTACACAATCTACTGAAGCCTAGAAAGGGATTTAAGGTGTAACGAGGTTTTAAATAAATGTCAGAAATCTGCGATAAGGTTTAACGCTGACGCCATATCTACCTGTAATGTATTTAGCAGAGCAATAAATCAAGTGCTGATACATTCTGGGAAAATACAATGTGAGGATTGTGTTACGGTAGGAGTTATTTGCCTTGTGAGTGGAAATATTTTTTAGTTCCCATAAATGTTTATATGTAACGCAGTTACACAGAAGATTGAAGTCAGGAAATGCTTGCCATCATTCGGTGCAGAACCTTTTGTCTTCCAGTTTGCTATTCAAAAATTTAAAGACTAAGGTATACAGAACTACAATTTTGCCTGTTGTTTGTATGGGTGTGAAACTTGGTCGCTCACATTAAGAGAGGAACGTAGGCTGAGGGTATTTGAGGCAAGAGTGTTCAGGAGAATATTTGGGCCTAAGAGGGACGAGGTAACAAGGGAGTGGAGAAAACTACATAATGAGGAGCTTAATGATCTGTACTCCTCACCCAATATTTTTCGGGTGAAAAAATCGAGTAGCATGCGATGGGCGGGGCATGTAGCGTGTATGGGGGACAGAATAGAAGTATAGAGGGTTTTGGTGGGGAAAGCTGAAGGCAAGAGATCACTTGGGAGACCCAAGCGTAGATGGAAGGATAATATTAAGATGGATCTTAAGGAAGTGTGATGTGGGGGGTATGGACTGGATCGAGCTGGCTCAGGATAGGGACAGGTGGCGGTAATGAACCTTCGAGTTCATTAAATGTGGGGAATTTATTGACTGGTTGCAAACCGGTTAGCTTCTCAAGAAGGACTCTGCTCCATGGAGTAAGTAAGTATTTACACTGACTTAGTAAATTAACGTACTAAACAGGTACAAGATTACTTACTTACTTACTTACTTACTCCACGGTGCAGAGTCCTTCTTGAGAAGCTAACCGGTTTGCAGCTAGTCAAGAAATTCTCCGCATTTCACAGAACCCGAAGGTTCATTACCGCACTCATAAGCGTCCGCCACTCGTCCCTATCCTGGGCCAGCCCAATCCAGTCCATATACCCACATCCCGCTTCCTGGAGATCCATCCTAATATTATCCACCCATCTACGCCTAGGTCTCCCAAGTTGTCTCTTTCCTCCAGGTTTCCCCACCAAGACCCTATACACCAAGCCCCTCTCCTCACCCATACGCGTCACATGCCCTGCCCATCTCATTTTTCTTGATTTTATCACCCGCACAATATTGGGTGAGGAGTACAGATCATTCAGCTCCTCGCTATGCAATCTCCTCCATTCCCCCGTTACCTCGTCCCTCCTAGGTCCAAATATTCTCCTCAACACCATGTTCTCAAACACCCTCAGCTTCCTTTCCTCCCTAAATGTCAGCGACCAAGACTCATCTACAAGATAGTGGCTAAATATGTTTTCCACCACTAACAGGACACGAGTAATCTTCAGTCTTCAGGGACGTTACGCAACCTAGGTGTGTATTTGGTTACCGACGTTGCGGAAGGTAACATGACTGTCCCGTCTCCAAGGGTCAAGATTCTACGTTATTCTTCTTGTACTGAACAATCCTGGAAGATGGGACAGACAGACTGTCCCGGTAGATCAGTAAACAACTACCACCTACACTGCGTAACGTCCCAGAAGAGCCAAGCCCTGTATCGCACTGCAGCGCAAGCCTGAAATATCGCCCGAAATATGCGTTATTCCGTACCGAGCAGTAGACATCACACACCGCTCACAGATCAGCTCAACTCGTAAAGTCGTCAGGCCGTTCCCACTTCCCGTGCAAGCCACGGTATGGCATATCTTAAGTGACGGTTTACATGGTTTATCTCAGTCAAATTCCGTGTTGGATAAAGACACAGCGCTATTTCTCAGACTAAAAGTTTCGAAAATTTTAAAGAAATCTTTTGAAATACGAGCCGTCAGCCCATTAATTTTCGCAATTTGTTATCTTATCCTACAGCAGAAACAGTACGTTGAATGAAGGCATCACGATGTGCCTGTAATTCAATTAACGTTACACAGTATACGTCAGCACATTCTTTTTTCTTCTTAAGCAAGGCTACATGTTTCGACTAAAAGTTAGTCATCTTCAGGCCCTTACAATATTTTCGTTACCAGATGCTTTGCCCACTTTGGGATCCCATAGTGTTTACAATTGTGGAATACATCTAGTTAAAACTTTCTAAAAAGATTTTGATTTTGCTTATAAAGTGTGTTATTTCACAGATTGTGTCTAAACATTAAAATATTTAAAAATTCTTCCTTAACGGTGCGTTGATAATTACCGGATATTCAACTGTCAGTTCCGTTGTCGTACTGTGGCTGATGTTGTGGTACGTCTATTTTTTTTTATTTTCTCTCTCTCTTTTTATCAAATAGAAAAAATATTGTAAGGGCCTGAAGTTGACTAACGTTTAGTCGAAACACGTAGCCTTGCTTAAGAATAAAAAAGATTATGCTGACGTACACTGTGTAACGTTAATAGAAACAATACTGTATCTCTCTCTAAGCACACGGGTTAGGAACATCGCGTTTCAGTCTGGCGTAGAGGGTTTGTTTATAAATTAATCAATGTTATTAGTCTTATTTAACCATAAATTAGGATAATCTGCACTAATATTCTGATCGCAGCCGCTCTGTATGTATGTCAGGCATGGCAATAGCAACACCAGGAATTTTCCACTTAAAATTTCTCATGTTGCCTGACAGATTCTTTTAAATAAGTATTTTTTTTTCAACTATATAGAAATGTTCGACGTTTCTATATGTCTCGGATTTTAGATAAAGCATAAAACAATCGCTGCTTGTCTGCGTAAGGACGACAACTAGTTAATCAGTGTTATCGTAAATCAATTAACAAGTGCGATGTATTGAAATGGAGTGTTACGTACAGGGTCACTTTAAACTGTGGTGTAGGAAAGCTTAAAATCATCAGAAGGACGGCCCTTCTAAAAGTTGTGTAAGGAACTCCGTTACTTCTTTCGTCTGACTTCACTCTTCTTACTTCAGAAACAGTATGCTACCGTGAAAATGCCTTCAGCAGAACCGTACCTTTGCGCCATCTGAACGTCTTCTACTGGAGGTCATCATGCATTCAGTACTTTCACAAGAGGCCGTCACTGATACTTGTCTTGAGCCAAATGAATCCAAACCACATATTCATAACGAGTTCTTCGAGATCCAGATTAATGTTATCTTCCCATCTAAATCCCCTGTGTGACCTCCGTATTTAATATTTTTGATACCGTTTTACTGTTCTGTCATTTATTTTCTGGCGGTACAAAACACAAAGTTACAGCTTCGCAGAAGACGTTAGAAACTTTAATTACTGGGCATAAGTAATCGAATAAGAAATCTGTGTAAAATATAAAATGGAGAGGTCGTCCAGCTGCCACGAATCTAAACAACAGAAGTACGTACATGATACAGTGATGTAGGTCAAGAATAAAAGAGTACAGGAGATGAATAAATTTGATTGTTGCATGTACTGAGGTGGAGAGAAATATGATAGCAACAACTTCTGTCATAGCGTGTACTAAATCATTGGTTAAACATTCTATAGATAAAACTCTTTAGATTAAATGCTACATGTATAAAGTGTGTTTTGTCAAATAATCTAAACACATCACTAATAAATTATGACAGGAATTTGCTCATCAATTTGTATCACGTGGGCAGCGAAGGTCAGTACTATCAAATCCTAGCAGTCTTACGCTTAATGAAACAAGGGTAAGATACGTATTCAAGGATTCATCTTGTTCATAAACACTCCGATTTATCTTATCGCGCGAACGGGAAGAATTAACTAACCTACGTTTCAAAACGAAGTTACGCCTTTCTGGTATCATCTGCGATTTAAAATCAACAAGCAAACATAATAAACTTACGGTGCTAGAATCGCCTGGAAAGGTTGCGAATGTACCGTCTGGGTTCGAACACATTAACTTAAATTACTTAAGGGCTAGAAAGTTATCACTGCTGCTTACTAACTTAACGTTTCTTAGCTTCGAAGTAGCAGTAACCGCTTCTGTCAGGGTATGAATCTTGGTCTGTTACCACATGGGAAGAACAACGTTTGCTGGAAATTGCACTGGAGTACCTAAGATGCAGGAATTGAGAGGAGGCCGAAGAAATAGTGTAATACTACACTGAAAATTTATAGTTATAAAATCATGGCGAGTGACGTAGGTGGGTATGTAGCATGTATTGTACTAAAGAGAAACGTTGCTGTAAATCTATTAGGGAAAAGTTCAGTTGGGCGTCTTGGTCATATATATACATGGCCATTTTAATATTATCCTCCCATATATATAAAGCAGTCTCGTCACATGCCTGGACAGGTCCAGAGGGTTCCAGGAAGTTAAGGTTCCCAGATTTCGTAACGGCGGCACAGGATGGTGGTAGATTGTCAGCCTTACGCACCGGCCGCCTTTACCCCCAGGAAATACTCCTGGTACTCATTTCTGTTAGAGGCTGATTCGACCCCAGGGCCATAGTGCGATCGGAAGGATTTTATGTCAATGAAAAATCCACTGACACCAGCTGGGATCAAACCAGCGACCTTCCGATTTGTAGCACAGCGCCTTAACCACTGTGCTACCGCGGTTCCCCCATATATATGTGGGAGAATAATATTACAATGGCTGTTCAGTAAGATGTGAAGATATGGAATGTATTCATACGTCAAAGGGCAAATATGAAAGGCGAGGTCTGTAAAACAGATTATCCAGGCTTAAGATTTATAGAAGGGTGGATTATAATACACAGTTAGGCGACTGTTATCATCTCGTGAATAATCAACCCTTTTCGAAGGATATGGGATAATTAATTCATAATATCAATATCAATAAATAAATCCAGTTGGCATTCAACACAACTGATATATAGACAGGTACAGAGGGACGGACTGGACAAAAATGTAAGGCAAATACAGGGTGTCCCAGGAGGAATGTGCCAGACTTCGGGAGGGTGTTCCTTATGTTAAAGTATACCGATATAACCCAAAACACCTATGTCCAAGTTGAACGGTTACGGAGATAATGGCCAGAGAAGTTTGAAACTTTGACAGCTGTTACACACTTATTGATTACCAAATACATATTAAAACTGGCAGGAATATGTGGTTTCTGTAATGTTAATA
>Ga0123354_10019784_pt1 | contig 10574 bp, 6 predicted proteins | sample TergutLab28metaG_2_FD_97872 | JGI IMG/M metagenome (GOLD analysis project Ga0123354, IMG submission 97872) | Labiotermes labralis P4 segment gut microbial communities from Petit-Saut dam, French Guiana - Lab288 P4 | ecosystem: Host-associated > Arthropoda: Insects > Digestive system > Gut ...
AGAACGGGTGAATACAGCAAAAGATTACACAGTATGCCAGAGACTGCCTGTACAGAAAAAAAGTGAACTCCTGATGACGAGCTCCCTGAAGCTCGAAACATGTAGAGTGAAGGACGACTAACCATGAAATAAAGGATAGTCCATAAGTGTCATCTTGTTGGTAATTATTTTGGAACAATTACAATGATGCACGGAACAATGAATGTAAAAATTTAGGGTTAAATAATTAGCAAGAATGACAAGCCTGCTTGATATTTTAAATAAATAAGCAGGTCATAAACAATTGTGACTCTAAGTATAGAAAAGGAATGAAAATTGGGTGTTATAAAATTTTACGAAGGGCTGCCAATAATATTTTTAATTAAATTCAACAAAAGCAGAATTTTTTTTTTAATTTGCTTGGATATTAATTGAAAAGTTTAAACTTTTAAACACAACTCAATGAAGCATCAAGATCAAAAAACAAAAATTCACACGTATATCTAACTATATATAATGAGAGGACAACCAATCAGCAATTGCACTTATTCATGAGACTATACAGTGCTGAAGTTCTGTAGTGTCAACTACAGTACACTCCCAATTATCCACAAGCAGTTAACTAGACTGCAGCTAATCCACACACTGTGTTTGTGCCAAGAGTGCCAAGCCATGTTTTGTACTGGTAACCAGGGTTCAGTGTAGGAACATCATATTTGTCTGTAAAGCCAGCCTAAGAAGAAAATAAATATCCCTGCCAATGCAAGCTTAGATTTTCATCTTAACATGAATATGACAGTGACTTAAAATTCCTTCAAAGCCAAGATGGTCGAGTGATCTGCATCATGCCATACAGTTCTCAAAGCACTGATGCTAAGCATTCCAATCTTTTTGTATGTGATGCTGTTCACTGTGCTTTACCATTGAAGATGAAGACTGTATGATCCTTTGAAATGTTGCCAACCACTCACACAACAGTATTACCTCCCAGAGGACTGCAGTTCTCATACAATATCTTGGATTATATTTTCTAGGAAATTCATATGACATATCCCCTTCATTAGCAGAGATAATCAAAAATATATTGAACATTCAGAACACCTGGGAGCTGAGCAGAAGACATAACAAAATTCTCATGACATACATATTATCCTCAATTATTTGACAAATGCTCACCAATTGCTACTGAACTCACCTTTCTAATACATTTCATTGACAGTTCAAGCCAGGAGATCACCCTCGAACAGATCGAGAAACATAGCTCCAGGAGTTTGGATACAGAGAAAGAGGCAGAACATCGAACACGTTTCCGAGACCCCAAACAACTGAGGGACAGTAATCTCCATATGGCCAACTGAGTGGAAGTTTCAGACTTGTCATGTTCTTTGACCTTTGAACAAAAATTTAAAAAAAGAATGAGTATCTGAACAGGGAATAAGCAACTTCAGCACATGTTGTATTGAAATATACTGATAAGGCACAGAAATTTATTGACTTAAAACAGTAAGGCAATTCTCAACAAGGATTCCTGCTAAGCACAGGATATCACAAAACGGAACTCCCTGCTATACCTGTACATTCCACTTTCTCTTTCAGTGTATGCAGTAGTAATAGGATGCAAAAAAATTTGAATATTAGTGAACAGTTGAAAACAGGGATGTTTATTGGCAAACAGTAACACCATAACAGGTCCAGCAGTATACTAATGTCTGACAAACATTCGCAGAACCTACTATAGCTTAGAGGACACTGAAGATGCTGCTAATATGTGTTGAAATGCATATAACTGGAATAAAGGTCTAAAGTGTAGAAAGGCTGTTGGATATTCCAATTAAATTGTTTTACTCAAAGCCACATGATATGCACAAAATTAAACAAGAAGGCTATTATCATTAACTGTATATCACCTAGTACAACTGTAACGAAGGAGAAACAGCAAGCACAAAACACACTCCACATGACCAATAAAATTTAATCAGTATTGGTACTACAATATTTGCATGAAGCTAGAGTACAAAAAAATGTCTGATCTGGCTAGTAACTGTAGATTCGTACGGAATACTTACAGACTACATGTATATTGGAGATCAAGTTTAACAAAACTACCTTCCCTAGTATTAAGTACTTAATCTGTGAAAGACAGACATACAATATCCAGGACCAAACATTCTGTTATTCCGTGTCAAGTAAGTAACTGTGGCTGATAAGTGCCATGTGTTAAGCATCAGTAATGTGAATTTTTATTCAAATAAACAAGCACTAAGTGAGTGAAGTTTTGTACTGCAATATCCACAAATCATTTTGGTTACGAATGAAAGGTGCAAGAAGATCGTAAAGAGTTATAGATTATACTTGGATTTAAAAATATAAAGTAACGCTGAGAACTAGGATGTTTGGACTTCAGCCTTCGAAAAAATGAAACAAAGTAGAAAGCTCTCTTAGGTTGGGTCAGTATAAAGCTGCTATATTTAACTAAACTATAAAACAAAGAAAAATATCAGCAACAATAGCATGCAAGGATGGATATTAATTCTGGGTAGTATCACATATTCTAAGCTTGCATTGAATGTAAAAAATGTATTTATACATGCATTTACAAAATAAAAATTACTATTAAAAAACGTACCTTTTGTAAAGTCTTGTTTTGAGCATTTGTAGGAGTGGACAAACCAAGTAAGTGAGAGTTATCCTCTGTCAGTTGCAAGTGAGGTACTGAAAAAGAATGGTGTTCTGGGCTTCGTGCAGAAATGTGTGTAATCATTGGGCTTTCAAGAATTGGAACAGATTTAGCTGCAGCCACATTTAAATTTGTGTCCTCTAAAGATAATAGAGTTTCTGCTGGTTTCAACAACTCTTCTGACATTGTAGCAGAAACTGTTGATACACTCTTTGTACGTTTTTTTGGTCTCAGTATTGGAGGAGAATCATCTGTTTCAGACATATTCTCATTTTTAAATGCATTATTCAATGCTGAATTATGCCTTGTCCGCTTGTTACTAGGTGTTAATACAGGTGATATTTCCATCATCTCCATCACAGGCTGAGTAGATGAGCACAAAGGTTCAGTCAAACTTTCAAAATTCTTAGTTTTCTTAACACGTTGACACAGAAGGGAAGTGTCATCTGAGCATAACGTCACCTCATCACGAGTTCGTTTAGCTTTTGGTGTACCTTCTGTCACTGAAGACGATGGAAGTCTCTGCTCTGCTCCAATAAGCCATGATGTTAGGCAGGAGGTAGATGAATACCTTTTAGGCAAATTGAAATCTTTCCTTTCACCTCCAATCAGGCTGGACGTTCTTGTACGTTTGGTTGATCTCTTTACTGATGGGAATTCATGCTTCCTCTTTTCCAAAGTGTTAGTGCTAGAAACACAAAGTGATTCTGAGTGCTCTTTTGTCTTAATTTCCTGATCCAGTAATGTACTGATATTACATAACTGCTCAATATCACTGTCTAAAGTACTGTTTGTCAAATCAGAAAAATGTGAAGATTCTGCATTAAAAAATATGTCAGTTTCAGAACAAGACATATCTTCTGACGATTCTAATTCCACCTCTTGCACCACAATTTCCTCCTTCTTCATTCCTTTCAAAAAATGCAACATTTTCTGTTTTCTGCCACGCTTCTTCCTTGCCCGATTTGCCCTCCTTCGTCCTGGCATTTTCACTGTAACTAAAAAGGAATTACTTCAAATACCTTCGAAGTATTGTTTAAACATTCCTGTTTGTTTTATAATTATAATACATATAGTGTTATTGTTGAATAAAATGTGTACCTGATTAAATACACTCTGTTCAACCTAGCACAACGAACACTAATCCAACCGCACGAGCACCGGTTTCCTTACAAATTCAAATAGAGTATGATCACGTCATTATGAAAGAATATACATTGCAAGAGATGCTTACATCACCAACTAAAATAGTTTGAAGTTCCCTCCAAACTACCGTTTATCTAACCTCAGCATTTGCAGTATTTTCTTAATATTTTTACGCAACAATTAATTAGAGAACCAGTACACAAATAATTTACATATTTAAAAAGTAAACATATTTCGCCGTTACTGATTACGTAAGTTATATTAATAAACACACACTCTCATACTTTCATAAACTAACAACCTCCTACACTCGACCGCATGCAATACAAAATTAACCAATGACGAAGTCCAACCAATAGGATGTAGTCGTGCCTTAAACAAATGAACGGGAATAGCAAAGGCTATAATACTAATGATGTCACCCAAATTTACACCTTCAGAAAGAGTTTTGAAACTAAAACTCTACTGTGGACATTGTAGTTCTGGCCTGACAACCGCTTATAAAGATCATCTTACTTTCGTAGTATTACTCATACATACAGGAATCAATGTGTTGAATTTTTGATGCCATGGTGTTTTGATGCATAGCATTCAACAGCATAGGTAATAACTCAGTGAAATTCACGGGTTCCACAATGTTAAGCACAAGAAGGGCGGCCTTTTCTGTCTGTGATAACCTCAGTTCTGAGATACGAATTTCATTTATGTCTTTAATGCAGCATTTACCAAAATTTGGTCATGGAGTACTTCTTAACTCAGTAATTATCTGCAAAACATATATGTTTCATGATCATTTATCAAAAGGGTCAGCGCAACGATACTAGTTAGTAAAAACATGAAGGTTCTTTAAAAATTCTTACATGAACAGTATCTTACTATGATCAAATATTCCAAATATTAAATTCAATAGAAAATTTTTGATATTGGGAAGGGAGGGGTTGTCACTTTTTTTTTGTCAGGGAACGCTGCTGTAATGGAAAACATCTCGGTGTGCGGTCGACAACACCATGGATTACAGCTCACACTGATAACTTAAGGACATGCACTGACCTATACTAGATGAACTGTGATATTAATCTGTGTCGTAGCCACAAATATAACGGAATCTCTTACGGGTTTGGCACGCTAAGTTCTGCCAGCCTGCCGTATGTGGTGCCACGATCTCTCGACGGTATTAACTCAGGTCTGCCGCGTGTGGCGCTGCTATCCTCCCCTCTCCTCCAGCCCCGCCGTGCTTCGATCTAAGTCATATTCACGCCTAGCGGTGTGCTGCAATTGTGAGTGGATTTTTTTTTCGGGAGTGCTATCCACTTTCAGTTAAGTAATCATTGTATTTTTTTGTTTAGTTATCGGCAAATGGAATGGAATTTCATGCTTAGTCTTGTCAGGTATATGTTAAACATTCATTCATTATTTGTTACACTATCAAAACTGCAGGTGCAGAAGCCCTGATCGTTCAGAATCTAGTCACCACTCCCACTGTACTGGAGAATTTTAAATCTCAAATTTCTGGATGCATACTTTTTTTTCCCCTGAGTGAGTCAAATACTCACTTGCCATGTAAACCACACTGCCAGTTGCTTCTGACAGAATAGTAGGATCCGTGGATGGCACATTAAACCGGTTTGAGGCCAACAAGCTCTTCACACACCCCCCCCCCCTTCTACCTGCGCCACCATTAATAATAAATATTGGTCATTTTCTGCCACTATTCCGTGCACGTCTGTGTGTGGGTGGGAGAGATTGAATGGGCTAGACTAATACCATAAGCAAGCTGACAGGAAGTAAGAAATTATATCTATCAGACAGAGTAAGGACCCTATACTGCAACACAATAATTGGATGAGTTACAGAACTTTGTACAGTACATGTTCCTCTGGTTTGCTGCAGTATTTTCATATATTCGATCTTAGGACAATTGCAACTGAAAGTTAAACATATGCTGGAAGAACTTCCAGATTAAACTAACTATGCATTTGGATATGTAGTTGCCATAATGGAGTGCAAACACAACAAAAAATTATCTGAAAAAAACAAAACAAGATACAAGCTGAGGATTCTGGACTTCTGGGACGTGACACTGCATTGGTGTGGGAGCAGTTCTCAACATTTTGATGGAAACGTATCGCCGTTATTCAGTGGCCTGGTGGCCCACTTCATGTCCAGCATGTCCTTTCAAAATGTGATAACCACTACCACATGTCCAGTGATGTAGTGTCACATCCTAGAAGACCAGAATCGATCACACTGCTGTGAAAACCTCAAAACTGACAAGATAAAAGCCATTAAATCTTGAAATGGTTTCAAGAAAACAGAACAAAATTTGAGGTGTTTTTCTTTTTTTAATTACAAGTTGCCTTGTCATTAACGTAATTTCTACACACATTTCTGTGCTTTGTTTAATAATATACAAATGTTTGTTTTATCACTTCAAGCCATGACAAATGCCGCAATATACAGTATATCTACATATTCAACCCCAAAACTCAAGTCTGCTGACACAATCACATTTCCCTGTGGTCTATCTGACAGCAGAAATTCCTTTGATTTCTACAACTGAATGTCTTGCTTTCATTTATTTATAAAATCTTCTCCAGTCTGTATGTTCTTCTTCAATTCTGGGATGGCAGTTGCCAAGAGTTCACTTTCGAAATCTGACAGTTTTCCAAGACCCAAATTCTTCTGGATTCCATTAGGCTGTGTACCATAAAATAACATAATCAGAACACAAAAGGCAAGTGTGGTAACATAAATATATATGCGCAATACAAAAGAAGCAGAGGAAATGTTATGCAACAGTGCTCGATTTTCCGTGACACAAACCTGAAGCCTTTTTTCGTTATTTAATGAAGCTATCAACTGCTGGTATTACACACTGTTGACTGATGAAAGAACATTGTTAGAATGATACAGACAAGGCAAAACCAAAGTAATTTCAGAAAAACCTGTCCCAGTGCTACCTTATCCACCACAAATACTGCACTCACTGGCCTGCTATCAAACCCAAGGTCTGAGCACTGAGAAGCCAGCAACCAAACACCTGAGCCATTTGATGGCCTAAAAACTGGGTCCAAGCTGGTCATCCTATATGGGATCTGTGGCAGAATGGCACTGACAATCACTTTACTGCATTCTACCTACTCTGACCTCCTCCTGCAGTTTTCGAATGAGTGCATCTTGTGTGTTTAATAAATGGAGTATCAGAATATGGATTCTTGATCCTTGAAGATGGGACTGATGGTTTGTCCCAAAATGTTGGTAAGCAATTACCACTATTCACTGTGCAATAACCCGGAACATTGCAGTTCTCAAATGTCATAAATTTCATACTTTGTTGAACATCGCAATTGAGTAATACATTTTTTTTAACATTAAATGTATTTTGAATCTTGTGTGAGGTAAAATATATAAAAATGTTATCAGCATTATCAGTTTGAAAGAATTCCTGTTATCTACCTCTTCAGTGTTCAAACATAATGCTATCTTGTGTTGTATTTTTAAAGCCAAACAGGAATATACAGACTGTAAAGGAGATGAGATCTGTATGCCTCCCTAGGTCTGGGGAGCACTGAATTTTGTACAGTGCCACCCAATATTTCTGCATCTTAAGTAAGGAACTAGCCTCTTGCCACCCTTCTGGCATCTAGAATTTTAGGTGGCTTCAAGAATTGTGGACAATTTGTTCATCCCTGCTCTAAATGCTAAACCTTGTAGGAGAATATTTCTTGTATATATGACTCTCAAGTATTTGTAACTGGGTTCAGCTATGCCTAGCCACATTTACATAAATTCTGTGTAACTCAGCTTAGTTTTCATTAATGGCTTCTGTTCAGTAGTAAAACCAATAATACAAAGGTGAAATTTAACACTACCAGTAGTATACAGACTTCTGAAATGCAGGTCAATCCTGAAAGATAAGAAGCTGATATCACAAGTCTCAACGCCATCTTCACATTGTGTACCAGTGAACTGAGCACTGCAGAGCAGGCAGCATCACTAGTCACTAAGTAACAATAATGTTGGCTGCTCTGTGGCAAGCAGTCCAGTGACAAACATACTTTCTGTAGCAGCAATTCTTGTTCCACTAGAACCTGATTTTGGACTTGAAAATTCCTGCAATAAGAAGTCTCACATGTGGTGTTCAAAGGGTGAACACCATAACCAGGACATCTGATACCACAATTGTCCAAACACAAAACAGATACTACACTGCTTCACTACTCTGTTGGCTACTTAATGATCTGCTATCATGCCTAATAAAGAGAAGAGATGAAGTATCATTTGTACACACTGTAATGTACATATTCTGAATTGTGCTTACCCCAATTAGCAGGGGGGTGGAGAAGTACTTTGCGTCTGTGATGTTGGAGCGTACATATGCACACTCAACGATGTTAGGTTCTCCCTTCAGAGCACGACACAGAGAAAATGTAAAGCGCGCACCAGCATATGCCATGGACAGTGTGGCTGAGCCTGCACCTGCTTTAGCCTTCACAACCTCAGTACCAGCTTCCTGTGTGATGCAACACCTCATAAGTAAAACAGGTCTATGTCCACTACTGTGCGTGGCACAGCACAAGTGCATTCTTGGGTAATTAAAATTTAACACTCCCCCAACTTGGACAGCATATGGAATTTAAACCCCAGGATCATGGGTGAGTTAATAACATGCGGTAATTGAAAACATAACAGAACATAACAGTATTCACATTGTCACTTGTTGTGGTATGACACTAGATCAAAACATTTTATCAGAACAACTGACTCACTCCATACCCTCAAGATACAGTTTACTGACTTAACTGCTTAAGCTGTCTCTAAATGTGGATTTCAGTATTTCTCTTCCAGTTATGCCTTAGCTTTCAAGCACAAATTTATTTCCATGATTACTGAAGTAAGTCTGACATTTTAAAATGCTAACAATATCAGTTTAAATTACCTCATCTATCTATCTCTCTCTCTCTCTCTCACACACACACACACACACACACACACACACACACACACACACACACACACTTTAGGCCTGTGTCAGACTCAGCATTACTTCAAAGTAATATTCATTCCAGCCCAGTGTCAGTGATTCTGGTCACTTAACAGTGAAAAAAAAATGAGCTGGATCCAATGGAGCATCTCACATACTGTTCTCCAGCAGTCAGATGTGTTACATACATTAATACTTAATAATGTCTGATCTGCAATCCACAAGTTGTCCATTGCAAGCATACTGTTCTTGTAGCTGAGAAGCTGACCAAGGAATTCTCTGTTGTTACGTCAGACAATGTTCAGCACGCTATATGAAACAGCAACATGCCATTCTTTCTTAACACTTGGTGCAATCATACACGAGATACTTGCCTGTATTCTTTCTGTCAGAGCTTTCAGCTTGTCCTTACTAAATTCAACACTTGGCTTTGCCTGGGAAATCAGTGGGATGATAGTAACGCCAGAGTGTCCACCAACCACAGGAACATTCACTTTTGTTGGATCCAAGTTCTGTTTTCATGAAAAGAAAACAAGCAGAGTAACAGACTCAGCATCAAACATGAAATATCATTCCAAAAATAATTATAATGCGAAACTGTCTGGACTGAACAAACGTCTGTGATGTGTCCCACTGAAATTTGTATATACTTCACACTTTGGTCCCCCAACATCACACGCGCACATACACACACCCACACGTTGGCTGGGTAGCTCAGTCGTTGTAGCGAGTGACTACAAGCTAGATGGTCTGGGATCGAATCCTGATGGGGACGAGATTTTGCGCCCATCCAGACCAGCCCTGGGGCCCACCCAGCCTCCTGTAAAATTGGTAACGGGTCTTTCCCAGGGGTAACGTGCGGCTGGGGTGTGCTGCTGACCACTCACCCCCTTCTAGTGCCGCAGTCATGGAAGAATAGAGCTATACCTCTACCCACCCTCTGGGCCACACCAGGCCTCTAATGGGAAAACTTTACCTTTTATATATATATATATATATATATATATAAAATGAGCAGTACGATGCTGAAAATTCTGAATGACATATGTCTATGATTGCTCTCCACTGCCCCCATTTAAATTCTGTCTAACACAAATCACTCTGGGCACTTAATTCCAGCAACAAAGGGTTAAATTCCCAATTTTAACCAACAAAATGCACTAGTTAAAACACATTACAATGGATCACAAAACACACTTCATACCAGTGCTGACTCCTATATGTTTCAGCATCAATGTGTCATCCTTGGGGATTTTATTAAAAACAAAGGATCTTAAGTCCACTTCCAGTTCCAGTTGCCCTCCCTTTCATCATAAAAATTAAAAGCCTTCAAATGTTAAAATTCTAGATGATACCTGAAGTGTTGCACTTAGGATCCTTTGCTCTTAATAAACTCCCTGAGGATGGCACCCTGATGCCGAAACTTGTAGGAGTTCATACCTGATATGAAGTGTGCCTTATGATCTGTTTTACTGTTTTGTAATTAGTGCATTTTGTTGGTTTAAAATATGGAATGTAAGACAATTCACAGTATGAATAATATGAAATTTAAAGGGTTAAATACTTCATATTTTTTTATCTGCACAACAGTTTTACTTCAGTTCTTACAAAACATTAAATGGTACATTCTGAACGAAGGCATCACAATGTGCTTGCAAATCAATAAGTATTACACAAACGTACGTCAGCACAATCTATTTATTCTAGAGTAAGGCTACATGTTTCGACTAGATGTTAGTCATCTTCAGGCTCCTACAATTTCGTTACCAGATGCTTTGTCCACTTTGG
>Ga0123354_10019785_pt1 | contig 10573 bp, 8 predicted proteins | sample TergutLab28metaG_2_FD_97872 | JGI IMG/M metagenome (GOLD analysis project Ga0123354, IMG submission 97872) | Labiotermes labralis P4 segment gut microbial communities from Petit-Saut dam, French Guiana - Lab288 P4 | ecosystem: Host-associated > Arthropoda: Insects > Digestive system > Gut ...
CGCGGCCACTTCATGCGGGACGGTCACATCCGCCCCGGACCGCCCGGCCTCCCCGCGAAACGCGGCGGCGTATTCCTCATAGGGAACCACCACCGCCACCGGCGTGCCCTGGTGCATGATGATCTGATGGCTAGTAGGTATGTTCATCGCGCTTTTTGACCTCCTCTATGCGGACCACGAGCGGTATGCCGGTCCGCACGGTAAACAACACCCGATACCGCCCCACGCGCAGCCGATAGCCGGGCTTGTCGCGCAACGCCTTGACCTGCTCCACATGCGGCCAATAACGTAAAGCGGAAACGGCGTCAGCGATATGCCCCTGTTCGGCGGGCGGAAGCTTTCTGGCCTGACGCAACGCTTTGGGCGTCCATTGGACATCATTCATAAGTTTTTATAAGTAACAATACAAGAATTGTCAACAGGCGTTGCCGCCCGCCCCTCTACCCCGCCGCGCAATCCCCCTCGTCCCCGCGCGCCTTTTCCAGCGTGTGTTCCAGGGCGGGCAGCACGGCGTCCAGCATCTCGCGCACGCCCTTGGGGCTGCCCGGCAGGTTCAAAATAAGCGCCCCGCCCAGAAATCCGGCCACGGCCCGCGAGATCATGGCTCTGGGCGTGGCGTTTTGCCCTGTGGCGTAGAGCGCCGCCTCAAAGCCCGGCAGCCGCTTCTCGATGACGGCGAGCGTCGCCTCCGGGGTGACGTCGCGCGGCCCCACGCCCGTGCCGCCCGTGGTCACGATGACGTCGAAACGCTGGTTTAAGGCCAGATCGGTCAAGAGCGCCATGAGCCTGTGCTTGTCGTCTGGCAGCACGTGCCCCTGGATCACCGAGAGCGACAGCTTCTGCGCCGTCATGTCCCCGATCTGCGGCCCGGAGGCGTCTTCCCGAAGCCCCGCCGCGCCCTTGTCCGAGAGCGTCACCCAGGCCAGGCTGTACCCGCCCGTCCATATCTGGAACGTCACGGCTCCGGTGGGCAAAACGATCTCCTGCAAAGCGTCGGCCAGCACCACGTCCAGGGCGCGGCGCGCGCCTCCCTGGGGCCAGCGCATGCGCCCGGCCGTCTGCAGGAGCGGGGTCCGCTGATTGGCGCCCAGATACGCGCCCACGCCCACATCGGGCATCTCGCCCACCACGGGGAGCGCCAGGGCTCCGGCTTCGGGGAATCCGTCCGGCGCGCCGCTCATGAGGAACACCCGCTGTCCGGCCTGTATGGTCATGTCCTCGGGCACGGCGAAGAGAATCGAGCCATCCATACCAGTCACCACCTTGACGGTTGCAAATTTGGGTCACATGGGCCACAGACCGGGACACACACTCCACACGCAAAGAGGATTCGCATGAAAGGCATCATCTTGGCCGGCGGCTCCGGGACCAGACTCTATCCCATTACCAGAGTCGTCAGCAAGCAGCTCCTGCCCGTGTACGACAAGCCCATGGTGTATTATCCGCTGTCGGTTTTGATGCTCTCGGGCATCCGGGACATCCTGGTCATCTCCACGCCCGCCGATCTGCCGCGCTTCGAGGAGATGCTTGGCGACGGCTCCCGATTGGGGCTTCGCCTCTCCTACAAGGTGCAGCTCAAACCCGAGGGACTGGCCCAGGCGTTTCTTTTGGGCGAGGACTTCATCGGCGCTGATTCCGTGTGCCTGGTGCTGGGCGACAACATCTTCTACGGCCAGGGCCTGGCCAAGGTGCTGCAGCGCGCGGCCGGGGTGGAAAAGGGCGGCATCGTGTTCGGCTACAAGGTGCGCGATCCGCACCGCTACGGCGTGGTGGAGTTCGATCAGGACAAAAGGGCCATCTCCATCGAGGAGAAGCCGGCGCACCCCAAGAGCAAGTTCGCGGTGACCGGGCTCTATTTCTACGACAACCAGGTGATTGACATCGCGCGCAATCTGAAGCCCTCGCCGCGCGGGGAGCTTGAGATCACCGACGTGAACAACGAATATCTGCGGCGCGGGCAGCTCTCCGTGGAGTTTCTGGGCCGGGGCTACGCCTGGCTCGATACCGGCACGCACGAGTCGCTGCACCAGGCCGCGAGCTTCGTCCACGCCATCCAGGACCGCCAGGGCTTGAAGGTCTCCTGCGTGGAGGAGATCGCCTTCCGCATGGGGTATATCACGGCGGCGGAGCTTGAGGCGCTGGCCCAGGACATGCTGAAGAACTCGTACGGGCAGTATCTTATGGACGTGGTCGGCGAAGCCGGGACAGGAGAATGACGGATGGTTGACGCACAGGCGGCACGGCTGTGCGTGACCGGCGAGGCCGGAACGGGAGAATGACGGATGATTGACGCACAGGCGGCTCGGCTCTGCGTGACCGGCGAGGCCGGAACAGGAGAATGACGGATGGTTGACGCACAGGCGGCTCGGCTCTGCTCGGCCGATCCGAACGGGACCGATTTGAAGACGATCCCTTATCGGATCGGCTCCCGCAGAGCCTCGCCGCCCACCGACTTAGGACCGGTCCGGTACAGGAACATCCTGGTCTGTGTGAATGGGCCTGGGGCGGGGTTCGCAGCCGCGCGGGCGCGGGATCGTCTTCAAATCGCATCCAAGCCCGCGCGGCGAGAGCCCCAACCCAGGCTTTCGACAACGTTTCTGTGTCTCTGCCTCGTCCTATTCTTGACCGGCTGCGTGCGCGCCGCAAACAGCGCGGACACGGGGGAAACGCCGCCGGACGACCCGGCCCTCACGTATCAGCTGGGCAAAACCTATCTCCAAAACAACCGTTTGAGCGAAGCGGCGGCCCTGTTCCGCAAGGCCGCCGAGGCGGGCTATGCCCCGGCCCAGTATAATCTCGGCCTCCTGTACCTGCAGGGGCACGGGGTCGCGCAAGACGACGCCCAGGCGGCCGTGTGGTTCCGCAAGGGGGCCGAGCAGGGCAACGCCGGAAGCCAGGCGATGCTCGCCGTCTTGTACCAGGACGGACGCGGCGTGCCCAGAGACCTCGAACAGTCCGCGCTGTGGCAGCGCCGGATGCTTGCGAATGCTAGAGCCCCCCGGGCCCGCCCGATGCCCCCGGCTCTGGGTGCGCGGCCCGGACCGGGCCGCCGGGAGCCGCCGCTTGCCATGACCGCGCCAAACGGCAACCTGAGGCACGACGCCTTCTGGCGGGCCAAGGCCCTGGAAAAGGACGGAAATTATACCCAGGCGGCGGCCCTGTACCGCGAACTGGCCGGAGAGGACTACGCCCCGGCGCAGACCACGCTGGGGACTCTCTACAAGCGGGGCCTGGGCGTGCCGCAGAACCTCAACCAGGCCGCGCAGTGGTTCCGCAAGGCCGCCGAGCAGGGGTTTTCCAGCGGCCAGATCGAGCTGGCCGAGGCGTACCGGCTGGGCCAGGGCGTGAAAAAAGACGAAAGGCAAGCCGCCAAATGGTACCGCAAGGCCGGAGAACAGGGAGACCGCTACGCCAAATACAGCCTGGCGCTCCTGTGCAAACAAGGGCGCTGCGGCGCGGATGACGCGGCCCAGGCGGCGGTATGGGCCGGCGGCGCGGCGATAGAGCGGCCTGACCCGGACCGGACGAAGCTCAGTATCTCGGAGCCCGGCGGACGGCGCATGACCGTGGAACGCTTCGACAGCATAGGCGGCCCGCGGCAGCAGTCCGTTGCTCCGGCCGCTGCTCCGGCCGCTGCTCCGGCCATGGCTCCCCCGATGAGCGCCGCGCAAACTCCCCCGCCCCCCGTCATTCCCGCCACCGCGCCCGATGTCGCGGCCGAAGCCCCGAAAACTCCGGCTCCCCCGGCCCCCTCAGTCCCGGCTCTCCCGGCCCCGGCGCAAGAAGCCGCAGCTGACAAAACGGACACCGCCCCGGCCACGCAGTGCGACACCCTGGCCGCCTTCGAGGCCGATCCGCACCGCAAGGCAGAGGGCGTCTCCCCCGTCACGTTCAAGCAAAACGCCGGGCGGGCGCTTGCCGCCTGTCAGGCGGCGGTAAAGCAATACCCGGACAGCCCGCGTCTGCGCGCCCAGTTGGGGCGGGCCTACGCCTTCAACAGAAATCTTTTCGAGGCGGCGGCCGAGCTCCAAAAAGCGGCGCAAGCCGGCTATGCCCCGGCGCAGTCGCTGCTGGCCGGTCTGTACGATATGGGGCTCGGCGTGCCCCAGGATTCGGCCCAGGCCGTGCGGTGGTATCAGAAGGCCGTGGCGCAGGGGAATCCCAACGCCATGACGTGCCTGGGCGACCTCTACCGGATGGGCCGGGGCGTGCCGAAAGACTACAATCTGGCGACGGCCTGGTATTTCAAGGCCGCCGTGCTGGGCTTCGCCCCGGCCCAGAACAATCTCGGCGGCATGTTCCGGCTGATCCAGAACGACACGGAGGCCGTGAAATGGTACCGCATGGCCGCCGACCAGGGATATTCCGCCGCCCAGGCCGTTCTGGGCGACCTGTACAGGCTCGGCAAAGGCGTGGAGCAGGACTGCGCCCAGGCGCTCCAGTGGTACCGCAAGGCGGCGGATCAGGACTATGTCGCGGCGCAGCGCGCCCTGGCCGCCATGTATAGCCAGGGGGTCTGCGTGCAAAAAGACGAAACCCAGGCCGCTTTCTGGCTCAAAAAGGCGCAGACGCAAACAGTCAAAGACGCCAAGGATGAACTTCGCGTGCTGGAGGGCGGGCTGCCCGCCACGCCTGATCCGCGGCCCAAGGAGAATACGCAATGACCGCCTCGACCTTGACCCCGAAAGGATTTTCCTTCGCCACCCTGGCCTCCCAGATGCGCTATAAAAACCGCGACGATCTGACGCTCATGGTGTCGGAGACCCCGGCCGTTGGGGCGGGCGTGTTCACGAAAAACCGCTTCCAGGCCGCTCCCGTGACCGTGGCCAGGGAAAATCTTAATACTTCAAGCATGATCCGCGCCTTTCTCGTCAACGCGGGCCAGGCCAACGCCTGCACGGGCGAGGAGGGCCTGGCCGACTGCCGGGAGACGCTGGAATTAACTTCTCAAGCACTTGGCGTAACGCCCGGCGAGATACTCCCCGCCTCCACCGGGGTGGTGGGCGCGAGGCTGCGCATGGACATCTGGCGCGAGAGCGCGTCCGCCCTGGCCGCGCGGCTGGGCCAGGCCACGGCCATGGACGCGGCCAAGGCCATCACGACCACCGACGCCTTCCCGAAAACGGCCTGGGAGAGCGTCACCCTGGACGGCAAGGAGGTGCGGATTCTGGGCATGGCCAAGGGCGCGGGCATGATCTGCCCGAACATGGCCACCATGCTCTCGTTTATCCTGTGCGACGCGCAAGTGGACAAGGACCGCTGGCGCGCGATGCTGGCCGGGGCCGTGGAGACGAGCTTCAACGCCGTGACCGTTGACGGCGACACCTCCACCAACGACTGCGTGCTGGCCATGGCCAACGGCGCGTCCGGGGCGTCCGTAGGCTCGGAAGCGGACGCGCAAAAGCTTCAGGCCGCGCTGACCAAGGTCTGCAAGGCCCTGGCCTACATGGTGGTGAAGGACGGCGAGGGTGCGACAAAAGTGATGCGCGTGCACGTGCGCGGGGCCAAGGACAACGCTCAGGCGGAGCTGTGCGCGCGCACGGTGGGGCATTCGCCCTTGGTCAAGACGGCGATGTTCGGCCAGGACGCCAACTGGGGCCGGATCGTGGTGGCGGTGGGGCGCTCCGGGGCGGATTTCGACCCCGCGCGCGTCAGTCTGCAAATCGGCGGCATTACGGTCTTCGAGAAGGGCCGGCCCGTCCCCGGCGACCTGGACGCGCTGCTGGCCCCGGCGATGCGAAAGCCGGAAATCGCGCTGGATATAGATCTCGGCGCGGGAACCGGCGCATACGAGCTCCTGGCCTCGGATTTAAGCTACGACTACGTGAAGCTGAACGCGGACTACCGCTCGTAAACCGCACAACATAGAATGAGAAACTTCTCATTGTATTGCGGCGCGGCGCGCCCGATTTCTCATTTCTCAAAGTGCGCCGCACAATTTCTCAAACTAAGCTGGCGGGGGCACCGGCCTGAAAATTCTCTTCGCGCCATGCCCAAAAGGTGCTAGACGTTCAGAAACCGCGTCTGTCCCCAGGCACAACCTTCTCACCATATAAAGGAGAAACGCGCCATGCCCCCCATCAAACAGCAAAAGACAAAGGTGATCGAGGCCCTGAACAAGGCCCGCTCCATGGAACTCTACGCCATAAGCCAGTACATGAACCAGCACTACAATCTGGACGACATGGACTACGGCGAACTGGCCAAAAACATGAAGCTGGTGGCCATTGACGAAATGCGCCACGCCGAACAGTTTGCTGAGCGCATCAAGGAACTTGGCGGCGAACCCACCGCCGCTCTGGCAAGCGAGGTGAAAAAAGGCCAGAACGTGAAGGGCATTTTCCCCTTCGACAGCAATGTCGAGGACGACACCATCGCCACCTACAATAAGCTCCTGAACACCTGCCGGGAACTGGGGGACAACGTGAGCGCCAAGCTCTTCGAGACCATCATTGACGAGGAGCAGCTCCACTTCAATTACTTCTCCAACGTGGACCAGCATATCAAGAATCTGGGCGACACCTATCTCTCCAAAATCGCCGGAACTCCGGCGTCCACGGGGGGCTTCTCCAAAGGCTTTTCCCTGACCCCGGCGCAGTAAAAACACGGGAGGCGGTTCCGCCGCCTCCTTGCCCCCAATCCCGTAATTTTTCGCTTTTCGTTGACGCAATCTTTCCATTGGGCGTACTGTTGGAAGAAACCTGTCCACCGTTCGACATGACCGGGGTCAGGCCAGGTTTTCCCGCAAAAAGGAGCCCAATGGCATGAACGCCCTGAAAATCATGATCGTGGAAGATGAAGCCATAGCCGCCCTGGCTACGGAGATGATGCTCCAAAGGCTTGGCTGCGAGATATGCTGCAATGTGGCCTCCGGCGAGGAAGCCCTGGAAGCCCTTGAGAACGTCCGCCCGGACCTGCTCATTATGGACGTGCGCCTGGATGGCGAGATGGACGGCATCGAGACCATTCAACGCATCCGGCGCTCCCATAACATTCCGGTCGTTTACGTCACCGCCTACTCGGACGACAGCACCCAGGCCCGGGCGGAAGCCACATATCCTCTGGCCTACCTCATAAAACCCCTGGACATGCGCCTCCTTGAACATGCCCTGGAACAGGCGCAAAGCTTGAGACCCAAAGAAGCCCCAGCATTTTAGCGCCTTGGCTCAAAAAGAGAAATGCTGTAGCGTGTCCCCAATACATCCGAGGAGCTTCAGCATGTCCAAACACGTCGTCATCATTGGCGCGGTGGCTTTGGGCCCCAAGGCGGCCTGCCGCTTCAAACGCCTCGATCCTTCCGCCGCCGTGACCATGATTGACCGCGACAAGATCGTCTCCTACGGCGGCTGCGGCATCCCCTACTACATCTCCGGCGACGTGTCCGATATAAACGAGCTGCGCTCCACAAGCTTCAAGTTCGTGCGCGACGAGGCCTTTTTCCGCGACCTCAAAGGCATTACGCTACTCACCCGCACCGAGGCCCTGGCCATTGACAGGACAGGCAAGCGCGTCCACGTGAAAAACCTCGACACGGGCGAAACAGCGTTCATCCCCTACGACAAGCTCGTTTTGGCCACAGGGGCCACGCCGCGCAGCCTTGGCATCCCGGGCGAAAATCTGCCGGGGGTGCATACCGTAGCCAACATACAAAACGCCAAGGACATACACGCCCAGGTGAGCTCCGGCAAAGCCGGGAGCGCCGTGGTGGTGGGATCGGGCTTCATCGGGCTTGAGGCGGCCGAGGCCCTCCTTGACCTGTGGGGCCTGGACGTAACGGTGGTCGAGATCATGGACCATGTGCTGCCCCGCAACATAAGCCCTGTGATCGCCCGCATGGCCGGGCATCATCTGACGCAAAAGGGGGTCCGGCTCCTTTTCGGGGAAAAGGTCCTGGCCATTGAGGGCGATGGGCGCGTGGAGCGCGTAGTCACGGACAAACGCACCCTGGACGCCGACCTGGTGATTCTGGCCGCCGGGGTGGTCCCCAACTCGACGCTTGCCCGCGAGGCTGGGCTCGAAGTCTCCGCACGCGGCGCGGTGGTGGTGGATGACGCCATGCGCACCTCGGATCCGGATATCTTCGCCGGGGGCGACTGCGCGGAAATACGATTCCTGCCCACGGGAGGCCGGATCAACCTGCCGCTGGGGTCCATGGCCAACCGCCAGGGACGGGTGATCGGCACCAATCTGGCCGCTGCCGACGGCGCCGCCGCCACATTTCCCGGCGCGGTGGGATCGTTTGTGGTGAAAATCTTCGAGCGCGCTGTGGCCGGGGCGGGACTCACCCTCGAACAGGCCCGCCAGGCGGGATTTTCCGCCATAAGCGCCCTGGTGATCCAGTTTGACCGGGCCCACTTTTTCCCGGGCTCAACGCTTATGACCCTGGAACTGACGGTGGATACGAAAACCGGACGGGTGCTGGGCATCCAGGGCATAGCAAGCTCCGGCGACGCGCTGACCGGGCGCGTGGGCGCGGTGGCCGCGCTCATGCAGCGCGGCTGCGTGGTCCAAGACCTGTCGGTTCTGGAATATCCCTACTCGCCCCCCTACGCCTCGGCCATGGACATCATAAACACCGTGGGAACCGTGGCGGAGAACATGCTCTCCGGCATGAACCAGGGCATTTCCGCCGAAGAGTTTGAACGCCTCTTCGCCGAAAAAGGCGAAGACCGCTTCTTCCTGGACTGCCGGGAGGCGGACAACGCCGAGCCCTATCTGGAACGCTTTCCCGGCGCATGGCACAACATCCCCCAAGGGCAGTTGCGCAAACGCCTGGACGAGATTCCCCGCGACCGCTCCGTGGTGATTATCTGCAACACCGGCATGCGCTCCTACGAGGCCCAGATCACGCTCAAAGAGGCCGGATTCACGGATGTGGTGAACGTCCACGGCGGCATGGCCGCGCTTAGGCAGAGCGGTCTTGATCCGCTCAAGAAGTAGACGGGACGGTACGTAAAAAACGGCCGAGGGTCTCAATCTTTCGCAGCGCCATATCGCGCGTTCCCCGCACGAAGACCGCTGAAACAACCTCTCCCTGACGGCTGACGGCAAACCCCTCGTTGCGCAGGGATTCTTCCGCAAGCGTCAGCACTTGTCCCTGGCCCTGCACGCGCGCATGTATCGAGTTCTCCCAGGCCCCGGCCCCACACACGGCGTCCACCATGACGCCGCAGGAGTCCGCTTTGACGTGCAGCGTAAAAGAATCGCGGGTGGCCAGGACGTACGCGTCTTTTCCGGACAAGGCCTCCCGGAGAACGGCCAGGGGGTCGCACGCTATGGCCTCAGCGGGTATCTCCCGGCCGCTTCCGGGTTTGATCCCGCCGCCGAGATCAATAATGACAAAGGGCCGCTCCGGGGTATTCTTCACACTGCGCGCCGTGGGGATGTTCTCCCCGCGAACCGCCTGGCCCGCCTCGAAAAGGGCGGCGAGCGCCTTCTCATGAATGGCGGAAGTGAGCGAACGCAAGCTCTCGCGCTCCGGTCCCATCACCACCCCCCGGATGGCCTCGGCCGCACCCGCCGCGCTCACACTGGCCGCCGCACGCTTGGGCCTTGGGGCGCCCTGCCACAGGCGCGCATCGGCCGCAAAAACCGCGCCCCTGTCGCCATCCACCAGCACCCACCGGCCGGGCGTCAACGTTGTGGTGGCCAAGGAAAGCCCCGTCACCATCGGGATCGCATTCTCTCTGGCTTGGCACGCAAGATCGTCCAAGGGGCTGCCCATGTCCGTCACAATCCCGGCCAGATTTGGCGGGAAGGCCGCTCCGCCCGCCAAAGGCTGCCGCAAGACCAGCACCACGGGAGCCTCAGTCCCGGCGGCCATGGCCACGTCCTCGCTGGAGCGCGCCACCACGGCCTCCCCGGCCGCCTTGCCCGGCGAGGCCCCCACTCCCCCGTCAAGCAGGATATTGTCTTCCGGTTCGCACCCGGCAATGCGCGTCTTGGCCAGATGGGCGGGTCTGGCCTGAAGAATCCAAAGAACGCCATCCTTATCCATGCTCCACTCGATATCCTGGACGCAGCCGGCCAGCGCCTCGATGCGAAGGGCTGTCAGACGGAGCTCTTCAACCTCCTCAAACGTGAGGAGCGGTTTGCCGCCCTCGGCCTCGTCCACCGCTTCCAGGCGCACCCCGCCCTCATCCGCCGGAACCACCCGCTGGGTCTTGACGGCGATCTCGCTAGGCATTTGTCCGTCCTCGTCCCCTTGGGGCAGACGGCTCGGATGATAGACGTCGGCCGGGGCGCGCCCGGACACGGCCAGTTCGCCAAGGCCGGGGACCGCGGTGAGAAGCATCCGGCCGCTTACGGCCATGGGGTCCACGGTAAAAAGAACCCCGGCGGTCCTCGCATCCACCATCCGCTGGCAGAGCACCGCCATGTCCACGCTCTGACGGCCAAGCCCGGCCTTCAAGCGATAGGCCATGGCCCTGGGAGAAAATGCGCTGGCCAGGACCTCCTTAAAGGCCCGCATCAAGGCTTGCGGGGAATTGACCTCCAGAACGCTTGCGTATTGCCCGGCAAAGGAATGTTCGCGCCCGTCCTCTCCCGATGCGCTTGAACGCACGGATATCGA
>Ga0123354_10019786_pt1 | contig 10573 bp, 10 predicted proteins | sample TergutLab28metaG_2_FD_97872 | JGI IMG/M metagenome (GOLD analysis project Ga0123354, IMG submission 97872) | Labiotermes labralis P4 segment gut microbial communities from Petit-Saut dam, French Guiana - Lab288 P4 | ecosystem: Host-associated > Arthropoda: Insects > Digestive system > Gut ...
CCTGCCACGCCTCCACAATGCGTATCTTGTCCTCGGGGGAAACCCGGGCGTATACGGAGTAATCGGCCACGTTCTCGACAAGCTCCGTATCGGACATTTCCGAGAGCTCCAGGCCCGTCAGCACCTTGCCGCCCTCGGACAAGATCCCGATCTGGCGGGCGATGGCGCCGGCCGTGGCGGCGTGGTCGCCGGTTATCATGACGGTGCGGATGCCAGCGCTTTTGGCGATATGGATGGCTTCGACGACTTCCGGGCGCGGCGGGTCAATGATCCCGATTATGCCTTCGAAACGCAGGTCTTTTTCAACACCGCCCAATTTGTCATTTTCCGGCAGTTCTTCTATATGTTTGCTCCCCAGCGCGATAACGCGGAGCGCGTCATGGGCGAATGAGTCGTGGATCTCATGGCGTATTCTAAGTAAGCCCTCATCCGAAGCCTCAAAGGGCACCCTGTCAAAGGCCCCTTTTGTGAGCACGAGATAGCCGCAGGCAGGGCCTTTGTGGATGGTCGTCATCATTTTCCGGTCGGAGGAGAAGGGTATTTCGGCGATTCTTGGGTAATTGGCCCTCAGCTTGCCTAAATCTTCCCTTTTATCGGTCATAAGCCGGATGATCGCCGTCTCGGTCGTGTCGGCGATTATCTGGACGACGCCGTCTGGCTGTATCTGCGCCGAGGCGTTGCTGGCCAGCGCGAACCTGCGCAAAAGCTCCGTTTGTCCGGGTGAACATTCAGCTTTTTCGTCAAAGGGCTCGCAGCCCTCCGCCCACAGGCGTTTGATGGTCATGCGGTTCTGCGTCAGCGTCCCGGTCTTGTCGGTGCAGATCACGGACGTGCTGCCGAGTGTCTCCACCGCGGGCAATTTCCGTATCAGCGCGTTTTTTTCCACCATTTCCGTGACGCCGTGGGAGAGGGTCAGCGTGACGATCAGCGGGAGCGTCTCCGGCACCGCCGCCACGGCCAGGGACACCGCGATGAATATGGTTTTCCAGAGGTCGCCGCCCGACAACAGCTCTATGCCGAACACGACAAGCGCGGCGATCACCGCGATGAGGCTGATGACCTTGCCGATGCCGGTCAGCTTGATCTGGAGGGGCGTTTTCAGTTTTTGAGTGTTGTTCAGATACCCGGCGATGCTTCCGATGTGTGTGCTCATGCCGGTGGCGGTGACGACGGCCTTGGCCCGGCCGGAGGTGACGAGGCAGCCGGAAAAGACCATGTTCGTCTGATCAGCCACGGGGATCTTGCCGGTGAGAACCGCGTCGGCGTCCTTCTCGGAGGGCATGCTCTCCCCGGTCAGAGAGGATTCGTCCGCCGCGAAGCCGTTACTCTCCAGCAGGCGGCCGTCGGCGGAGATCAAGTCGCCCGTTTTGAGCAGCAAAATATCGCCCGGCACGATGTCCGGCGACGGGACTTTCTGCTGCTTGCCGTCGCGGAGGACGAGGCTTGACGGGCTGTTCAGGCTTTGGAGGGCGGCCAGGGACTTTTCGGCGCTCCGCTCCTGGGAAACGGCCAGGATGATGTTCAGGATCACGATGCCCATGATAACGACAAATTCCACGATGCCGCCGCCCTCGCGGATGCCGATGGCCAGCGACAGCGCGGCGGCGAGAAGCAAAATGATCGTGGAAACGTCGCGGAGGTTGTGGAGGATTTTTTTGCCGATTGATTCGCCTTTTTGCTCGTCGAAAAGGTTTTTGCCGTGCCGGGCAAGCCGCTCGGCCACGGCCTCGAAGGGCAGGCCCGTATCGGCGTCGGTATGGAGGGCTTTCGTTGCTTCCTCTTTGGGCTTTTCGTAGAAATTCATGTGCAGATACCAACTTTCTATGGGACGATTGTACGCGCGGAGGCAAACGGACGCATAATGTGCGCACGTGTGAGATCGAAGCCCTATGACTGCTATGTGGCCGCTGTGAGAAATGCGGGCGGCCGAACGCCGCCCCTACGGGTCACTATGGCCTGTCTATCTTATGCGAACGGAATATCTCATGTAGGGGCGTGTAGGGGCGCGCAGTGCGCGCCCGCCTGCCCGCCTCATGAGTGATAATTCCCCGCGTCCGCGCCTTTGCGATATGTTATGCGAACCGGCTCAACAGTCATAATCAACCGCTGACCGTGTCGTAGGGCCAGTCGATTATGCCGCCCATATCGTACACGTTCGTGTACCCCAGGTCCACCAGCGTGTGCGCGGCCGCGGAAGCTCTCACCCCGCTGCGGCAATAGACCAAAATGCGGGCGTTTTTGTCCGGCAGGTCTGTCGCGGCACGGTCTTTCATCTGGTCGTAGGGGATCAGTATCGCGTCGCCGATGCGCTGCGCGTCGTATTCTTCCTGGGTTCGCACGTCCACGAGGATGTACGCGTCTCCGTCGTCCATCATCGCCTTGGCCTGGTCGGCCGTTATTTTGTGATAGACGGCGGCCTCGGGGGTATCGCTCGGAGCGCTGTCGCCGCCCTGCGTTTGCGCCGGGGAGGCGATAGCGGGTTCGCTTGCCGGCGCGCCGGGCGACGGGTTATTCGCGCTCGCGCATCCGCTCGCTATAATGACGCAGACGCACGAAAAAAAGGCCATGACGATTCGTTTCATAGATTTATGTCCTCTGTAGATAATACGCGCGCGTTTTGCGCTGAAAAACGCGAAAATACGCGCATGACGCGAAAATCACTGCTGGGATGGTCCGGCTTCATCGGTTTCATTTATATTATATCTTTATTTTTAGGTAAATCAAGCGTAAACAGCGAGTTGTCACGGAAATCAATTTTCCGTCAAAATGAACAAACTGACGTAGGGGACGCCGCCCTCGGCGTCCCGTTTCCTTAAAACAGCACTCAATGAATACCCTATCTTTGATACAATTACAGGTGGCTGTTTATACTTTCATTTCGCTTGGCGACAAGGAAAAATGGCTGAAAATACGGCACTTCCGCCTTGTATGATAATGTTTGCGAGCGACTTCGTATGAATATTATACCGGAAGATACCTTTATCCGCAACTGAAGCTTGCGAGTTTGACAACAAAAATGCACCCCCGCATGGAGCGGCGCTCCTGAAGGGGGTGCAAATTCCTTTCGAGGGGGTGCAAATCCCCTTTGGGGGGTGCAAATCGCTTTCGGGGGGTGCAAATTCCTTTCGAGGGGTGCAAATGCCCTTCGGGGGGTGCAAATTGGAAGTGGGGGTGCAAATCCGAAAAATGAGCCGGTTTTTCAACATAACCAGAAGCATCCGATCTCTCGTATACATCCCCATCAGACTTTCTTCTTATGAAAAGCTGAAGGAACCAGCCGGTACGCCTCTTGTTTATCCATTTTGGTCACATATCGCGTCGCGAGCCGTTCGCCGCACTCAGGACAGAACAGGGCTCCGTGAAACTGTGAAAAGTCGATGGAACCCTCTACTATCCGATCATTATACATTTTAACGAGATTACTTTCGTCAACTTTCTGATAAAGGGCAATGAAACAGCCGCAGTAAGCGCACGTGATTTCCAGCAGGTGGCTTCCTCTAACCTTCCTGCAATTTGGGTTCTTGTAAATTTCCATCGAATCATCCTATACCAATCCTGAATAAAATACATGGATCGCGTCGCTAAAAGCGCGAAACGCATAGTGTTTCGCAATGCTCCTTATCCATGTTTTTATTCTAGGATTGGTATTACCTTTTCGTACAGCTCGTTGTATTCCTTCAACTGCCTTCTGAGAATCTCCGGCGGGTTCAGGTGGTATGGGCATTTTTCCCGGCACTGCCCGCATTCCCGGCAGTTGTTGATTTTATCCATATTTGCCTTCCACTCCGCCGAAAGGAAGTTCTCCGACGGCATCCTTCTAATCATCATAGTGATCCGCGCCGCAGTGTTTATCTGTATCCCCTCCGGGCACGGCATACAATAGCCGCACGCGCGGCAAAACGAGCCGCCGAGGCTGTTTTTGTCGCTATCGATGGCCGCGCGCAGCTCATCCGTCAGCTCCGGCGGATTCTTCTCCAGCTCAAGGAACTCGTCGAGTTCCCACATATGCTGTATGCCCCAGATCGGAACCACGTTGTCATATCCGGCTAAAAACGCGAAAGCGGCACTCGCGTCGCTCAGAAGCCCGCCGGCCATGGCCTTCATCGCGATAACGCCAACATCATGTTCTTTGCACAGATCTATAAGGGCCAGCTCTTCCTCGGTCGACAGGGAGCACAGCGGATACTGGAGGGTGTCGAAAAGGCCGGACTCGACCGCTCCGGCGGCAACCTCCGCGCTGTGGTTCGACAAGCAGATGAACCTTATTTTCCCGTCTTTTTTAGCTTTTAGCAGCGTGTCATAAACCCCGTCCTCGCCGCCTGGCCGATGAATTTTGCCTGGGTTGTGGAGCTGGAAAATATCGATATAGTCGGTTTTCATCATTTTGAGGCTGTTTTCGATGTTGGCCATGAGCCTGTCCGGCGGCAGCGGCGCGGACTTCGTGGCGAGGACGATGTTTTTTCTCACATCGGATAGGGCGAGCCCGATCCTTTCCTCGCTCGTGGTGTAGCCGTTCGCCGTGTCGAAAAAGGTGACGCCGTTTTCATACGCCTTGCGCAGCAAGGTGGTGGATTCGTCAAAGCTGACCCGCTGTATCGGGATGCAGCCGAAACCCATGCGCCCCACAACAAGATTTGTTCGGCCTAACCGTACTTGCTTCATTGAAATGTCCCCTTTGGACGCACTAAACTAAGTTCCAGATTCTGAAGCTAAGTATAGCATCCTTTTAGGGAAATAGCAAAATTTGAATCTCCACAGCAAAAAAGAAACACGAATCATGCCCTTATTTCCGTCCCGTCCTTAAACGTGAACCTGACGTCGTCTTCCCCATAAACCGTGACATAGTCCAACAAACTGTACCAGAGCCGCTCGTCGAATTCGGTTATCAGTTCATCCTGTCTGCCAAGTTCCTCGACGAAGGCCCCGACCAGCTCGCCTCGGGCCTGTTTGCTCGATATTTCTTCCGTGACTTCGCCGAGGCGGGCCTTGACCATATCGAACCGCTCGGCCAGCCCTCCGTACCGCTGCTGGTACTCCGCCTGGTCAAGCGCCACGCGAGCGTTTTCCTCAACGCATTTCTGGATCATCTCTGCCACGACCGCGATCTCGCCCTGAAGCCCGGCACGCTCGTCCTCCAGCGCTGTCGTGTCGAACAGCACCCGCCGCATCAACTCGAAATTGGCGATGATCTCGGATTTATCCGCCAGAAGCTTGTTTACCGCGGAAACGTACATTTTCTTGATTTCATCCTCATAAAAATGCGGCGTCCCGCACTTCGCCTCGCCCTTGAACTTGTTTGTTGCACTGGTAGACGACCTGGCGGTACTTGCTGTTGGAGTGCCAGATTTTGGCCCCATACCATCCGCCGCAGTCGCCGCACTTGATGCGGCTGGTGAATATCCCCAGCCCGCTGTGCCTGTTCGCGCCCTTTTTCCTGCGGCCGATTTCCAGCTGAACCATCTCGAACACCGTGGGGTCGATGATGGCCTCGTGCGCGTTGGCGACATAGTATTGCGGGATTTCGCCCTCGTTGACCTTTTTCTTCTTGGTCAGAAAGTCCACCGTGTAACTCTTTTGCAGCAAAGCGTCGCCTTTGTATTTCTCGTTGGACAATATCCCCTGCACCGTAGACTGGCTCCATACGGGTTTGCCGCCCGGCGTGGGTATGCCGTCGGCGGTCAGGCGCTTGGCAATGGCGTGAGGGGTGCTGCCCTCCAAGTACATCCTGAAAATCAGGCGGATCGTGACCGCTTCCTTTTCATTCAGCTTGAGGACGCCGTTTTCGCCCTTGTCGTAGCCAAGGAAACGGCTGTACGGGACGCACACCTTGCCGTCGGAGAAGCGTTTCCGCTGGCCCCAGGTGCAGTTTTCCGAAATAGACCTGCTCTCCTCCTGCGCAAGGCTGGACATGATGGTAATCAGCAGTTCGCCCTTGCCGTCGAATGTCCAGATGTTTTCTTTTTCAAAGTAGCATTCCACGCCTTTTTCCTTGAGTTCACGTATCGTGGAAAGGCTGTCGATCGTATTTCTGGCGAACCTGCTCACGGATTTCGTGATTATAAGGTCAATTTTTCCCGCGAGCGCGTCCGCGACCATTCGCTTGAATCCCTCGCGCTTGGCGGTGCTGGTCGCCGATATCCCCTCGTCCGTGTACACAGAAATGAACGTCCAGTCATCGCGGCCCTTTATGTAATTCGTGTAGTAGTCCACCTGCGCCTCATAGCTGGTCAACTGCTCCTCGTGGTCGGTCGAAACCCTGGCGTAGCCGGCCACGCGCCGCTTCCTGACCTCGTTGATCGGAGCGGAGGTGAAACGGCTGATGGTCGCGGGGATGACGGTAATCGCTTTATTTTTGGTCATTGCGTTTTCTCCCCCTCCGAGCGTGATTGTTCCCCTTTTGATACTCGCTCCACGCGACCCGCCTTTCCGGCGTCCAGCAATCCGTCCTGGCGGTGGATTCCCATACTTTTGTCACAACCCGTCCGTCATGGAAATGGAATACCAGTGAATGCGCCGCCGGCACGACGATTTGCCTGATTTGATCCCCGAACACGCCGACGTCGAACGCGTCGAGCCCCAGTACCTCGGCGGATACGCGCTCCAAGACGTTCTCGGGCACGTCCCCGGCTTCGCAGCTGTGCGGTTTTCCTTCTTTCCTGTTGGCGCACATCCAGACCCTATATTTGCCACCGGAATGGCTTCGAGTGGAGCGGTAGAAATTCCGGCCGCAGGCTTCGCAGTAAATTTTACTCGTGAACGCCGTCCGTGTGAGCGTACCCGTCGCGAAACAGCCCAGCGTTTTCCGGCGCTCTTTTTCCCGCTGAACTTGCGCGAACGTGTCCCGGTCTATGATTGCCTCATGCGCGTTGGATATGATGTATTTGGGCAGCTCGCCGTTATTCCGCATGTCCCTGTGGGTGATATGGTTTTCGGTATACGTCTTTTGCAGCACCAGGTCGCCCGTGTATTTGTCGTTTTCGAGTATCATACGGACGGATGATTCCGGGAATTTGTCCGCGTACATGGGCCTGACGCCCATGGCCGCGAGCCTCCGCGCTATCGCTCTCGGGGATTTGCCGTCAAGGTAATCGTCGTAAATCATCCGCACGACCTCGGCTTCCTCCGGCTCAACGATGAATTTCTCCCCGTTCCACCTGTATCCGTAGACGTTGAACGAGTTGGGCTTGCCGTCATTAAACGCTTTTTTGATCGCCCACTTTATGTTTTCGCCCAGCGAGCGGCTTTCCTCCTGCGCGAATGACCCGAGGATCGTCAGCATCAGCTCCCCGTCGCTGTCCATGGTGTTTATGCCCTCTTTCTCGAAGCGGACCTCAACACCGAGCTCCCGGAGCCGGCGCACCGTTTTCAGCAGATCGACGGTGTTCCTGGCGAAGCGCGATATGGACTTTGTGAGGATAATATCGATATTCCCGGCTTCGCAGTCGGCGAGCAGCCTTTGAAACTCGGCCCTGCCGTCGCCGGTGCCGCTCTGGCCGCCGTCGGCGTACACGCCGGCGTATTCCCATCCGGCGTGCTTTTGGATAAGCGCGCTGTAGAAGCTGACCTGCGCCGAAAGCGAATGCATCGACCTGTCCTTTTCGACGGACACCCTCGCGTATGCCGCCACGCGCTTTTTTCGCGGCATGACAGGCACGGCCTGCTCGATTTTTATGACCTCCCGCACTGAAATTCCTCCTTCCCCGTTTCATATATCACTCGGAAAGCCCGCGAAGTCAAGCTTTGTCATATGTACAAGGTTCCCAATAATGGACGGTATTTCGCGAGCATGATGCTGTCTATCTCCCGCAATTCCTTTTCCGTCAGCATACCCTGTTTGTAGATGAACCGGATAACGGCCAGCGTCACCTGATAAAACCTCTCCCGCTCGAAGTGTATTGTATTCACCGCGCCGCCTCCCCGTTATATGCATTGCTCGTAAAGGCGGCAAAGTCAAGTGGGTTTAGAATACAATGACCCAAGCGGCGGTTTGTATTTTTCATACAGGAGTTTTTCTCCTATGTATGCTTCCGCCTCGGAAATAAGCCCTTTTTGGAGCATTGCTTTCAGGATCATAACGCCAGCCTGATAAATCTTCTCATGTGTGAACTGTTCGCCTGTCATATCGCCGCCCCTTTCCCGAAGCGGGCAGCGATATAGCACGCGTGAGAGCAGTATTTTCGGCGCGAATTCCCGTAGGCCGTGAATGACGCGCCGCAACGAGGACAGACGAATTTGTAGACGGCTTTCCGGTTGAGGCTGTCGGGATGTGAGGCCCACCACGCCGCGCGGCAGTCTTTGGAGCAAAACAAAAGCTTCTTTTTGCCGGGCTGCTGAACGAGTGCTTTTCCGCACTGTCTGCAATAAGTACCTTCCGTACTGTCATACGTGGTTTTTTCTGACGGATTGCCGTCAAAAGATTGCTTACCGCCGAGTTTGTTCCGCTGGCAGAATGATTTCACGGTATTTTCAGACAAACCGATGGCCGCCGCTATTTTCGCGTAACTTTCGCCTCGGGAGCGCAGCTCGGCGACGCGCTCTTTTTGAAAAGTAGTCATAGGCATTACCTCCTACGCTACCCCGGAGAAACATCTGAAATCGAACCCCCTCCAATGAAGTATCCCTCCGCAAGCGGCAGGATACTTCACCCGCGGGCATTCGCCAAATGCGCGCGAGAGCGTGCGCGCTTGGCTCATTGCCACCGCGTAAAACAAAAAATCCCGTGAGTCGGCAATGCGCCGAATCACGGGATTTTAAGAATGTATGCATATATGAACACTGCTGGCTAATTTTCTACATTACAGCCATCCGCTGAGAAGCGCGCCCCAGGTTATCGGCCCGACTACGCCGTCGACCGCCAACCCTTGGTCCCTCTGGAAAGCCATGACCGCGTTCTGCGTCAGCGGGCCGAAGATGCCGTCAATCGAGCCGGGCCGGTAGCTCCAAAAAGATAACAACAGCTGCAATTCCTGGACGTAGTTTCCTACTGAGCCCCGCCTGAGCGTCGGCCTGTTCGGCGGTGGGGGTGGAGGCGTAACCGTGCCTCCGCCGAGCAGCGCGGTCCAGGTTATGGGCCCGACGATGCCGTCAACCGCCAGCCCCTGATCTCTCTGGAAAGCCATGACCGCGTTCTGCGTCAGCGGGCCGAATATGCCGTCGATCGGTGCGGGCGCGTAGTAACCCCATGTGATTAACAGCATTTGCAATTCCGAGACAAGCTCTCCCCTGGAGCCCATCCTCAGAATCGGCCTGTTTGCCGGCGGGATGCCAGGGTCTACGGGAGGGCCTTCGTTCGGAATCCTTAACACCTGCCCGACAAATATCATATCGCCGGTGAGCCCGTTTAGGGCCATAATCGCCTCGACCGTCGTGCCGAACTTCCGTGCGAGCAGCCACAGGCTGTCACCGCGCTGCACGGTGTACTCGAACCATGTAGAGGCCGGCGCGATCTCCAACCGCAGCGCGCCGCCGTCGACAATGCCGCAGTCCTGAAGCGTGCCGTCTTCCGCCAGCTCCTGACCGTTGTAAAGCAGGCGCAGCCGGTTCGGCGGGACTTCATCGTTCGAGAATATTTTCGCTTTTGCGTCTTCCACTCTATCGGTGGGTTCCGCCTCAAGAGTTCCGCTTTTGCCGTTGGGGAGCTGGACAAAAATCCGCACAAAAAAGACCTCCTCATGGTGCTTTATTACATACTATGAGGTTATTATGGTTTTGTGCGCGGCCCAATTTCGGCATATGCTGTCTGTCACAGCCGGCGTTTTGGCTATTCGATCCATATATCCATAGTCGCTTCCGCACCGGCGTTCGCGGCGGCCTTAGCCTTGCCGACGGCCATAAGGTTTAGGCCGCTCAGGAGCGAATTTGGCCCGACCAAAGCGCTCAGGATGGCAAAGTTTGACGTAGGGTATACCCGGCTGGACGGGAAGCTCTTGTACAGGGTAAACGCCGGAGACAAGTTATGCGCCACGCCTAAAAGCCGTCCGTCGTGGCTGAACGCCGCGCCGTATGCCGTGTCCGGCGGCATGATCTCCGCCGCGGGCAGTTTTGTTATCACTTCGTTAATAAAGCTGTAGACGCTCATAAAATTAGTGTCTCCTGTCGCCGCGCCGCTCGCGACGGCTATATAAGCGCCGTCCGGGCTGAATGCCACGCCGTTTGACAATCCGGCGGGAGGTATCGCGGGCGGGGTCAGCAGCGTAAACTGCTCTCCGTCTATTTTGTACACGTCGAGACGCCTGCCCGCGTTGGCCAGATTTGACTGGGTCGCACAGGCAAGATACCGTCCGTCCGGGCTGTAGCTGATTCCGTATACAGCGCCCGTTGTGGTCAGCGACGCTATCGCCGTGAATGTTTCGCCGATCACCCGATAAACAAAAGCAATCGAGCCGCACCCGCAGGCAAAGTAGCTCCCGTTTGGGCTGAACTCCGCGGCGGTTACGGCGGTGGACGCGGTAAGACCGGCTAAATTGCCAATCGGCGCTATGGTGAAATCCTGATTAATACGATGTATAATACATCCTGTATGGCCTACCATTAACAGCGTTCTGTTCGGATTAATTGCGACGGCGCTCACCGC
>Ga0123354_10019787_pt1 | contig 10573 bp, 3 predicted proteins | sample TergutLab28metaG_2_FD_97872 | JGI IMG/M metagenome (GOLD analysis project Ga0123354, IMG submission 97872) | Labiotermes labralis P4 segment gut microbial communities from Petit-Saut dam, French Guiana - Lab288 P4 | ecosystem: Host-associated > Arthropoda: Insects > Digestive system > Gut ...
GGTGGGGGGGCACGGGGGAAAAATTTCCCCTGGGTGAGAGGTTTGTGGGTGATAGGGGGGAAAGGGGGGAGGGGGCGGCAGGGGGGGGGGGGGGGGGTGGGGGGGGGGGGGGGGGGGGCGGTTCGGAGGGTCTCGGGGCTGGTGGTGGCTGGTGATGGGGGCGGTGTTGGTGCTGGGTGGGCAGGGGTTCGTACTCTGTTGGGCGATTGTCGGACCGGATGTCTGTTCTTGGCGGTGGGGCTGTGCGACCATAGACCTACGACGACGACGGGGTCGACGGGGCGGAGCGCCAGTTCCGCCGGTGGGACGCTCGTCCCCACGCGTGATGGTTGCGCGCGTCGGTGGACTTCGTGCGCCAACGGGGTTATGCTCGCGCACAGCGCTTGCCTGTGCCCGCGATCCCGTATAACCCGAGCCTGCCGGTCGTCCAACGTGCGCCGACGCCTGGTGTGCTCCAAGGCCGGGGGGTCGTGCCCAGCTGGCTGCGTTGCGTGCACACAGATCCGCAGGGAAGGACCCCCCTTGGCTGCCTCGCGCATCCCTTCTGCACTTTCGCCAGACGCCTCAACTGACCCTCGCCGCCGTATCTCGTTCGCCCGGATCTCCGAACCGCTGGAAGTTCCTGACCTGCTGGGCCTCCAGACTGACAGCTTCGACTGGCTGCTCGGCAACGAGCGTTGGCAGGCACGGGTGGCCCGTGCGGTCGACGCCGGACGCGACGACGTCCCGACCACCGCCGGGCTGGAGGAGATCTTCGAGGAGATCTCTCCGATCGAGGACTTCAACCAGATGATGTCCTTGTCGTTCCGCGACCACCGCTTCGAGGAGCCGAAGTACACGGCCGAAGAGTGCAAGGAAAAAGACTTCACCTACTCCCAGCCGCTGTTCGTCACGGCTGAGTTCGTCAACTACACCACCGGCGAGATCAAGTCCCAGACCGTCTTCATGGGCGACTTCCCGATCATGACCGACCGGGGCACGTTCATCATCAACGGCACCGAGCGTGTCGTGGTGTCCCAGCTGGTCCGCTCCCCGGGTGTGTACTTCGAGCGCACCGCGGACAAGACGTCGGACAAAGACGTGCTCACCGCCAGGATCATCCCCAGCCGCGGTGCGTGGCTGGAGTTCGAGATCGACAAACGCGACTCGGTCGGCGTGCGTGTGGACCGTAAGCGCAAGCAGAACGCCACAGTGCTGCTCAAGGCCCTGGGTATGGACGCTGCCGCGATCCGCGAGGAGTTCGCCCAGTTCCCGGCCCTGCTGGACACGTTGGACAAGGACCACGTCAACACCCAGGACGAGGCCCTGCTCGACCTGTACCGCAAGATCCGCCCCGGCGAGCCACCGACGGTCGAGGCCGGGCGTGCCCTGCTCGACAACTTCTACTTCAACACCAAACGTTACGACCTGGCGAAGGTCGGCCGGTACAAGATCAACAAGAAGCTGGGCCGTGACGCCCCGCTGAGCGACTCGGTGCTGACGGTCGAAGACGTGGTCGCCACGGTCAAATACCTGTGCGCCCTGCACGCCGACGCCCCGCTGACCGGTGTGCGCAACGGTGAGCCGGTCGATCTGCGGATCGAGACCGACGACATCGACCACTTCGGCAACCGTCGTATCCGCGCAGTGGGCGAGCTGATCCAGAACCAGGTCCGCACGGGCCTGTCACGGATGGAACGCGTCGTGCGTGACCGTATGACCACCCAGGACGTCGAGGCGATCACCCCGCAGACCTTGATCAACATCCGCCCGGTCGTGGCGAGCATCAAGGAGTTCTTCGGCACGTCCCAGCTCAGCCAGTTCATGGACCAGAACAACCCCCTGGCGGGCCTGACGCACAAACGGCGCCTGTCCGCGCTGGGTCCTGGTGGCCTGTCCCGCGACCGCGCGGGTATGGAGGTCCGTGACGTCCACCCCTCGCACTACGGACGTATGTGCCCGATCGAGACCCCTGAGGGTCCGAACATCGGCCTCATCGGTTCGCTGGCGACCTACGGGCGTATCAACCCGTTCGGTTTCGTCGAGACCCCCTACCGCAAGGTCTCTGGCGGCAAGGTCTCCAACGAGGTCGACTACCTCACCGCCGACGACGAGGACCAGCACGTCATCGCCCAGGCCAACGCCGAGCTGCTGCCCGACGGCACGTTCGCCGAAGACCGTGTGCTCGTGCGCACCCGCGGTGGTGAGCCGGACCTGGTGCCCTCGACCGCTGTGGACTACATGGACGTCTCCCCGCGCCAGATGGTGTCGGTGGGTACCGCGCTGATCCCGTTCCTGGAGCACGACGACGCCAACCGGGCCCTCATGGGCGCGAACATGCAGCGCCAGGCTGTGCCGCTGCTGCGCTCGGAGACGCCGCTGGTCGGTACTGGGATGGAGTGGCGCGCGGCGACCGACGCCGGTGACGTGGTGGTCGCCCGCAAAGGCGGCGTGGTCACCGAGGTCTCTGCGGACCTGGTGGTCGTGGCCAACGACGACGGGACGTACATCAACTACCCGATCGCGAAGTTCCGCCGGTCCAACCAGGGGACGTGTTACAACCAGCGCGTCCTGGTCGCTGGTGGTGACAGGGTCGAGTCCGGCATGGTGCTGGCCGACGGTCCGGCCACCGACGGCGGCGAGCTGGCCCTGGGCCGCAACCTGCTGGTCGCGTTCATGTCCTGGGAAGGGCACAACTACGAAGACGCGATCATCTTGTCCCAGCGTCTGGTCTCCGAAGACGTCTTGTCCTCGATCCACATCGAGGAGCACGAGGTCGACGCCCGCGACACCAAGCTGGGCCCAGAAGAGATCACCCGTGACATCCCCAACGTGTCCGAAGAGGTCCTGGCTGACCTCGACGAACGCGGGATCGTGCGGATCGGTGCGGAGGTCGCCGCCGGTGACATCCTCGTCGGCAAGGTGACCCCCAAAGGTGAGACCGAGCTGACCCCCGAAGAGCGGCTGCTGCGCGCGATCTTCGGCGAGAAGGCCCGTGAGGTGCGTGACACGTCCCTGAAGGTGCCGCACGGTGAGTCCGGCACGGTCATCGGTGTGCGCGAGTTCAACCGCGACGAGGGCGACGAGCTCCCTGCTGGTGTCAACCAGCTCGTCCGGGTGTACATCGCCCAGCGCCGCAAGATCACCCAGGGTGACAAGCTCGCCGGGCGGCACGGGAACAAGGGCGTCATCTCTGTCGTCCTGCCCGAGGAAGACATGCCCTTCCTGCCCGACGGCACCCCGATCGACATCATCCTCAACCCCATGGGTGTGCCCGGCCGTATGAACGTGGGCCAGGTGCTGGAGGTCCACCTCGGTTGGGTCGCGGCACAAGGCTGGGACCTGGACCTGGACACCGGCGACCCGTCGTGGAAGGTCGAGGTCCCCGAAGGTGCGACGGTCTCGGCGGCAGGCGCCGCAGTGGCCACCCCCGTGTTCGACGGTGTCCCCGAGCAGACCCTCAACGGTCTGCTGCGCTCGACGCTGCCCAACCGCGACGGGGACCGCATGGTCGGCCCTGACGGCAAGGTCCAGCTGTTCGACGGCCGGTCCGGCGAACCCTTCCCGGACCCGGTCGCCGTGGGCTACATGTACATCCTCAAGCTGCACCACCTGGTCGACGACAAGATCCACGCACGGTCCACCGGTCCGTACTCGATGATCACCCAGCAGCCCCTGGGCGGTAAGGCACAGTTCGGCGGGCAGCGGTTCGGCGAGATGGAGGTCTGGGCGCTGGAGGCTTACGGCGCCGCCTACACCCTCCAAGAGCTGCTGACCATCAAGTCCGACGACGTGCCGGGCCGTGTCAAGGTCTACGAGGCGATCGTCAAGGGCGAGAACATCCCCGACTCGGGTATCCCCGAGTCCTTCAAGGTGTTGCTCAAAGAGATGCAGTCGTTGTGCCTGAACGTCGAGGTGCTGTCCGCCGACGGCGAGGCCATCGACATGAAGGAGAACGACGACGAGGTCTACCGCGCCGCCGAAGAGCTGGGTATCGACCTGTCCCGGCGTCCTAACGCGTCCTCCATCGACGAGATCTGATCTTCAAGAACCTAGGGAAGTAGGCAGCTTTGCTCGACGTCAACGCGTTCGACCAGCTCCGTATCGGCTTGGCCACGGCGGACGACATCCGCGCCTGGTCGCACGGTGAGGTGAAGAAGCCCGAGACCATCAACTACCGGACCCTCAAGCCGGAGAAGGACGGGCTTTTCTGCGAGAAGATCTTCGGTCCCACCCGGGACTGGGAGTGCTACTGCGGCAAGTACAAGAGGGTCCGCTTCAAGGGGATCGTCTGCGAACGGTGCGGGGTGGAGGTCACCCGGTCCAAGGTGCGCCGCGAGCGGATGGGCCACATCGAGCTGGCCACCCCCGTCACCCACATCTGGTTCTTCAAAGGTGTGCCTTCACGGTTGGGTTACCTTCTGGACCTGGCGCCCAAAGACCTGGAGAAGGTCATCTACTTCGCCGCCTACATGATCACGTGGGTCGACAACGAAGGCCGCACCGAAGACCTGCCGAACCTCCAGGCCGAGATCGACCTGGAGCGCAAGGAGATCGAGACCCGGCGCGACAACGACATCAACACCCGTGCCCTCAAGCTCGAGTCCGACCTGGCCGAGCTGGAGGCCGAGGGTGCCAAGGCCGACGCACGCCGCAAGGTGCGCGACTCGGCCGAACGCGAGATGGCGGCGCTGCGCAAACGGTCCGACGCCGAGCTCGAGCGTCTTGACCAGGTCTGGGACCGGTTCAAGAACCTCAAGGTCTCGGACCTGGAGGGCGACGAGTCGCTGTACCGGGCCATGCAGGACCGTTACGGCAACTACTTCGCCGGGTCCATGGGTGCCTCCGCGATCCAAAAACGCCTGGAGTCGTTCGACCTGGAGGCAGAGGCCGACTCGCTGCGCGAGACCATCCGCACCGGCAAGGGCCAGCGCAAGACCCGCGCGCTCAAACGCCTCAAGGTCGTCAACGCCTTCTTGACGACGAACAACTCCCCGACGGGGATGGTCCTGGACGCGGTCCCGGTGATCCCCCCGGACCTGCGCCCGATGGTCCAGCTGGACGGTGGCCGTTTCGCCACGTCAGATCTGAACGACCTGTACCGGCGCGTCATCAACCGCAACAACCGTCTCAAGCGGCTGCTGGACCTGGGCGCCCCGGAGATGATCGTCAACAACGAGAAGCGGATGCTGCAAGAAGCCGTGGACTCGCTGTTCGACAACGGCCGTCGTGGCCGGCCGGTGACCGGCCCGGGCAACCGTCCGCTGAAGTCCATCTCCGACATGCTCAAAGGCAAGCAGGGCCGGTTCCGCCAGAACCTGCTGGGCAAGCGCGTGGACTACTCGGGCCGTTCGGTCATCGTCGTCGGCCCCCAGCTCAAGCTCCACCAGTGCGGTCTGCCCAAGCAGATGGCCCTGGAGCTGTTCAAACCGTTCGTCATGAAACGCCTGGTGGACCTGGGCCACGCCCAGAACATCAAGTCTGCCAAGCGTATGGTCGAACGTGCGCGGCCGGTCGTGTGGGACGTGCTCGAAGAGGTCATCGCCGAGCACCCGGTGCTGCTCAACCGCGCGCCGACCTTGCACCGTCTGGGTATCCAGGCGTTCGAGCCACAGCTGGTCGAAGGCAAGGCCATCCACCTGCACCCGTTGGTCTGCGGTGCGTTCAACGCCGACTTCGACGGCGACCAGATGGCTGTGCACCTGCCGCTGAGCGCTGAGGCGCAGGCCGAGGCACGTATCTTGATGCTGTCGTCCAACAACATCCTCAAACCGTCCGACGGGCGTCCGGTGACCATGCCCACCCAGGACATGATCATCGGTCTGTACCACCTGACGTCCTCCCTCGACGAGGCTACGGGCGAAGGCCGGTCGTTCAGCTCGGTGGCCGAGGCGATCATGGCTTTCGACGCTGCCGAGCTGCACCTGAACGCCCAGGTGCGGATCCGTATGGACGACCTCGTCTTCGCCGAGGGTGAGGCGCCCGAAGACTGGGCTCCTGGTCAGCCGGTGCTCTTCGGCACCACGTTGGGCCGGGCCCTGTTCAACGAGCTGCTGCCTGTGGACTACCCGTACGAGAACGGTGTGGTCGACAAGAAGCGGCTGTCGACGATCGTCAACGACCTGGCCGAGCGTTACCCGAAAGTCGAGGTCGCCGCCTCGCTGGACGCGCTCAAAGAGGCCGGGTTCCGCTGGTCGACCCGCTCGGGTGTGACGATCGCGATCTCTGACGTGGCCACCCCGTCGGCCAAGGCCGGCATCTTGGAGAAGCACGAGGCCGAGGCCGCCAAGGTGCAGGACCAGTACGACATGGGTCTGATCACCAACGACGAACGCCGCCAGAACCTCATCGAGATCTGGACCCGCGCCACCGACGCGGTCGCCAAAGAGATGCAGGACAACTTCCCGGCACGTAACGCGCTGCTGCGGATGGTCGGTTCGGGTGCCCGTGGCAACTGGATGCAGGTGCGCCAGATCGCCGGTATGCGTGGTCTGGTCGCCAACCCCAAGGGCGAGATCATGCCTCGTCCGATCAAGTCCAACTACCGCGAGGGCCTGTCGGTCCTGGAGTACTTCATCGCCACCCACGGTGCCCGCAAGGGCCTGGCCGACACCGCTCTGCGGACCGCTGACTCTGGGTACCTCACCCGGCGTCTGGTGGACGTCTCCCAGGACGTCATCGTGCGCGAAGAGGACTGCGGCACCGAACGCGGGCTGACCACGACCATCGCCGTCACTGACTCCACCGGTGCGCTGCGCCGGGGCGACAAAGTCCCCACCTCCGTGTTCTCGCGGACCTTGGCTGAGGACGTGGCGATCGACGGTGAGGTCATCGGCCGTGCCGGCGACGACGTGGGTGACGTGCTGCTGGACCGCCTGATCGAGTCCGGTGTCACCGAGCTCAAAGTCCGTTCGGTGCTGACCTGCGAGTCGCGTGTGGGTACCTGCGCCAAGTGCTACGGCCGGTCGCTGGCCACAGGCAAGCTCGTGGACATCGGCGAGGCGGTGGGTATCATCGCCGCGCAGTCCATCGGCGAACCTGGCACCCAGCTGACGATGCGGACCTTCCACACTGGTGGTGTGGCCACCGCGGAGGACATCACCCAGGGTCTGCCGCGTGTCCAAGAGCTCTTCGAGGCCCGTACCCCCAAGGGTGAGGCGCCGATCGCCGAGTTCTCCGGGCGGATCGCCATCGAAGAGCTCGACCGCAGCCGACGGATCGTGCTGTCCCCCGACGACGGTTCGGAGGAGATCACCTACCCGATCACCAAACGCTCACGGTTGCTGGTCGAAGACGGCCAGCACGTGGCGGTGGGCACCCAGCTGGTCCAGGGCGCTGTGGACCCCAAGAAGGTCCTGCGCATCCTCGGCCCGCGTGCTACCCAAAAACACCTGGTGGACGAGGTCCAGGAGGTCTACCGCAGCCAGGGCGTGGATATCCACGACAAGCACATCGAGGTCATCGTCCGCCAGATGCTGCGCCGTGTGACGGTGCTGGACTCTGGTGACACGGACCTGCTGCCCGGCGAGCTCGCCGAACGCGGCAAGTTCGAAGACACCAACCGTGGTGCTGTGGCCACCGGCGGCCAGCCTGCCTCCGGCCGTCCCGAGCTCATGGGTATCACCAAGGCGTCGTTGGCCACCGACTCGTGGCTGTCGGCCGCGTCGTTCCAGGAGACCACGAAGGTCCTCACCGAGGCCGCGATGTCGTCTCGTTCTGACCCGTTGCTGGGCCTGAAGGAGAACGTCATCCTCGGTAAGCTCATCCCCGCCGGGACGGGCCTGTCGCGCTACCGCGACGTCGAGGTCGAGCCCACCGAAGAAGCCAAGGCCGAGCTGTACCCGACCTTCGGCTACGACGAGATCGACTTCCCGACCTTGGGCCTGGGCACAGGCGAAGCCATCCCTCTCGACGACATCGACTTCGGCGACTTCCGCTGACGTCTCCGCGACGGGGCCGCACCACTGGTGCGGCCCCGTCGTGCTTCCTGGGTCGGCCTGTCTCCGTCTGGGTGGCTGGGCTTTTGTCTCGCCTTGGGTGGGTGGGGCGGGTGGTCTGCCGACGACGCAGTCCCTCGTCCGGCTGCGCCGGCCTCCCGCCAGGCCCGGTGCCAGCGCCGCCGGCAGACCACCCGCCCCACCCGGTTGGGTGCACCACCATCAGTCGTCCACCCACAGACCACCCGCCCCACCTGGCTGGGTGCGCCACTTTCGGCCATCCATCCTCATTCGGCGACGCTCAGTCGGTTACGTGATTCGTGTATTCTGCGCCATGGCTGCCGATAGGCAGACACAGTGGTGCGTGGTTGGTGCTGTTTTGGCGCGGGTGGTGCATGAGAGGCTGGGCTGGTGGTCATTCCTGACGAGCTGCCGCGGTCGCCGACGGGGAGGATTCCCCAGTGGGTGATCGACGAGGCTGCTGCTCGTCGTGGCCAGACGGGGGTCGGTCCCGACGAGTCGTCTGTGGCCGTGGTGGCCCGGCGGGCCGGACGTGGACGTCGGTGGTGGCTGGGGGTGCTTGTCGCTGTCGCGGTCGTGGCGGTGGGTGTCGCGGTGAACTGGTCGACGGCGCCGTGGGTGCACCCGGGGGGCTCGGTGGACGTGGGGGACCTGGCACAGGAGGCCGCGATGAGCTCCACAGGTCAGCAGCTGTTCTACGCCAACGACCCCCAGGTGCTTGGTGACGACGAGTTCACAGCTCACTGTCCGGAAGCGTCGGGCGGGTGCTACGACGCTGCGGCACGGTCGATCGTCGTCTACCGCTACCCTGACCAGCGGATGCACGGCCTGGTCGTCACCGTTGCGGCGCACGAGATGCTCCACGCGGCCTATGAGACGTTGAGCCCAGCCGAACGCAGCGAGGTCGACCAGCTGCTCTGGCAGGTCGTGGAGGCCCTCGACCCCGATGACCCTCTCCTGGAGCAGGTGGCATGGTCTGTGGGCGACCGCGAGCAGGTCCGCGGCACCGAGCACTTCGCGTACGTCGGCACCCAGGTCGCCGACCTCGACCCACTCCTGGAAGAGGTCTACGGCCGGTTCTTCGACGACCGGCAGGTCGTCGTGCGGGCCTACACGACCACGATGCGTGCACTCGAGGGTCGCTGACCAGCGAGACCGGCACGTCGCACCGACGCCCTAGATCGGCCGACTGGACCTGGGCACAAACGAAGCCATCTTCCTCGACCATCGACTCCGGCGACTTCCGCTGACGTCAACCCCCGGGGCGTCCGGCGCCCCCGTCGTCATCGGATGACTACCTGGGCCGTCCTTTCCGCCCCACCTGCGCCGCGGTTATGCGCACACCATACCCAAAACCCTTGCACGACCAGCAACGTTGTCTACCCGTTCCATCGTGCCCTGCCTGTCCAGCACCGATGAGAACGGTGTGCCAGTCCTCTCGCTGGCGCAATGATGTCGATCCCTCCAAGGCCCGCGGCCATGACGACGGTCACTGTCATGGCCGCGGGCTCTCCGCCTGAGCCGACGGAGAGCAGCCGTTGGTGGATCCAGCTCAGCCCATGACGAGGGTGTATTTCGTGGTGAGGTACTCGTCGATACCTTCGCGGCCTCCTTCGCGGCCCAGGCCGGACTGTTTGACGCCGCCGAAAGGCTGGCTCGCGTCGGAGACGACGCCGGTGTTCAGGCCCAGGAGGCCAGATTCCAGGGTGTCGATGAGGCGTGTGGCGCGGGCCAGGTCTCGGGTGTAGGCGTAGGCGGCCAGGCCGTACTCGGTGGTGTTTGCCACACGGACCGCCTCGGGTTCGTCGGCGAACGACGTGATCGCCAGGACGGGACCGAAGATCTCTTCGACCATGACGCGGGCGTCGACGGGGACGTCGGCCAGCACAGTGGGTTCGAAGAACGAGCCGGGGCCTTCGGGGGCATGACCACCGGTGAGCACCCTGGCGCCACGGTCGACGGCGTCGGCGACGAGGACGGCACAGTTGTCGACGGCTGCGTCGTCGATGAGGGCGCCGATCTGGACGCCGTCGTCGACACCAGGGCCGACTTTCATGGCGGCGACCCGCTGGGCCACCTTGGCGGCGAACTCTTCGACGACCGACTCGTGGACGATGAACCGGTTCGCGGCGGTGCACGCCTCGCCGATGTTGCGGAACTTGGCGGCCAGGGCGCCGTTGACGGCGGCGTCGATATCCGCGTCATCGAACACCAGGAACGGGGCGTTGCCGCCCAGCTCCATGGACGTGCGCAAGACGTTCTGCGCGGCCTGGCTGATCAGTCCCTGGCCGACGTTGGTCGACCCGGTGAAGCTCACCTTGCGCAGACGCGGGTCAGCCAGCAAAGGCGCGGACTGGGCCGATGCGCTCTTCGTCGGCACCACGTTGACCACACCCGCCGGAACCCCCGCCTCGTGCAAGATCGCCGCGAACGCCAAGGTTGTCAGGGGGGTCAGCTTGGCGGGTTTGACGACCATCGTGCAGCCCGCAGCCAGAGCCGGGGCGATCTTGCGTGTGGCCATGGCCAACGGGAAGTTCCACGGGGTGATGAGGTAGCACGGGCCCACAGGGTGGCGTGAGACGATGGCGTGGCCGGTGCCCATGGGGTTCGTGCCGTAGCGTCCGGCGATCCGCGCA
>Ga0123354_10019789_pt1 | contig 10572 bp, 8 predicted proteins | sample TergutLab28metaG_2_FD_97872 | JGI IMG/M metagenome (GOLD analysis project Ga0123354, IMG submission 97872) | Labiotermes labralis P4 segment gut microbial communities from Petit-Saut dam, French Guiana - Lab288 P4 | ecosystem: Host-associated > Arthropoda: Insects > Digestive system > Gut ...
AATTTAGGTTTAAGGGCCCTCCTGGCACTACATCTTCCTCTATCACCACTCACATCATCGGGACAACGTAACTGCGCCTCATGGGCGTCCCAACCTCAGAAGTCGGTTACACTCCTGCCATGCTCAGGAGGGAGGACCACGAAGTCCACAAGGACATGTGGTGGCATTGGACAACAACAAAAAATCTCAAATTTATTTTGGAATAAAACTCTACATGTTTCGGACAGTTCCTCTGCCCATCATAAGGAGTTTAGCACTGTACACACAGTAATGGTATATGTCATACAGATATGCTGATAGCTTGCTAGCGGGATCAGGACGGAACTGCAGTTCCACCCTGATTCCACTCGCAAGCTGTCAGCACACCTGTATGACATATACCATTACTGTGTGTACACTGAAAAACTCCTGATGATGGACAGAGGAACTGTCCGAAACATGTAGAGTTTTATTCCAAAGTAAATTTGATAAATTACTGCATCTAGTTGGTTTTAGTGTAAGAATATATCACGATGCACGACCATCTGAACTCCAAATTCATCGGATTAATCTAGTGTATTATAAATGCCTAAGTATTAGGGAAGTCTGGAAGTTTATAGTTCGCAATTGATTGTCTCAGTGTATGAGACAATAAATGAAATACTTTCACTTGTAACCCTACTTTTAGCTTTACCCTATTTAACCCCTGTTTCAAGTATACTTCCTTGCACTCCGCGATCATTGTCAATCGTAGGAATTTCTTCAGGATTTTGACTTGGGGACCGCCTGTAAATTGCCTGCAGTCTTGTTCTGCATCAATAAATCCTTCTTATTTTGGCGTGCGTTAGACGTGTTTAGGCCAGTCTTTATTAAACCTGTTCTTGTATTCTATTCTATTCTCCGTCCAGTCAGAAGCAAGCAGTAAAGCAAACACTGTTCAGTCAAATTCGGTTCTTTATAAAGCATGTATTTCAGTTGTCGCCTATAAGTAAGACTTCTCCCGTATGATACAAATTTTCGTTACATAATAATTCCCCACCCCTGTGTGTTTCACCATTCCGCGATCAGTGTTGACTTTTGAGTGCGGAGTCCTGTATAATACAAACCCTATCGCTTAGTTCCTAAAACTCGGCCACGTCGATTATGCTATGTAATCCTTTTTGTTTCTCTTGTAATTAGTAGGATGAACTGATATAAAATTCATATAAAGTTCTGTTGGAAACGTAGACAAAAGTTTAAACATATTTATTATTCGTTAGTAAAAACTTGTCGTAATTATAACTTGAAAGTTAACTTGGCCGTTTCTTTTTTTGTTCTCTACTGTAAAAAATGGTTCATTACTTAGGAGGAATAATGTGCTCAGTACTTAGTTAATTGTTTACTCGTATCCCGTAATAAATTTTAGGCAGCTTTACTAAAAACTGTGATAAAATGTACATAATCCTCCAAAAAATATATACACATTTAAGGTGCGTAAGAAATCTTTGGCCGGCTGGAATAAATGTGAGGTTTCATTTCTGACAGTGTAGGTACAAAATAATTCTCAGTTAACACAGTTTTTTCCAACCTGTGAGTAGAAGTCCCCGACGGACATCAGAGTTGTGCTAATGGGTTGCACATGTACCTTCCTTAGAATGAGCAAATAGTACTATATTTCCCACTTACGTACACACTATTATTTTGTGATAAATGAAATGTGAATTTTAATAGCCGTTATTAACTTCATAATAATATTTATTTATTTTCGTTGTTACATCGTGCATGTTGTCGAGTTAATTATTATACCAACCACTGCACATATATAAAATTTATAAAATTTACACATTAAAACATTAAAACGCTCCGACATGTTTCGGTCCCAGGACTATCATCAGGGAGTCATATCGTCTTTGCTAAAGTCACACTATAAAAAGTCACATTAATTTCGCTGTACCGGTTGGGTATTGTGGCAGCATGCCGTGTTGTGTAATGTTATGTTGCGAAGAATGCCCAGCTATGGATGTGCATTCTGTGCTTCGTTGCGTGATACTGCACAGTTGTATCGTGATACTGCACAGCAGTATCACGATACAACTGTGCAGTATCACGCAACGAAGCACAGAATGCTCATCCGTAGCAGGGCATTCTTCGCAACATAACATTACACAACAAGGCATGCTGCCACAATACCCAACCTGTACAGCGAAATTAATGTGACTTTTTATAGTGTGACTTTAGCAAGGATGATATGGCTCCCTGGTGATGGTCCTGGGTCCGAAACATGTCGGAGCGTTTTAACGTTTTAATGTGTAAATTTTATAAATCTTATATATGTGCAGTGGTTGGTATAATAATTTAGTAATATTTATTTAATACGTACTTTCTTATTAAATGGAACCTAGTAATCGAGTTATAAAAATGTGAAGCTCTGCTACAGTCTTTGTGGTTAGAAAAGATTCCACATATTAGAAAACTATGGGAATAACTGAGTTTACGTTTTGGTACAATACAAGAATTCGGATGGGAGTACTACTGCACGGAGAGAAAATGTAGACTTTTCCAAGGTGACTCATCACACATGGTTACGTATCTCCTTCGTGCAAAATGTTAGCTAAGATTTATTTCCGATATTTTAATTTATTTGTGCAGATGTACAAGGTTAGAGTAAGTGTAAGATATGAGCGAACATTTCTTTTGTACTAATTGTGGAACGTCTGTGAAGATTTTAAGATGTCGAGTGTAGAAACTGGCCACTTCGGAAGGCAGGTATCGTCACTGCAGTGCTTCCTTGTCTTTGAAATTTAACAGGGACATGAAATACGATACTGCCTGGTTGATCATCTATGAACACGCTAAGTTGAAACGTGATAGAGGGTTCAAAGAAAAAATTATCAAAATCCAGGGCCCGTAAAATTTTACAGGAATATATAGTGACAAGGACACTTACAGAAAATATAGTAGTTATTTAATTGAAGAACAAACGGTCACAGAAGTCTGTACAACGTCAAAGGACAAAGTAAATCCACCTAAAGTATTTGGCCTTGATAGAGTTTAGGAGGCTTTTTCAAGCGTTCATGACTGCCCAGGACTCGCAAAAATATATGTCCGCTTTTAATACTCATCTATGGTTTCAAGGATTTTGAAAAACGTGTGTGGGTTATACTTATTCTGTAGGTAAAATTCCCAATTTTGTGGGCTAAAATATAATAGATTGATAGGGAAGGTATGTTATACGTACTTTACTCAGATGAACTGTACTGCACAGACAGCAGTACTACACAGACAGCAGGACGGCACAGACAGCAGTACTGCACAGACAGCAGGACGGCAGAACAGAAGGCCAATTCGCAAGTATAAAGGAGCGCGTCACTTTCACTATCGATGTGTGGACCTAAATCACTGGAAAAATGTTCAGTGGGATTAGTTTCCTCTAATTAGTCCAGCTAATTATATATTCCATGTATGTATATATACAGTATATAGAAATTGCTGATACATTGTCGTCCACATTCGTCCACTAGTTTGTATACCTAGTCCCCGACTAATACATTTGCAGTTTTGCAGTAGGCCGTTTATGTACATTTCAGCCAAAAATATGCAGTTAATTTTGTAAGCCATTTGTTTACCAAATGTCACTTTGCCACCTGGAACTGCTTATTAGTTATTTCTACCAAAGGAAATATTGCTAGTCCTATATATATATATATATATCGCCGTCACGCATTGTTATATTTTGTTCCACAGGAAATGATCTTAAGAAATTTTAAATATTGTTTGGGGGTTTCACAACAAAGATTCACTTCCATGCATTAAACAAAGATTATATCTATTCTATATCGAAAATATCACAATCATCTAAACGTGCAAATGCGAGGTACAGCAGTCTAGGAGTAGAATTTAACTAGAGACAGACAAACTTCAAAGCGACATAATGCTTACTTTGAACACTGGTCCACGGGACACAGGCACAAATCCCCCAGCTGTAAGTGTGAATTCCCAATTGGAAGTGGCAATGACGAAAGTCAAACACTTCTGGAATGAGCACGGTGTCCCGCCCCAGTCGCTGCACCTTGCTGCGTTACACACAGTTTACGCCTGAAATATGTTAGGCTATTCTGACAACAGTTCCGGTGTCTTGTGGTTTACACAACAATGTATGTATGTATTAGCATTTCTGCTCCGTATTCGAAAGATCCCCTGTTCTATTTCCTGCAAGTATGTTTGTTATTCTGGTTGATGCTCATTTATTCTTCAGTCTTCTTCCAGTCGAATTTTAGGGTAGTACCCTAAAGTATACCAAGGTTCTTTCCTTCCACAAGGTCAAAAAATTCCATCTCGCTCATTATCCTCTCATTATACTCTTCAGAATACAGCTAAGAAAATTTTATTAAATAAACTAAGCAATATTAATCGCTTATTTTATTAAATAAACTAAGCAGTATTAATTGTAAGTAATGTGACGTCCACTGACCTGTAGAATGAAAAAGTTATATTTTAGAGTGCTGCATATCAGTGTGAATTTTATTATACTTGTACAACTTTACAAATTAAACAAATCAAATTTTTTGGGGGATGGTAACACCAAACTGTATAATTAAGTGTCCTAGATATTTCGGCTCTTCCTGGGACATCATCAAGAAGTGTGAGTTAAAGGAAACGCTACAAAAGTAAATGTTGCATGAACCAACAAAAATTATGCATTTACACAAGTTACCGGTATTGTGGCTGCAAACGCAGCCACAATACCGGTAACTTCATATAACGACATGTAACTGAAGTCAACATTGTAACTTTAGCGAAGCACAGGCTGAGAGCTCCCTGATGATGGTTTGTGTAAACTGAAACATGCTGGATCAACTGTTATAATTTTAAAAGATTTTAACTGTTTAACAATTTTATAATAATTTATGTGCATTAGTTGGAAGAATAAAGGACTTAAAATTCTACCAATATGCACGGTGCAACAACGAAGATCATCTCTCGAATTTTTGTTAAACTCGGTGTAGGTATTCTTTACAGAAAGTGTGTTTCGTGAAAATTGGTTCGAACACACACACACACACACTTTGCTGCAGAAGGTAAATAAATTTCTGTCGATCCTTACTAGTCATATTTCTTGACCGATCCGGTTCAAATTCGACATATGAGACTTCACGACAGTTGTTACGTACTTCTGAGTTTCATAACAATCGGTACAGTTGAAGCCACACTTTACTTAAGGGCCTAAATGAAATGTTGCAATATTTTCACAATTCCACCCTCCTTATTGTCATATAATTACATACATTTAAAATACTGTATTTAGTACCTGTGGGCTTTGTGTAAATCGGCACAATGAACGCCAAATAATACTGAGGGGCGTAATGATGTTTATATTCATACTTCCCACGTTGAGGGTCCGATGTGGCTTAATTTGGGTGAAAGAAAACTGAAGGCGCTCTTTAGCATTTGCCAGTTTCGTGCAAATCGGCAAATGAAATTCCGTACTTTTCTTGGGCGTGAATGAAATACACGCGTGTACTGCGACGCCGTAGGCCAGTTAGACAGCAAAGAACGCCTTTGTAAATTCCACGTTCTACCTCATATATCAAGGAGCTTTAAAGTACGTTACTTATAACCAACACGAGTAAAGTTCACTGTAAAGTATAGTACCATTTGTGAGCGAAATTTAAGCACAAAAATCAAGATTTCTATCTCCATTACTTTACAGCTCGTACGTCAATTCGGAGCGAACACAAAAAAACTTATGTTTATCGGACCGTGCATCATCTTGATAGTTGAATAAAGATAGACCATCTTGATGTCACTTGCTTTATTATTTCATTATTTAATGCTCAACATGTTTCGAATGTTAGTACATCCATCCTCAGGAGCTTGCGTCTTATTTGTTGAGTTATTTCATGGGTTGTATTGCTCTGGTACGATGTGTGTTGGTGTTACGTTGTGGTTTGGCTGGGGTGGTGTGGTATCCGGATGCAGACTTCAGCCTGCATAAGGATACCACACCACCCCAGCCGAACCACACCGTAATACCAACACACATCGAACCAAATCAATACAACACATGAAATAACTCAACAAATAAGTCGCAAGCTCCTGAGGATGGATGTACTAACATTCGAAACATGTTGAGCATTAAATATTGAAATAATAAAGAAAGTGACATCAAGTTGGTCTATCTTTATTCAACTACAAAAAAACTTATTGTTACTGGGTTGAGAGCCGTGATGTACATTCCGCCTTCTAATAGGAGGTAGTGGGCAAGTAATATATGATTCAGTGTAGCCTCCAGATCTCGTATGAGCCTGTTAAGAATCCAGTTTCTCCTAAGAGTACAGGGTGTATTATTAAATGTTTGTACCCCGAATGAGGCAACTGCCGGCCAAAACACTGTTGTTTTCTTATTCGCTGAAATCATAATCTTGAAGGAAAACATAATTCTGTTTGGTCGTACTTTCAGTTAAAAGGACAGGGCTTTTGTCATCTCTCCTATGCGTGTATTAAAGGGAACAGAAATCAGATTTAATATCTATTGCTGTCAGCGAATTAATATTTCCCATGACATTTCTGATGCTGTTGAGGAGATACATTCAAATATGGCAATAGCATTACACTACTTAGGGAGATGAAGAGCTTCAAGATTTTAGTTTAGCGCACGTAGCAGTACTTGTACAAAATATACGTAGGATTGAATGTAAACTGTCTGGGAACAGTGAAAATTTGTGTGAAATTATTTTAGCATGTAGTTACAAGAAGCGTAATGCTTATTTATAAATATAATAGAAATGTTATGACGAAGTAGAGCATGAGAGATTCTACGGAGTAAATTGTATGACTAAGTATAGATTAGTGCGATCGTACTTATACGAGAAAATGCATTTAATGGAAAATTTTAAATTAAGACGAGGAGATTTTTAATATTTACGGGCAAAATTCTTAACATGGAAGCTACTTAAGCGTGTTGTTTATCTACATGATGCATGAAAATTCAGTAAAATCATCGCAATAAGGGACCTGCGTCAATAAGTTCAAGACCAAAAGTTTATTGATTTAAAATTGTATGGGGATAGAATTACATCTCTTTTCTTTCTTAACTTGTGCTCTAGAGATGGAGGTGAGTTTTCAGATGGTGCCTAAGTTGCTTTACCGTCGGTGAAAGAACTCCCAATAGTCACAGAATAAGATGCTTAGGGAAATGAAAATTGTGTATTTTTCTGGAATGAAGCACATAAAAACAGCAGGTTTATCAATTCTGAAAATTTTTAATTTTGAGGCAGGTTTTGCGTATTCTAATCACTTTGCTTTGAAAGTTAAAGACGTACAGAAGTGACTGAACGGCAGTCTTTTTACTTATAAATAAAGATGTTAAAATAAGAGTCGTACTCCAAGGTGTTCTGGTGGTGACGTATGCAGTCGTTCAGCTATTCCTGCTTGTGGCAGAACAGTCCTGCGATGGGGGTGAAGTTTGTCCACCTCTTCTACAATTTGGTCGGATTCCGTACCCGACTCCGGTTCAGACGTATTCTGTTTGATATACATTAGGCTCGCTCTCAGCTTCCCTGACTGACTGCAGCCGACGCACACCAGTGTAGCATTCATGCTAATGAAGGCGACGAACGAAAAGAAGCACATTATGGATCGTAGAAACTGTTGGCCGAAAGAGTATTTATCAGACAAGGAGTATATATTTTGATGCTGTGGGTCGAAAAACGAAAAATATTTGGGTGTGTGAATATTTATGTCTTTTGAATACGACGCGATGTCGATCGATAAAGGGTTACTCAATATTCCGGAAAATTTTGATTCCATCTTTACGATCTATGCAGTCCAGGGTCTAAGGTGGTCAAATGTTTACCAAAAGATACCGCGTCACCTTCTGAAAGACTTGATTCTTCCTCAATACGGCTGTGAGAAATTCAAATTTAATTTCGTGATGTGTTGAGAATTTTGGCCATTGTGGATTTGTAAATTTGGTAGTGGAAGTGTACAAAGAAGAATTATTTCGGACAGATTCTGCTTGTAAATCCTTTGCTGCTGACTTAAATTAAAGTGTAGAAATGTGACTGAAAATTTCAGGGCTGTTTGTACATTTTGTGTTGTCGTTGGGATACTTTTTCAAAGTTATTGAATTTTGTGCGGATATTTGGAATACACGGTACGAAAAAAAATCCATGAACATTTTTCCTTCTTCTGCTTTAATTTACAAACGTTTAAAGTTCAAAATTAATATCCGTTCTGAATACAGATATAAAGTTCATTGTCAAAAACTCTTATTATTAAATATTTTGATGCTCTAACTTTTCTGTGTATTCTATGTATTCTAGGTCCGTACATTCCACTAATTAAGTTACTTTGACTTCATTACATGGTGTTATATTTTAATGCCTTTTAGCCGTGAATGAATAAGTACGATCTGTAAAACCGGCTGTCAACAAAATGTACTTGACATGCGTTTACGAGCTCATACTGAGGACTGGTTGGTGTTTCGAAGGGGTACAAAAGTTGAATTGCAGGAGGCGATCCTCGCTGGAGAGAGAGCGGAAGGCGACGTAGATACTGTCCATGAAGAGTGACTTACTCCTCACCTACTCTTACTTAATGGAACAGAATCCTTCTTGAGAAGCTAACCGGTTTTCAGCTAGTCAAGAAATTCCCCACATTTTATGGAACCCGAAGGTTCATTACTGCATTCGCAAGTTCCGACCACCTGTCCCTATCCTGAGCCACCTTGATCCAGTCCATACCACCACATCCTACTTTCTGAAGCATGAAGAATAAAAAGGCAGAAATTCTCTGAGCGTTATTATTAATTCGTAGGATTCAGGTGGCCATTATAAAGTATCCGGTATCAGCATCTCTTGTTGTTATTCCCTCCCAAGTGAAAGGTTCAGTAAGGCGCAACAGCTGCTCCACCGCTCCTCTCCGTACCCTGGAAAAGTTTGGAATCTGCACTGACTGTAAAATCCTGGCCTCTGGGTTGGGCGAGGGAAGCATTTATGTGAAAGAGACAGGTGGCGTGTTGCTACACCATAATTTGACTTCTAGTAACATTACAAGACCAGATATCCCTGCAATCTATACTTTCTCTTGGTAGATATTAGGTCTTCACGTGATAAAATTAAACTCGCCCGACAGATGTCAGATTAGACCTACGAAAGGCCATGAAGATTCAGATGGGAAGTAGTGGTTGAGCTCTACGGTTCCCTTAATATCGGCGCTAGATGGCAGGGTGGACAACGCCATGCGTCGCTCGCTTTAATCCCGGGAAAGAGACAGACTACCCATTGTACAAGAGGCTGGGTGCGACTCGGAGCCAATCTAGACGATTAGGGAAAATCTCGCCCCCACCGGGGTTCGAACCCCGGACTGTGTATATTGTAGCGAATAGAATTTCGGAGAGGATTATATGGGAACTTATACAATATCTCCCGGTAATGCCTTCATTTAATGCAGTTTATGCAAATGGAACTGCCCAGTAATAACAATGGCAGAGCGTTCTACTTTCTGAGCCATAATCTAAATAGGGCCTTTACCCACATTTTTTGAAAGAGTCTCTTCACCCCACCCTTATTATTCCTCACTATTTGGAAAGGTTGAATCTATTGCCGGGTTCAAATTTCATACGCACAGTGCACTTTAAACACACAAATTGGTCTGAAACCGACACTGCAACCACCACATCTCCACTCAGTACTATCAACAATATTTGTCAAGAAAGGTCCCAGTAGCTGTTTTTCTTCGTCTCTATTGCTTCGCCCAGGGCCGACTATAAATACACAGGATTTTTAAAAAAAATTAATAAAATAATGAAAAGTAATTGATACATGCTCTGGATAAAAACCAGTGACTGGACACTTGTAAACAGGGCAATGGAACCTCGGACTGCATTGAGAGGAGCGGAAAGTCTTGACTAAGCAGGACGTAGTCCGTAGTTATTCTATGAAACTTTCTTCATGTAGTTATTTGGGTAAATTTGTACTTGGTGTAGGACCCGTTAGGAGGACGAAACAGGGTAATATGTTAAGAATCATAACCACATTTCTAAAGCATTGCCATGAGGGAATGGATGTAATACTGCTTAGAATATATCATTAGTCTGTAATGTGGGATTATACTTGACTATATAATAATCCAGTAACAGAAACGATTTAAGTTCGCCTTTCATACGAGACAAATTTGTGACTTAATGACACATTTCTAGTGTCATCATAAATATTGCGTCGAGTGCCTGTATATTTACAATGAAATAGATCAGAAATTCGTAAATATTATTGTTCTTTCAAACTAATACTAAAAGGGCAAAATATTTTTGAATATTATTGTGTCAGTCCTCATGAACGGATGAATACACAAGTCGCTTGCTGTGGGGAAGGTCAACCTGGCGTCTTCCATTGAACGTTACATGTTCCTTATGTTCATACACATTTTCATAAGTGAACGAAAAAATTCACGTAAGAAAATAAAGGCTAAGGCGAAGACAAATTTAGAATCCTTTTGTTTATTGGACCGTGCATCATCTTGATAGTTGAATAAAGAGAGACCAACTTGATGTCACTTGCTTTATTATTTCATTATTTAATGCTCAACATGTTTCGGATGTTAATACATCCATCC
>Ga0123354_10019791_pt1 | contig 10572 bp, 5 predicted proteins | sample TergutLab28metaG_2_FD_97872 | JGI IMG/M metagenome (GOLD analysis project Ga0123354, IMG submission 97872) | Labiotermes labralis P4 segment gut microbial communities from Petit-Saut dam, French Guiana - Lab288 P4 | ecosystem: Host-associated > Arthropoda: Insects > Digestive system > Gut ...
AATTCTTTTTAGAAGTGGGAATTTTTCGGAAAAAAGATGTAAAAAAAAACAAAACGCAAATTTTTTGTTCAGTAACCTCCCCCCCCCCCCTAAAATCGTGGTGTTTATGAGAAAATGTTACATCTGACCTACCTCTTGTTATGTTGTCTTCCTCTCCTTCTCTTGAAGGACGCCGGTCATGTCGCGTTCGCCTGTCCTAATCTTGTAATTGACATAAAAAAATTAGGGTACAGATATGTAGGACAGGTTACTAGCTATAGTGGTAGAGTCATGAGTTCCACGCGAGGGACTCTACGGGGATGCTTCCGAGGCGTTGTACGCAGTTCTTGGTTTTAATTAAACAGCCGGACGAATTAAGTTTACTGTTATTTACTGGAATAAACATTTTTAGTTGCTACAAATTTATGCATTATGATTCGTTGACGATAACTGTTGTCTCGCGGCACTGAACTACACTTTACCACATAACCGACGCTTCCGAGTGTAAGTAAGTCCAACCAACGCGTATAATTTTTCCTTTAAAATGGTTCTAAACTTTGCGGACAATTAACACATCAGGTACAAGCCAGTTTTCATACACTCCACCTCTCTTTCCTGCTGTCACGTTTCAACACCCAACAGTGTGTATTTATGACTGCAGTTTATTAATAATCCGTATGAGATATGCAGTTTGCGCGTGCGCTCTGACTGAACAACTTCCACTGACTATCGCGGCGTCCCTCGGTTTCCTTGCACGTTCGAATTTTGAACTAAATCTGAATGTTCCGATTGGTTAAAATTTTGATTTCAACAACCCCCCATAAGTCGTTTCAAACAGACCAACGGTAGCACAGATGTTCCTACACCAAGCGTTACGGCTTCCCGATCTGTCAGGTTTTCAAGTTACATCCTTCTGCTGTTTCAAAAAAAATCTGCTTTTCTGCTCGCTCGTTAACGTCTTTTCTCCCCCATTTCCTGTCCGGTCAGTAGCTGCTCGTCTTATATCTCTGTCTCTAAAACATTATATGCGGCCTATGTTTCAGTTTATTAAATGACCCTTACTAAATATAAATCTCTATATACGTTTAAATAATCTAACTATTTTATTAACTTATGTATCCTTGTTCCTCCGAAATGAATTCAACCTGTCTGTACGGTTACAACGTTGAAAGATATTGTATAGCGGGGCAGGCCACAGATGACAATAAGAAGTGTGCGCATTGCATGCTGGATACCTAAGGCTACAAATACACACACTCAAGTTGTGTAATACCCATTGCTTTTCCACTGCAACAGTGGATGCAGGAACGCGCCTAAATGTTACGTTATACGTACATTGCCTGTCTTGTGTAGTTTCTGAACAGCTCAGCATGACACTCTTCACCCATACATAACGATCATCTTGCTATCTTTCTTATTCATCTCAGTTTCACCACATGAGTATGCTTGACAGTTTCGTGTTGCCGGTTGTTTCTCATTGGGTCAATTATGAAGACCTGTCCTCCTTGCAAGATGGAGCACCACCACGTTTTGCATTTCCTGTTCGTGCATGGCTTGACAGCCATTTTCCTGGTCGGTGTGTGAGGCATCGAGGACCAGTAGAATGACCTCCCTGTGACGTATTTTCTTGCCCTTAGTCTGACGATCGAAACCGAGAACACAAGATGAACTGGAAGAACGAATTCGGATACTTTTGCCGCTTTCTTTAAACGTCTTCAGGAAGAACGTCGAGTCTGTGTCTTCGGGTTTGCAGAAGCGTGTGCAAAATTCCGGAGACTGTGTTGAAATCTAACACTCAATGGTGGTGTTATGGCATTAAATGGTGCAAGAATTGTCGCAGTGTAGCATTCTGCTTAGGAAATACCGCCATTTAACATCATATGTTTATTTTTCAATACTCTGTAGAGTCGAATACGTATTGAAAAGACGCAAATGATTTGTAGGTCGTGAGAGTTCGAGGAAAGAGGGGAAAGGCTGTGGGCCATTTTGCGGTACGATACTGGAATTTGCCAGAGAGAGAGAGAGAGAGAGAGAGAGAGAGAATGGAGGCTCGAAAACTTGTGGTCAGGGTAGCGAATACCGGTGGAATATGGAGCAGATGCGTCGACCACAACACGACAGCTTCAGTTAATAAGATAAACACGACCATCTGCACGGTATGACCTAACCCAAATATGAACACCGCTGACACGTATGTATGTTTAGGGAGGGACGCAAAGTCATGACATGTTTATTTGTCTGGGCTGCTCCTAAATTGCCTTTTGACTTCCGCCCGCTCTCTTTTATCGGTTGTCTGGTGTTAATGCAGAAGATAGCAGCAGTACAAACAGATCACATGAGGAGAGGAATCGGAAATTTTTGAACCCTACGTGGATCGAGTTTCGAAGCTTAAGTAGTTGAAGTAATTGCTCCAATGGAATTCGATCCTCGATGAGGGGATGGCCATACTGTGCCGGCACGTCGGGCACCAATCACCCAGTGACACGGTTTGATAATTCGTAACTGCGCTGCTGCGAAAGTATGAAAACTTACAAAATATCTTAAGTAGGCTGTGATTGCCGTTTGGCAAATCTTTTTCTGCTCACCATTATTATCAGAGTCTCATCCCATTGGGCACCCCGTGACCTGTTCATTTGGTACAGCGATACGAAGACCTTCTGAGCAAACTGAACATAATAATTAGTCACAGCATAATTACTCAGTGTTTTATCTTTGCCATCTCGCACATACTAAAGCATTCAGTGCGAGATACTACTATCGGTGTGTCAGAGGTTTAATTATTACAGCAGTTCGTTGATGGACGTAAAAGAATGTCAATCATCAGTTTCAACTGTGAGTTTATTATGTTACTTCACGGTTTCTGAGCTGCACAGGATATACTCGAATATATCCAGGAGGTGGGATAGCGTAGTCAGTGACGAGGCTGTGGGCTGGACGTCTGAGGAATCGTGGTTCGATTCCCGGTGAATGCAAGAGATTTTTTATCTTCTTCAAACCGTCCAGGCCGGCCCTGGGGCCCACCAGTGGGTGGATACAGGGAGCTCTTACCCCGCAGGTAAAGAGGCCGGGATGTGAAACTGATTGCTTAGTCTAGTGAAGCAATTAAGAATGAAGGGAGCTGTGCTTCTGCTCTGCCATATGCCTTAATGACGCGCACAGGGTCAACTTTGCTTGTTACCTTGACAGGATATATCTCATCAGATGAAAAGACGACCAATAGATTGGGGGCATGGCCTGTTTTGATGTATTATCCAGTCATTTTCTTAAACGGACTTGGGAGAGCTGTGAAAATCTGTATTGATATTCAGCGCAGGCATGTGGCCATTTTGTTCATATAATTTTTTATGTAGCCTGTCATACTTCAAATTACATAGCATGAAAAGCGGCTACACCATTTCCCGGTCGAATACCCGGCTTAACAAGTCAGATAATGTACGTGCAACTATTGTTGCAGTGGAAAAGCAATACGTATTACTTGTTCTGAGAGAGTTTGTAGCCTTAGGTATCCAGTGCATGCGTATGCGCCGTATTGTAATCTGTGACATGTCCGGCGCTGCATTATTTTCCCACATTATCTCATAATCGGCACGATTTTAGAAGAAAACGGTATTGATCATAAAATGTGTATTTTGATTTTCTGTCCAAGTTTCGTCTGAAACATTTCTCATTCTGAGAAGAATTGAGCGAGATATGATCAAAAATATATATTGGTTTTCATGTAAAGCAACCGTTATTTTTCAAAGAAATTTTCTCGGCCAGACAGCCGCGTCAAAATGTGAAAGTTTCCCAACGTTTTTGGGACTAACTGCAGGGTGTGCTGGTGTTTTGGACCAGACCAAACCACCATCTTGACGCGGCTGTCTGCCTGAGAAAATTTCATTGAATTATGTAGCTGCGAAACCTTCAAGACTTAGACCTGTTATTTTTGTCAGATTTTAACGAAACTTGAATTTTTTGTCGAAAAATAGTGAAATACCGATTTCACGAAAATCCGTCCAGTGGGGTCGAGCTGTTCCATGCGGACGGACAGACAGACAGGCAGACATGATGAAACTAACAGCCCCCTTTCGCAGTTCTGCGAAAGCGCCTAAAAACGAAAAAAAAAGAGAAAAGATTTTAATTTGATTTTAATGTATTTTAATTAGGAACTAGTGTCCTAAAAGGTTCGTAAATAAAGCACAGCACTGTGTGTATCTGCTCGACACGCCATCGAGAATTACAAGTTGAATGTAATAAACTCTTTATATAATTTATGAGATCTCGCAAAGTTATTTACATTTTTTACCTTGTTTTCGAGACTTCTGTATTGAAATTCCTGAAAATCAGTTTCTGATCCAAGCACGTTTTGTTTAAAAGAATAATACAGGGTTGTGTCTGGCGGAAATGCTCCTTTAGTCTTATTTACTTTTATCATTTGTTGTTTGACGGTAAATTTTCGTTATAATTGTCAGAAAGAACCTAGTTCACACTCACTTGGCGAACGCTGGTTTCGCTATCGGTTTTGGATGTTTATGAAGCGTGCGCCTTCAGTTGCCTTCATGATTGTATGATTGATTGATCGGATCGTTACACGGTTCCGACTGTCGTGATTATGTCGGCAGTTTGATATAGCGGTGATAATGGTTTGAGGCATGTTTCAGGTTCCCCAAATTCTATTATGGGTTTCTTCTACACATAAATTGCTTCCTATAGAAGTAACTTATGCTTAGCTGTGATCATGAATGAATGTTTAAACACGCAACAAAGCAAACGTTTCCTGTCTGAGAAGAGCTAAGATTCAGCCTCTTTAATTTGAAAACGAGTGCACTGTTTTTCGGGGAAATGGAAACATACCGTACTTTGTACTTAGTGGTTGAGCTTACAGAACATAATTTTCTCTCTTCGCTGTAGCTGGCGATTTCCTGGAACTAGGATGAAAATGTAGAAAGTATTTTACCGATATCATATGAGTTGTACGTTTGAAACGGAACGCAGGCAGAAAAAAAATAACATTTTGCATGTGGTTGTCTCCCGAAGCTTGATCTATGCGTATATTCAGATTAACTGAGGACACATTTAATTTGTTTTGTGGACACTGAATTATTTGTATGTGTTCAGTTGAATGTGAAATGCATTGTTTTGTATTCGGTTACGATTATAAATGAATTACTCTTTATGATCCGCGTATTCAGAAAGCCGTACCAAAGTTTGCTGTTACGAAATTTTTCAAAACTAGTTCGTGAAATAGCTGATTTTTGTTGTGTGATTCTGTATAAATATTTACATGTTATATAGGTCATCTGTCATTAATTTCCTGTATAAGTACTTTTTTTCCAACCCGAAAGAGTCAAACACGCATCTCTTTAGGGCCCTGTTTGGCAATAAGAATTGTGGTAGAAATCTCAGGTATGGGATTACAGCTTCAAAATTTCTGCGTGTATATTATTTGGAACCTTCTAATGAAATGCTGGAGAGTTATTTTGTCTTCCCTTCGCAACAATATTTAGCTTTTACCTAAAGTTACCGTTACCAGGTTACATGTTTTCGATCCCGGTAGCAGCGCGGTCAAAGGCGTGGGTCTGCGGCCGCTCGCTTGCTGGGATTGCGGGTTCAAATCCCGCCGGCAGCGTGGATGTGTGTCTCTCGTGGATGTTGTGTTTCGTCATGTAGAGGTTTCTGCGTCGGGCTGACCACCTGTCCAGAGGAGTCCTACCGAGTGTGGTGTGTCTGAGTGTGATCGCGAAACCTCGAGAGTGAGGAGGCCCGGGCCCACCAGGGGCTGTTGCACCATGAAAAAAAAAAGGGCTGTATTGTCCACTGAATGCAATACTGTCACAACTCAAACGTCATTTGGAGTTAATATTACGTTTGAACTAAAAAATGTAACAAGTAACCCGACAATACCGGCACACTTGTTAGTCGAGACATACCCCGCTGGATGCCATTATTGTCTAATGTAGTTGTTATTTTTTGAGCTTAATCGTAGTATTAACATCAAATGGGCAATTTTTTGGATTATACCACTATTGCATTGAGTGACTGATATGTTTCGACAACATTTTAAAATTATTAGGTCCTTACCAGATACATAACCCGTGAGGATGTCATTTGATAATAATAATAAAATACCGGGAAAGCCTGAGAAACATCTCGGGAAAGCACGAAATCAAGGAACTACAGAAAACAGCCATGTTGGGCACTGCACACATACTGCGGACCGTACTACGGTGAAAGTACAAAATGCTTATCATGGGAAATTACCGTACATGTTCCATGAATTGTAACTGTAAGATAGCTGGGACACTGTATACCCCAGAAACATGGTTTGTTTCAGGTGTATGATTGTAAATATGCTGCAAAAAGGTGATAACGATTGATAATAATAATAATAATAATAATAATAATAATAATAACACAAGTAGAAAAGATGGTATTTCAGTTGGTCGATCCATTGACCATGTGCTGATTATTATATTGGTACGGTAGCTTGTGTTGTTGCCTTTTATAGCTAAAATATTGTTCCATAGAATTCAATTTTTAAAACATATTAAGGCGCAAATAAATTTACTATGTGATTTGGTAAACAGTAGCTTCCGTCGGTAGATACAGTCACAGCAATGATGTGAGGTGTGTGTGTGTGTGTGTGTGGTCTGTTATAATATTTGAAACGTAGGTATTATGTGTCGGCGTGTTGGAAATAATGCTGTGTTGAGTTTTATTTGACTCGCTAGTACCCATTTTTCGCCCAGATATACGCGCCGTGTACATATAGATAATGGAAACAATAAAAAGGGGGAAATATTGCGGAGACAAATAATTTGAATTTGACTCGTATATATCGAAAAATGCTACTGCAATACTTCGGCCTTGTTGCCGTGGGTGCCGTTAATATTGGCAAGTGTGCGGGGTAAATTTTGTAATTTATTTGAGTGCTGTGTATCAGATTCGCGGTATAAAACAGGAGACAGTTTCATTACGTTTTTTATTTCTAGGCCTGTAAGCTTGTCTACTGCATAATAGGATACGGTTTGTGTTTGTAAGTTTGTTTATGCGTGTGTGACGTCAATGAACACAGGCCGTTATTAGTAGTTATAAGCTGGACGTACAGTGTGAGGAATCGTCACTGAAAGGTACCTATGCTTGTCGGAACTTCTGGCCCTTTAGGTTACATTATGTTTATAATAGTGGAGCACTGAAAGGATTTTCTATGAAAAGCGTAGTTAGAAATTGGAACTCCAAAAGTTACGTGTCGAATTTTCTGCGGCTTTTCATTAATAGGCTTATATTGAATCATCAATGATAAGCAAAGCAAAGTAATACCTGTACATGCCGTTCGAGTTCCAGGTGGTTGAGGCTCCCAGATTTCAAGACAATCGGCACGTAGAGGTGGTAAGGTTGTCAGTCCAACGCACCGGCCGCCTTTACCACCAGGAAATATTCTTGGTACTCATTTCTGTGACAGACTGCGTCGACCCCAGGCACATGGGATTGACAGTAAAACATTTTAGTAACATCGGGGATCGAACCGGCTTGTAGCGCAGTGCCTCAACCAACTGCGCCACCGCGAGCCACCCTAATCAATGATAATATCATCAAATGAATTTTAGATGAGTTGTGAGTTATATTAGAGGTTGTTGCGGAAAATTATACTGTTCGTGCGGACGGAAAGTAGAATGAATCATCTGTAATGGGAGAACACACAGCGGTACATTACAGCTGAAATTCATATTGCTTACAACATATTCAAGTTGGCGTGGTTTTGTTTAAAAGAGGTTATACCGTCGTTTTGTCCAAGAATCCGCATACCCCGTGTGTTGAAGGTGATGGACATCAGGCAAGCTTCTTTAAGGGCAAATGGAATGATTGTTAGCAGTTCACTGAGATCTGTTGTAGCATTTGTAATTTTGTTATACAGTTATCTGTGATTATAACGATGGTATATCACATTTGGACTCATTTAATTTATGGTTTTCAACAGTCGTGCCACGTTAAAAGTAAAAACACTGCGTTTCAGGGATAGTATCACTCCTCCCCCCTTCCCTATTCTCAGGCTATAAATAACTCCTCCGGCTATCTGATCTTCTATTTCATTTAGATATTTTATCTTATTTTATGTACTGCTGTCTCTTCAATGATTACATGATTAACTCCTTTTATTTAATTCCCAAAATATTTGGCGTTATAGAAAGGCATCACAGTAAAATGAAAGCTGGGGAAGATACAAAACGGTTATGAAATGTAGCCAGAAAAGAACATATTCTGTAAAAACCTCCGTGGAAAAGCGACAAAACGCTGTGCTAGACGAGTATTCGTACAAACAAGGCGACTTGCCGCACACAATGTATGCGTAAATCGTGTGACCCGATGACTCTGAACAATTAGAGCGTCATCTATTCGCCCATGTTCACTGGCAGAACACAGTAGAACAGACGTTCGCATTGCGCCTGAATACTCTCTCCTTCCCTTTAAAAGGGTTTTTTCGTTCTCTGATTTCTGCTGATGCTGCTACAAGCTTAGAACAAACTCAGCATCAGCCTGAGAACAAGGCGGTGAGTGTTGCACCGTTTTAAGGAACGTTTAAATTGCAAAAAGCAACTCTGGTTTCGTCTTGTCTGTTCGTCTGCCCGCATGGAACATCTCGGCTGCCACTGGAAGGATTTTCGTAAAATTTTATATCTGAGAATTTTTCGAAAATCTGTCGGTTTGATAAAAATGTGACATGAAGACCTATGTCCATTTATGATAGTATCTCGCTGAAATCTTCTTAGAATGAGAAATGTTTGAAAGAAAAATTGTAGATAAAATTAAGAAAACACATTTTTGTGCCCATTTTTTTCCCCGAAAATCATTCCGTTTATTAGGTAAGTGGAAAAATATGGTAGAGTCAGACAGGCCACAGGAGACAATATAATGCGGCGCAGGAAAGATGCAATGTGCATGCCGGATGACTAAGGCAAGAATACGGACACACACTCTTAATTTTTAATACTTATTGCTTCATAATTGATTAATTCCTTCTGATGTCGTACAATTTTGTACGGCAACACTTAAAAAAAGTGAGAAACTGCGCAACGACTTATCTGTCATGCCAACTCTTTAGCCAAATTTTATATAAAATGAAGGTCATGAGTAAACGAACATTCTTCTGTTTGAATGCAGCGTCGGGAGTTCTACATGCAGACCTGTCTGCGTGCTTTTGTTACTGGCGAAATGGATTTGCCATAAAAGGAATGTTGTGCAACATTCAGCATTTGGATAATATAAAAATGCAATATAATAATAAAAATAATAGAATACAAGAAGTATGTTGTAGTTGCCAGTGTCACGTAGCTGAACAACACACAAACAGATAGCTTTTTTTGTGTTTCCACTGAAGTAATGGTTATGCGAACGCTGCACAGTGTTACGTTATACGTACATTGCGTAGCTTCTTCTTTACAAAGTGACTTGAGTAAACACGGTCAAATATTCAGAATGACCGCAATAAGTTCATATGCCGTAACTACGTAGTTACCGTGGAGTCGAATATTCGCCTGAATTATATTTAGAAATTCAGTTCGCACCGCACAGTAAACACACCACGTGTCGGTTATACAAAACCAGTGAGTTCGTACTGTGTTTATAAATCATAGTTGTTCTGAAATCCATACACAAAAAACATCATTGCCACTGGCTCAGCAGAACGTAGAATTTCTGAATGTTAAACCTGGTGGTACATGTAGTAATCATGAAGCCTCCCTGTTTTAAAAAAAAACTCTCATGTAGAAAATGCCTGTCTGCAAATACCAATTAGTACATTGAGTTCACGTAAGATATTGTAATGAACGTGCCTTAAATATGATTTAAGGCTGTTAGCAGTCGACTGGTAGGCTGCTGCTTTGTAAAATAACCTGATGGTAATATTCCTGACAGCTTGTGACAGTGACGTTACAAACGTTCACCTATGGGCCTTGTTTTTACACCGTTCGATGGTATGACGAATGAGGTTAACGTTTTTATAGCGGAATATAAATTAGTGCTTCTGTAATATTCGTATCATGTATATATCTTTCATGCCGGTCCCAGTGGCCGCGCCGTCTAAGGCATAGGTCTGCGGCCGCTCGCCTGCTGAGATTGTGGGTTCGAATCCCGCCGGGGACACGGATTTTTGTTGTTAGTGTTGTGTGTTGTCAGGTAGAGGTCTCTGCGACGGGCTGATCACTTGTCCAGAGGAGTCCTACCGATTGTGGTGCGTGCAGTGAGTGTGATCTAGAAACCTCAAGAATGAGGAGGCCCTGACCCGCGTTGTGCAACAGCGCCACGGGGGGTGGGGTGGGAGATACATCTGTCTTATAAGGAGACGCGGAACATAGATTGGCAGGTTGGCGTGTACACCTTTGTTATAATGTCTCTCTGAGGATGGCACTTCTGTGCCGAAACATTTAGGAGTTGATATGTGTCATAAATGGTGCATCGCAGAAGGCATATTTTGGTTCATATATTGATTGTCAGAACATGCGGTGTATGAATAACATTATATATATATATATATATTTATATATATATATATATATTTCTTCCTTAAGCCTATATGGAACTAAATTCAAAATATGCTATTTTATTGCCTAAGATTAC
>Ga0123354_10019792_pt1 | contig 10572 bp, 4 predicted proteins | sample TergutLab28metaG_2_FD_97872 | JGI IMG/M metagenome (GOLD analysis project Ga0123354, IMG submission 97872) | Labiotermes labralis P4 segment gut microbial communities from Petit-Saut dam, French Guiana - Lab288 P4 | ecosystem: Host-associated > Arthropoda: Insects > Digestive system > Gut ...
GTGGGTTGAGAACTTCAGGGAAATGGGAAGTGTGTCTGAAAAAAGATGAGGACGACCACGGACCTCTCGAACACCAGAGAACATCGAGGCTGTCAGACGGTCCGTTTTGCAGTCTCCCAGGCGTTCTGCACGCAAACACCATGCAAACAACGGCCACCACTTGCAAGATATTCTTTCTAAGACTATGTGATTTAAAACTTCCCATGTTGTAGTTTCAGAATCCAAAAATAAAAGTTTTGTATCTCGAATAGTTTTTTTGTTATTCACCTTAAAATTTATAGAGGTTATTTTGCCCCATCCTGTATAACACACCATGTAGATGATAGCAAAAAGTTAAGACCATCTCTCTCTTTCTCGCACGATCCAGGCTTTTTGCTACAGATTATGCCATTTCTTTCTTACTTCGATATTTATAAACAGACAGTCCAGTTAAATCAACGACCTATGATTCACCATCAAGTCTAAGCCATTTACACAGGGCGTTTCATAATGTACTCCGGGATTACAAAAATTTATTGTAGGAAAACCGCAGGACACGTATTTACGAAACCTGTGCAGATAGAAGGAACAACAGAAATTTTTTTTCTCAGTAAGTTGTTTTTCATCGTAGTTCACATTTCTGCCGCTAGGCGATGAGAGTGTATGTAGTGAGAAAATGGTCGTTCACGGGGAGAAGTCGTTTTGTGTGTTGGAATATCGCACGAGTAAGTCTGTGGTTACTGTGCAACGTGCATTTCGTGCAAAGTACGCAAAGGACCCGCCTACAAGACCTCGCTGACCTAAAGCCACGGATCATTGCAGCAGTGAAGAATATCGATGCACCCATGTTGACGCGTGTGTAGCAAGAACTTGAATATCGTATCGATGTGTGCCGTGTCACCAGTGGTGCACACATCGAATATCTCTAGTTGTCAAAAAAAAACTTTTTTCAGTTTTCCTGTGGCTGTGAACAATTCCATTAAGGTAGGTCCTTTGATTTTCTTGTTATAAATGTTTGTAATCACGGAGAACATTATGAAACGCCCTGTATTTCCTCAGTCGCGCTTCGCCCAGTACCTTTCGAGTATATTCATCTTCGAGGTTTTTAAAAAGAATTATGCTTGCTGCCTGCATTATATTCGCCACACAGTCACAAGCGTAAGGAATGCTAATAAGCTAAATGTAAATCGCAAACCGGTGTGCGCCTTGGAACATTTCCAGTGAGGTGAAGAACGTTCTTTTGTACGTGCTGCAGCTTCAAAATATGGGGTGTGTGTGCAGCAAATACAAAGGCGGGGCAGGCACAAATCATTACAGAGCTGATGACTCTTTTGTAAACGGCTAATGGCGGTAGCGAGAGATAAACCCACGTGACTGGAGGATGTAATGCCTTAATTATCAGTCATTGTAATTAAATTGCAAACAGAGCCTCATCTGCATACCGGACCACAGACGTAAATCATCTCTAGGGTCAACCAGTCTCAGTCTACTGAGATCCGTCTAAACACCACGAATTACTCAGCCAGCACCAGGTTCAGATCCCAGAAGACATAAACCTTCAAGAAAACCGCTGACAGAACCTCAAATCTAGCCCATTAACTGCTCCAAACCGGACTCTGATCCTTCTTTTTCTAACAGATGGTGATATTCTTATGAGTAGTTGGGATTTACGGTAAATCAGTATGATTGGTGTTCATGGAGCATGGGAATTTTATGCGTTGAGCGGGATTCGAAGGCAAGACCCAAGCGTTCGCTATGCCCCACTCCGCAGTACTCTCCAGTCACTCCCTGCCGATATCTAGACACGAACCAAGTTCCGGATAACTGTACACAGGACGACGTCGTCGCCGGCCTGTCCGTAATGACATGTTATGTCCGTGGTATGACCCAAAGTGCCCCCAGGGTATGTGCAACACGGAATGAACGGTCGTGTCGCTATCGACGCGGATCTGCAGACCTGTAGCAATACGGATACGGATAGTTCACTCTTGCATCGAGCAACGGTTAAGAGTCCGTTACAGAAAAATTTATGTCACGACTCAGATTAATTCCAATATAAACAGAGTGATTTTTATGTTTCAGCAGACCTCGATATTTTAAGACAAAAATAACGTCCATGTAATCGGCAAATCCCCAGAGGACGCGCGTGCGCGCGTTTGGGTTTCCCAGTTGACGTTTTTGTACTTTATGCATAAGAATTTTTAAGTTTTTTTTTGTAAATATTGGCCTGATGATGGCCTTTTGAAACCGAAACTTGTAGCCAAGAATATAATAATAATAATAATAAACATGTGGTTGTGTTAAACGGAGTAAATATTGAATTTAATTTTATTCTGAGTCCCAACTTAAAAAAAAAAATCGGCTAATTTTGATCAAACTGCTAATGAGTACCAAATCACTGTAGACCGCCAGGACCGTGTGTTTTTCACGTACCTACACGTACAATACCAACATGGCGGACGCACGAATCGTGTACTGTTCTCACCAACACACGCCACTCTTAACGTGCATTACTGAAATTACACTTCAAATAACACGCGACCGTTTTTATGTGCTTTCCAAAAATTGCGAAAAGCTATTATTAGCTTCGCCATGTATGTCCGTCTGTCCGTCTTCATGGAACAACTCGACTTCCACGGGACGCATTTTCATGAAAGTTGATATCTGAGTATTTTTAAAAAAATCTGTCTGGGAAATTCAAGTTTCATTAAAATCTGACAAGAATAACCGGTACTTTACATGAAGATCGATACACATCTTTGATAAAGTCAAGCAAGAAATTTGTACAGAAAATCAAAACACACATTTTACGTTCCATAACTATTTCCCCGAAAATCGTGCCGTTAATGAGAAAATATGGAAAAACACTGTACAGCCGGACAGGCCACAGATGACAATACGGCGCATGCGCATTGCATGCTGGATACCTGAGGCTAAAAGCACACGCTCAGAATGTGTAATACTCGTTGTTTTTCCACTGCAACAATGGTTGCACCATAGCGCCTCAAAGTTGCGTTATACTTCCTGCATTGTTTTAAAATCACTTTTCAGTGGAATGTAAAACAACACAATCGCCATGCGAAAACTTTCAGTGTGACAGCTAAAACCAACAAACCGACTGAACTACGAACAGAGACGTAGCAAGGTTGTTCGACGCCCGGGGCCAGTAATAACAATGGCCACCCCAACATCAATTACGAACTTTAAAAAAATTAAATTACGTATTTATTCAATATCCTTGCGTTTCTCTTATAATTGAAATTTTGTTGAGCGCAGAAATATTTTTTTTTCATTATGATATTAATTGCTTCTCACATTCTGGCGCCCCTTGGGCTCTGGTGCGAGGGGCGGTGGCCTCACTCCCTCCCCCCACTGACTACGCCCCTGCCTATGAATATGAAACTCTGTAAGCAGAGAGAGTAATATGAAACTCTGTAAGCAGAGAGAGTATAAACGTTCAAACAAATTGTACAAGAAATTCTGTTTATACGTCAAAAATCACGCATACGGCGACGACACGAATATTTGAGATTCTTAGGAAAAATTCAGCGAATACGCAAAATGTTCTTAAGGAAAAAACTTCTTTCTGAATCAATACGAATATTGTGTCAAGTGAAACGAGCGTCAATAGTGTAGCTGCGGTGACAGAAAAATCATTCACACTATCTCACAACACTGGGTTTAAACACTGTGCGAAATGAAAAGAAAGGCAGTCTCCATCCTTATACGAGGTCACAGCTTACGAAGCAGTCATTCCGATGGCGAGATTAGCACCGTGCAGACCTGTCCGTATTGCTGTTCCCTAGGGTCATATCCATTACGCTGCGACTATTTCTCAACAAGCCTGTAATTAGAAACATAAGAACGCTGACCAGAGTAATAAGAACACATGTTTATATTTACTGTTTGCTCGCTGTGACGGGAAAGGTTAAGAGATTCCTCTCATGCACCGTGCCGCTGGTGCTCTACCCAGCCGTGCCCCGTGGAGCTGCCAGCTCGGAACGTATTACACAACATCGTACATTACACCGTCCAGGCAGGTATACAGATAACGGCAGATACCTGGTTCGAATGTTGATTGGGCTACCGTCCTTCTGACCGATATTTCGTGATGATAGTCATTCATTTTTAGGCAAATGTTGAGGTAGTAAACCTACCGTGGAATAAACCGTCACATTCTCTCCTCAAGTGTTCGTATTCTCACCAATAAGACGCAATGTTTTTTTTTTGTTCATAATTTTTCACTGCCGTTATTTGCACCTATATTTATATACTTATTATTCAGTTCCACTTGTAAAAAGTGCACCCTTGTACAGGCGCCGAGGCTCTGTACAGGCCGTATGGCCCATAGGGGGAGGAGAGGTGTAGCTCTACTCTTTCTCGACCACGGCACTAGAAGGGGCTGAGGGGTCAGCGTCACGCCCCAGCTGTTCTTTACCCGCGGGAAGGACCCGGTACCCATTGTACTGGAGGATAGGTGGGCCCCAGAGCCGGTCTGGACAGGTGCGGAAAATCTCGCCTCCACCGGGATTCGATCCCCGCACCGTCCAGCCTGTAGCCAGTCGCTGTACCGACTGCGCTAGCCGGCCCACAGTTCCACTTGCACCATAGTGTAAATATTTATTGAAACTGGTTACAGGAACAATTCTGTAATGTATCCTTGTACACACTGTATATATATATATATATATATATATATATATATATATATATATACATTCTGTGCAATAAATATCTTTAAAAAATTCTCACCAATCCTGATCGACCTTTCATCTCATTTGAAGCTGTCTAAAGTACGGTAAAACAAATATAGAATTTCCTCTGCACACAATACAGGCCAGTGTCCAGGCATTACTCGGAACCAGACGTTACTTTCTCTTGAATCAAGCCCTGTCTTTTTCTGCCCCGTTGTCTCTTTAACAGTATCTCAAATTAGGGGGGAGGGGGGCACAAATCGCGGGCGTTAGGTCGCCATGGCCACTAAATTTTGTACTCTACTCGCATATTCTTATAATAAAACCAACGAGATGCACTAATTTCTCAAATTTATTTTTGGAATAGAACTCTACATGTTTCGGGCAGGTTTTCTGATCCCGCTAGCAAGCAGTCAGCATAACCTATATGACATTTACCTATTGCTGTGTGTAGAGTGTTAGACTCCAGATTATGAAGAGAAAACCTGTCCGAAACATGTAGAGTTCTACTCCAAAAATAAATTTGAGAAATTAGTGCATCTAGTTGGTATTGTTATAAGACTATATCACAATGCACGGTCAGCTGAATATCAAATTTTGTACGGTTACAAATGACATTTGTGTGTCCCCAGCGTGGAACTTGTCACCTTTCTGGTTCACTAAAGAAAGGGACGGCTACTACATTTACGGTACACCCCTGTCTTAAATATTTCTGCGCTCAAAGACGTTAGCAAGACAAATTTCAATTTTAAGACGCGTTCACAAAATTGCGAAAATCGACTATTAGCTTCGTCATGTCTGTCCGTCCGTCCGTCCGTCCGCATGGAACAGCTCGGCTCCCACTGCACGAATTTTCATGGAATATGTATTTGAGTATTTTTCGAAAATCCTTCGAGAAAATTCAAGTTTCATTAAAATCTGACAAGAATAACCGGCACTTTACATGAAGACCGATATACATTTTTTTTTATCATATCTGGCTCACTTCTTCTTAGCATAGAAATGTTTCAGACAAAAGCTGTAGATGAAATCAGAACACACATTTTATATTCAATAAAGTTCTTTTCTCCGAAAATCGTGCCGCTTATGAGATAATGTGGAAAAATATTGTATAGTCGGGCAGACCACAGACCATAATATGGTGTTTTTGACGTTTTGCTGACCGTGCATTGCAGTATATTTATCTCAGTATTTAACCAACTTGATGCACAAAATTTGTTTCAAAATAAGTTTTATTTCATGTCTCTACATGTTTCGAGCACCTATAGGTGTGATGATACCAGAGGCTGTGTAATGCAATTTTGACCTCCTGATGATGAGCACATGTGCTCGAAACATGTAGAGACATGAAATAAAACTTACTGTGAAACAAATTTTCTGCATCAAGTTGGTTAAATACTGAGATAAAGATAATATGGTACACGCGCAATACATGCTGGATACCTAAGGCTACAAAAACACACTCAGAATATGTAATACTTATTGTTTTTTTGCAACAGTGGTTGCAAGAACGCGTCTCAGTGTTTCGTTGTACGTACACTTCCCGTCATGTTCTTTCATAAACACGTTTCATTTGTGTACACTCAAGTCTTACAAGGCCTTTCATTTACCTTCCCGCACGTGCAATCCAAGCTGTAGACCGCACCATTTACCCTCTCACGAACGCAGCACCGCACCGCATCACAACAGTGAAGCCCCAGCTCGCCACTCTAGCAGTTGGGTAACCATGCGACCCAGTGTCACTAGAAGGGAAGGGCTGCCTGTTCCCACGCCCATAAGCTTTCCCATCAGCAAAGCCATCCGATTAGTTTCGCTACAAGATGTTCTAATTGTCTCTGACGTAATACAGACTTTTTAACGATGCAATGTTTGCCTCCACAGACAGCTAGCGCAAGGCTGTCCAGACAAATTTCAACAAAGATGTCCAGATAAAACGAACAATCAGCATTGCAGCAATCTCACACTGCAGTCCGCACTTCGCGGACGTGGAACTGTTACGATAATTTCAATTCAGCACGATATACAGTGGCCGGCGGGGTGTGTACTGTCTTCTACTGCTCGAACACTGGCAACGTGGGTTCGTATCGCACATGCTGCATTAAGGTACGCATATCCGCGTTTCTTTTTTCTGCGTTCGCGTCGTCCTATGTCGTCCCAGACGCCTTACGTGTCGCACTAAGTGTTGTCGTACAAGGCTAAAAAATCCGGCAAACGGGATTGGCCTTTGGTGAAACCCAAGAAATAGCATGACACAGGACAACGTTGTCGACCCTGTTTCTAAACGCCCGTGTACTCTGACTCAACAGATTGGCGTAAGTATGATATAACCTGCCTATCCCAGTTACCGCGCGGTCTAAGGCGTGGGTCTGCAGCAGCTCGATTGCTGGGATTGTGGGTTCGAATCTCGCCGGAGGTATGGATGTCTGTCTGTTGTGAGTGTTGTGTGTTGTCAGGTACAGGTCTCTACGTCGGGCTGATCACTCCTCCAGAGGATTCCTACCCAATGTGGTGTGTCTGAGTGTGATCATGAATCCTCGATAATAACGAGGCCTTTGGCCCACTGGGGCGGTTGCGCCAAGGTAAAATAAATTAACCTATACAAACATTTAATTTACTCAGTTCGATTCGATTTCTTTTTATTGATTTGGGGTTTTATTACGTGATATTTTGGAAAAAAACTTAACAAGCATAGGGAAGGGCCGACTTATTTCAGCCAACTGTACACTATTCCCTGGCAAAGGTCTAGAATTTTCGGTAATTCAAGGGGCTTTTCCCCATTTTCATTCGGTTTCCTTGACTACCTCTATTCGCAGTTGTCATTTTGGTACGCCCGAACAACGTGTTCTCTACGTCACACGAGCCACTCCGAATTGTTTACTTCGCCTTGTGACAAGTCGTGTAAACAAGCTCCAGACATGCGCTGTTTGAATTTATTGAAGTTTAACGGAGAACAGTTGAGCGAACACAAATACTGGGCCAGTCACGACAGTTGCACGGACGCTGTACTAACGGAGGAGGTCTCGGCGCATGGTGCAAGGGCTGGTGCATAAATCTCGCCAAGGAAGATGGCAGGCGGAAGCCTAAAGTACTTTCCTTTGTGGGAAACCTGGCAGGTTTGTGTTTCTAGTTAAACGTTTAATGCCTTTTGGTTATTACACGTAAAACCAGGCATAACGTTAACAAACATGGCTGGCTATAATACACCTTCTGCCCACACAGCTGTATTTATGTGTTCTGTATGGATCTCAGAACAAACAGCGATTATTTCCATATACAGCATTAACTGACTGGTTTTACAACCGAGACTGAGAGTGTTTACTGTTCGGTAGGAACCAAATCGGGCTGATCTCAGCTTTAAAGTGTTAATAAGCCCCCCCTACCTTAAAAGCCAATAAAAGTAATTTCTGTGAGGTCCAAAGCATTGTAAGACAACGACATTACCAGCAGGTCAGAGTTAAAAAGTAAACTAATTTGTACACTTATAATAGCCTAATAGAGCTGCAAACTCTGTTCTACCTTTGTATCAAATAAATTAACCGTAAACTTTATTTTATATTTACGTGTGGGTCTTACCGTTTTAACTTTATATAATTACGTGCTAATTTTTAACAAAATTACGTATTTATTTTCAATTGTAAACAAATTTTCATATGCGCGGTACAGACCACAAAACACGTCGTCTTTTATTACATTACAAAGCGGACTGATCTTTCGGATGCCTTACATAAAATATATTTAAACTTGACTGTTTGAAACGGGCTTGAGAATGGCTAAAATTAGCCGAAACATGTAGCTGTACCCCTTATCAGTAATACCAGTTACTTGTTATGTACTGTTTATTTTAACACAGTGTTCATTTGGTTGTTTGTAGAATCTACTTAGTTGCTTAACTGGGCCGGTTAGCTCAGTCGGTATAGCAACTGACTACGAGCTGGACGGTCCGGGATCAAATCCCGATGGGGACGAGATTTTCCACCCGTCCAGACCGGCCCTGGGGTCCACCCAGCCTCCTGTAAAATGGATACCTGTTCTTTCCCGAGGGTAGAGGCGACCAGGGCGTGGGGCTGACCCCCCACCCCATCTAGTACCGAGGTCATAGAAAGAGTAGAGATATACCTCTACTCACCCTAAGGGCCTTCGTGGCCTGTATAAAGGATGAAACCTACCTACCTACTTAGTTGCTTATGTTTTCCAACCCTACAGAAAGTCGCAACAATGACAGACGTCTGCTGTTGTAGCTTACTGCAACTGAACTTTGTATGTTCCATGTCGTGTATCAAACAATATTTATGTTATGTAACAGACCAACAAATACACACCAATAATATATATTTTACGACCACAATAAGCGCTTAAGATATTAACTTAACATCGAGTAGTTTTAATTATACCTTATGTGTATATTATTAAAATGAAATAAAATATGTACTCCGTCTGACACAACTTTCTTTTTATTTTCTCTTTTCAAATGCCAACATTTGAAATAATAAAACAAAAAGAAAGTTGCGTCAGACGGAGTACATATTTTATTTCATTTTAATAATATACCTTAATACAACTGGATGTCCTCTACCGAAATCACGTGCATTTATTCATTTTACATTGTTTGTATTGTTGGACATGCTGAAGATGTTCGCATAAGTGACCGAAATATATCGGTAAACAGTAATATATGTTAAAATAAAATATATTTTCTTGAGAATTTGTTAGTTTGTTGTATAATATAAATATTACCACACCTACTCGTCCCCACCGGGATTCGATCCCGGACCGTCCAGCCCATCGTCAGTCGCTCCTCGTGTAAAATGTGTACCGGGTCTTTCCCAGGGGTAAAGTGCGGCCGGGGCGTGCTGCTGACCACTCACCCCCTTCTAGTGCCCCGGTCATGGTACAGTAGAGCTATACCTCTACCCACCCTCTGGGCCACACCGGGCCTGTAACGGGATCCCTTTACCTTTATCTTTGCCTCACCTACTCTGTACATCCAGACACACCATTTATTCAATTGCACGAAAGTTAACGTGGGAAGGCAGGATGTGAATGCGTTACTACGTGACTTTTTTGTTTGGCAGGACATAACACCGCACATGACCTCTATCTTCAGCAACGTCGCTGTCAGACGCTTCAAGAATAGCGTACGTCGCTTCCCTTCAGCTTGGTCCTGAAGCATACAACGTACGTACGCGCTTGAGTGTAGGCACGCTCAGTTGCAGGATTACTGAAAGTTGTGCGCTGACAAATTCAGTTGCCGGATTGTCACGAGGCAATGGACAAACACGACGGTAGGATAAATATCGTGACATAACAGCAGAAGGCATGACAATGCCTCTTCATGCATAGCGGAGCAGCAAACTCACCGCTTCCGAGTTTACGCCGGCACTTTAAGCTTTCCGCATTCCTCACAGCGAAATGTCAACCGATTACAAATTTTCTATAACAGCGGCTCTTTCATCCTAGAGACAAGACATCTCTTTTGAAACACTGGCCATAATCAAATAGAATTATTTCATTTCCGGAAGTGTCAGCGAAGGAAATATATTGTAGCACAAATTTCATATTTTAATCTGTTTCAAATGAAGCCAACTAGGTGAACATTACTTCTTAGTATATTTATTTCAACTTCTCTACATGTTTCGGGTAACTGTGTGCCCATTATCAGGAGAACTTACTGTATCTATGTATCTGTATGGGTGGCTGTCCGGTCTGCTGCAGCAGACCAGACAGCCACCCATAGAGAGTGAAAAATACCGGTGTCGCATAAATACAGTAAGTTCTCCTGATGATGGGAACACAGTTGCCCGAAACATGTACAGAAGTTGAAATAAATATACCGAGAAGTAGTGTGCACCTAGTTGGCTTCATTTGGAAAAGATTATACAGGGATGTACAGTCAACAAAA
>Ga0123354_10019793_pt1 | contig 10572 bp, 4 predicted proteins | sample TergutLab28metaG_2_FD_97872 | JGI IMG/M metagenome (GOLD analysis project Ga0123354, IMG submission 97872) | Labiotermes labralis P4 segment gut microbial communities from Petit-Saut dam, French Guiana - Lab288 P4 | ecosystem: Host-associated > Arthropoda: Insects > Digestive system > Gut ...
AGGTATAGGTAAAGGTAAAGTGCACCGTTGTACAGGCACTGAGGCTCTGTACAGGCCGTACGGTCCATAGGGGGAGTAGAGGTACAGGTAAAGGTAAAGTGCACCGTTGTACAGGCACTGAGGATCTGTACAGGCCGTACGGCACATAGGGGGAATAGAGGTATAGGTAAAGGTAAAGTGCACCCTTGTACAGGCACTGAGGCTCTGTACATGTCTTACAGTCCATAGGGGGAGTAAAGGCATAGGTAAAGGTAAATTGCACCCTTGTACAGGCACTGAGGCTCTGTACAGGCTGTACGGTCCATAGGGGGAGTAGTGGTATAGGTAAAGGTAAAGTGCACCCTTGTACAGGCACTGAGGCTCTGTACAGGCCTTACGGTCCATAGGGGGAGTAGAGGTATAGGTAAAGGTAAAGTGCACCGTTGTACAGGCACTGAGGCTCTGTACAGGCCGTACGGTCCATAGAGGGATTAGAGGTATAGCTCTACTCTTTCTTGACCACGACACTAGAAGGGGTGAGGGGTCAGCGTCACGCCCCGGCCGCTCTTTACCCCCGGGAAAGACCCGGTACCAATTGTACAGAAGGCTAGGTGGGCCTCAGAGCCGGTCTGGACAGGTGCGGAAAATCTCGGCCCCACCGGGATTCGATTCCCGGACAATCCAGCCCGTAGACATTTGATTTATAGATCTACAAAAATATTTATTTCAACCCCCAAATTATTGTTGAAATAATTAATAATTTGGACTTCTTGTATCGTCTTTGTTGAAAAAACAAAGTCCGTGTCTAATTCCGAGGTTAAGCATAGGTGGAGCTATACCGCCAGACTAACGTGTGTGTTTTCAGTAGGCACAAAAACAACTTTCCATTCATCCTTCATCCACGTCAAATATAAGCAAGCCCAGAGGTTGTGTATAGCGTTACACATCTGGCCCAACGTGTTACTATTCTGAAGAAGGAGACCAATTCTGTCTCCGAAACATCATGTCTATCTTCTTGATACGGAAAGCCAATAATTCCAAATGTGATGTACCATGGAAGTTAAATAATTTCATGAAGCGATAGGGTGTCATTGGGCAAGTATTTCCCGACAGTTCGAAGCACCGTGATGTATTCATCGTCAAGGAACCTGACGACAAAGGGTCATTTCCCATGAGGTCTAAATCTCCAGGAACGCCAGTGGGAAAACTTTCAATCTAACGCGAAGTACCACAGTTAGGATGGCACGCACCTAAAGTTAAAGAGTTGCCAACGACCTCTCGCGCCACTTGACACAAGAAGCAAGCAATAAACATTGTTAGTCCGCCACACGGAGCAATATTATAAATACTGATATAAACACCTAACGAGGTATCGTACGATGTGATATTGATACATTTGTTAACTGCATTTGGGTTGACACCCGGTGGCAGTAGTACAGCACACATTTACACACAAACAATACACAGAATAACAAAATGAAACAAAATACCCAAAACGGAACATACATGACAATAAGAATACATAAAAAGGTAAATCAGTCCCATTACAGGCCTGAGGTGCCCTGAGGGTTCCAGGAAGTTAAGGTTCCCAGATTACGTGACATCGGCACAGGATGGTAGTAAGGATGTCAGCCTAACCCACCGGCCGCTTTTACCAGCAGGAAATACTCCTGGTACTCAATTCTGTTAGAGGCAACAAGAATACATAGCATAACAATAAAATACATAATTTACAAAATTAAACAGAAGCATACAAAACATACAACAATATATACAATGATAAAAAATGGAACCAAAAGAATATGAAAGAGTGTGATAAACGAAACAGCCATATAAGCATCGTATTTAGGGTATGAAGCAATTTCCAGTAGCCGGTTGCGGAGGAAACTGTTATTTCTCTTTTTAGATCAGGGGGTATACAAATTTTTCGATAGCTTAAAGTCCACCTCAAAATTCTTGGTGCCAGAATTGTGACAAAAAGCACGTGTCAAATTTACGACCCACAAACATTAGGCCCCACACTATAAGCGTCAGTCATTAAAACATTTGTGCACCCCTTACTACAGGGTATTTCGAAGATGGAGGTGGGTTCCTTGGAAAGTTATTAAACAGCCAACAGGCCACACAGCGTCTTTTCCCAGAAGACATCAGTCTTCATAATCCGAGCCATAAAGATCTGAGTAGTGACTAAATTTCGGAATTTCATACGTGAAAGAACTTTTGTTTGGTCAATGTGAAAGAACTCGTTTGGAGCTTTCTGAACAGCTATCGAGCGAAATTTGAAGCACCTGCCTTTACGACCCACGCTGAGCCATTGAGTTGCGCCTTACATGGGCATCAAGGTGAAGTCATCACTAGCATGCAGGCAGTAGAACCAGATCTGCTCTAAGCTGCGTCCCACGTGGATACAGCCCAAGGTTCGCGACCGGGCGTGTAAGAACAGAGCAAAAGAAGTTGGTGGTAAAGAGATAAAACACAATATAAGTACATCTGCTTCGTAATTCTGATGTAGCAGTTCGAATCTTGGTCAGTAAACTGATGTCACAAACTTGTTTTACTCTCAAACCCACGTTTACGAATGGAGACATTTCTGTGGGGCCTTGTGGAAGATGGTGAGTCCTGATAAGGTCACCCTATAACATGCCACGAAGGCCCAGAGTTGGAGTAGAGGTATAGTTCTACCCTTTCTTTAACCTCGGCGCTAGATGGGGTAGGTGGTCAACGCTATGTACAGGTCGCTTTACCCCCCCCCCCCGGAAAGACCCAGTACCCATTGTACAGGAGGCTGGGTGGGGCCCCAGGGCCGGTCTGGAAGGGTGTGGAAAATCTCGACCTATCGGGATTCGATCCCCGGACCGTCCAGAACTTAGTGAGTCGCTATACCGACTGAGGTATCCCGGCCCACGGCGAGTCCTGGTAGCTCACAAAATTTGGACGACTCGTCGACTTGCGTATGGCTCTGTAGACGTTTGCCTCTAATGTTCTGAGGCAAAACTAGACATGTCCGTTACGCTCTACCTTAACCAGACTCACTTGAAAGATGTTCCAGTAACAGATTCTGGAATGATGCACTACGAGTCTCGACCCTTCCAGTCATCGGCAAAGAAACTCATATGCCAAGAATATGCGTGCACTGCTCAGGCATATTATTTAAACACTTCAAGCAAAAGTTCACTATAAATAAGTATAGAAAATTAGTTCATAAACCACAATAGTCAAGTGCTTTACGAATCATATGCATAACATTTCTTATAACAAGATTGGCAAAGTACGTAGACTCCACTTGAAATGTGATGGCACACGGTGACGCACGGGAGGGAAAGTGAATGGGAAACTGGCGAATGGAGTGGGTAGCCGGTACCCTTCACACTACCTCGGAACATGGTGTATCCAGCATTACTATCGCTGATGGCGCAAACCTCGGCTGCCAGTAGTCGACTGAACTGACGCCCCCGCCGATTTAAATGGACTCGTCCGTTCCGCCAAAAGAAGAAATCTGTTTTCTGCGCGTGTGCCATCACATTTCGACCGGCCTCTACAACGTAATATTTTGCTACTCCGCTATCCCAATAACCCCGTAACGTATCTCGCGAAGACAACAATTTTTGGCGTTTTAATGTCCCCAACAACAATAACACGTATTTTGGTCTCCAAGTTAAGTGCCCGATTTTAACCAAATTTCGATTTTCTCCACATATTTTAAAAGAGGACCCCAATATCAAATTTCGCATAAATCTGTCCAGCGGTAGCCACGCTGATACACGCTGGCCGCCGGACAAACAGAAGTACAGATGGACGGACATGAGAAAGCTAACAGACCCGCTCTGCGATTAAGCGATCGCGCTTTAAAAAAATATAATAAATTTGTTCCTGGTATGTGACATCACACCATGAGTACATATGGGGGAATGGATGTGTATCTCCACTGTTTCTTAACCCTTAGTTCTAGGTGGTGGCCAGCGGTCAGCTTACGCCGTGTGACGTTGTGCCGGTATTCACCGGATAGAGTGCTAAGTGGGCGGGAACAGTGGTCTGGAAATTTTGGAGAAGAAAATGTCTGCACCCTGCCGTTTACAATAGGTACCCGGTCTATTTCCCGGGGGTAAAGCGGCCGGGGCGAGGAGTTGACAACCCTCCCCTTTCTAGCGCCGAGGTTAAGGAAAGAGTAGAACTACACATCTACTCCCCCTCTTGCCCTTCATGGCCTGTTCTAGGGTGCAATGTACCTTTACCTTGCCCTGCCGGTACTGTAAACCCGGAGTGTCCAGCAGCCATCTTATCCTCTTCGCTGCATCATGTGGGTTATCGTGGCATTTAAGAGTGACAGCAACTGGTTCTGAGGAGAGAAGCTGTTGTTATTCTAAGCCTAATGGTAGAAGGAAACCACTGCTTAAAATTGAAACCGAACTGTAGAATGAATGCCAAAAAACTCCGAAGGACGCACAATGACCTTGTTTTTAGAATCACCCACAGCTTACTGAAAATAATGACACAGTATTGAAATATTGACTTGATGGGCTTGCAGAATGGATGGAGGTTCTTGAAGGTACGTTCACGTAGACAGTGGGACTCAGACAAGTGCCTGCGCTGTACCGGCCTGCAGACACTGACTGCTTGTGTCGCTACACAGTCAGTGCCTGTGCTGTGCCGGCCTGCAGGCACTGACTGCTTGTGTCGCTACACAGTCAGTGCCTGTGCTGTACCGGCCTGCGGACACTGACTGCTTGTGTCGCTACACAGTCAGTGTCTGTGCTGTACCGGCCTGCAGACACTGACTGCTTGTGTCGCTACACAGTCAGTGCCTGTGCTGTACCGGCCTGCGGACACTGACTGCTTGTGTCGCTACACAGTCAGTGCCTGTGCTGTACCGGCCTGCAGACACTGACTGCTTGTGTCGCTACACAGTCAGTGTCTGTGCTGTACCGGCCTGCGGACACTGACTGCTTGTGTCGCTACACAGTCAATGCCTGTGCTGTGCCGGCCTGCAGACACTGACTGCTTTTGTCGCTACACAGTCAGTGCCTGTGCTGTACCGGCCTGCAGATACTGACTGCTTGTGTCGCTACACAGGTAGTGCCTGTGCTGTACCGGCCTGCAGATACTGACTGCTTGTGTCGCTACACAGGTAGTGCCTGTGCTGTGCCGGCCTGCAGACACTGACTACTTGTGCCGCGATATAGTGTCTGTGCTGTACCGGCCTACAGACACTGACTGCTTGTGTCGCCACAATCAGTGTCTGTGCTGTACCGGCCTGTGGACACTGAATGCTTGTGTCACAGCGCATCTGGAGGCGAGGAATACCAAGATTTGAACCGTCTTTGAACTTCCCCACCACCCCCTCTTAATCTGTAGAACGAACTTGAAGAAATAAAAACAAATTAACTTGTAATTACTGTCCAGCAATCTTCTACTGTAAGAACCTGAACACAACTAAACCGGACTTCTTCTGCAATCGAACGGAAGTTTATACTTAAAATTTTGTCATTATGTAATTTTCTGTATCTGCTGTGTGATCCAGGACCCAACCTCGAGATCCGTTCAGTTTTGATGCGTTTTAATAATGCTCTTCCATCTACGAGTAAGAAAGTTTCTCGCATATTCCTTGTGCTTAATTAAATAACCGTACTATTAACACACACAGTTTAGTCCCACTTATCCCTAACCTTGTGGGATGGTGACGTCCCACTTTCCATCCGCTTGCCACTAGAACGCTGCCAAAATTATAACTACCGGTTTTCAGTTCATTTTTCAATTTACATTTTTTATTAACCGACTTTCCAAAACAGACACATAACATATAACTTTCCCCTTATGCGTGTTCGCATCCTGGTACAGGGGGTTGTGGTATTGGGCGTAGTCTTGAAAGAGTAATATAGAGAAGAATGGATAAAACTATATAATTGCGTTATTTGTCGTATATTATATTGATTAAGTTTCAGATGTGCCGTATTGTGCTATGAAGACTGACAACAGATAAGCATACTTGAAGGGAAGAGGCTTCTTGATAGTCCTTGTAGTAAATGGAACGTTTGATTAAACAGGATGTACAATAAACAGTACACTGGACTGTTGGCTGGATTCGTATGTCTCAGACGTGTGTCAAGTTGTAGCATATGGTGAACACGGTTATGACATATCTTCGTTGTTACACCGTGCATGTTGTCGAGTTACACAATTATTATACGATTACCAACTACTGCACATATATAAAATTTATAAAATTTACACATTAAAACGCACATCCGTAGCAGGGCACTCTTCGCAACATAACATTGCACAACACGGCATGCTGCCACAATACCCAACCGGTACAGCGAAATTAATATGACTTTTATAGTGTGACTTTAGCAAGGACGATATGGCTCCCTGATGATGGTCCTAGGACCGAAACATGTCGGAGCGTTTTTAATGTTTTAATGTGTAAATTTTATAAATTCTATATATGTGCAGTAGTTGGTATAATAATTGAGTAACGGTTATGACACTTTGGGCTTTCTGAAAGGTGGACAGTATGTTGGTCACATAAGACACTGGCGTTTCTTCAAGAAGGATGTTTCTGCTTACAGATAGTTGTATTTGCTTATTAGTTACCAATAAAAACGCAGCACCTAACCCCAGGCTTTGAAAATATTACGGATGTAAATACAGTCTTCGCCGCTCAGGATATAAATGAAAATTGCATGTGTGACTGTGCTGCTCTCTACCCGATTGCACACAAGCAGTTCTCATGACTATTGGCATGGTGAACTTTGACATCGACTCTCACTTTTCTGTTCCTTCGACCTGTACTCCTCTTTCAGAGCGCCATACTGTGTTTCAAAAGCACTTTTAAGAACTAGCTTTCTACCATTACAAATGACTTTCCTGACCTCACAGACTGAAGGCCCCTTTCTTTTGTTGTGCTAGACACAACCACTACGTACGTAAAAGCATCTAGTATTTTTCTCTACATATATGCACATGTCAACACCAATAATCTGAAATTTAGTCATCATTCTCCCCACGCAGAAAGTCACTGTTACAGTAACCGAAACGTACGGCAGGTTGAAATGACTACGGTAAAAAAAAAAACCTGTCGTTATGAAGCGGCCCATTGGTTCCTTTGTTTCGTCGGTATTGTAGCCTTGAACTTTAGCGACAAAATGTCATGTATCAGCAGTTGGACCATTTATGCCATGAAGCTGTCCTTCAAGAAATTTTAAAATTAGATTAAGAAGAGGATTTGAATGTAAAATATCACTATTTTATTGAACTGAAAGGATCGTCATCCCAGAAGCAGTTCTTATGGCAACAATGGAGAAAATCGTCTAATTCTTAAGAAACTTTATTTTTAGTCCGACTTAGTCTACCTATTCAACGTAAGTGTACAGGATTATTGTTTCACCTGATCATACTCAACGACACATAAACACACACACAGTCGGTAGGATTCCTCTGGGCGAGCGATCGGCCAGACGCCTAGACCTCTACCTGACAACACACAACACTCGCAGGAGAGATATAAATGCCCCGGCGGGATTCGAACCCGCAGTCCCAGAAAGCAAGCGGCCACGGACCTACGCCGGAGATCGCGCGTCCACCGGGATCGGTTCTTTAAAAACTTACTCTGATGTCAATGTATAACAAAATGTCAAAATTTGGATACGCGGTGGTAATTGCCGAGAAAGATAATGCCTTCGCTGATCACCAACTTTCGTTCTAAGGGCTGTTATATTTTTAGTAACGGCACTGCTTACCTTATCGATGGCAGCGCTGGTGACATGAATTTGAACTACGCACCTGCGCAGCCATTAGAAAACGTCACCTTGAAATACGAGGGAAATACGCAGTGATCAGATGCGTGGTTTCAATAGGTTTGTGATCTTAATAATATAGTGAACAGTGACATATATTTGACGTTTGTGTTTCCGTAAACTTAAGCGTAAACCTTCATGCATGCAAGGAAAGCCTTACTTTTCTTATAACCGAAGAAAATGCAAAGGTATTCCAAGTAATTTATGCCGCCAAAAACCTGTGTAGGCCAAACCTAACCCACAATACAGACGTTTATTGTTTTTTTATTTGTGTATTCAATAATTTTTATTCAGTTTCACGTGTTAACAGCGTTCAATCGGAAAAGGTATAGTACACTTCAATGTTTACGTGAATTCGGTAAGCCAATTTTAACGAATCTTTCCACTGTTGTTTTCCTGAATAACTGCTGTTATGGGAACCCAAACTCCGAGTGTAAAACGATGCGGTTATTTTTACCTTTGTACCTAAGGTATGGGGATATACCGGCCGAATAATGAAAGTTACCACTTACCGCCCCTGTAGTGCATATGTTAAGAATCAGTGGAGCTATATTCCCACTTCCTTGTATGTTTTTATGGCTTACACAGGGACAACTTTACCTTAGCAAAGTGAAAAAAAGTTGTTTAGACAGTGTTTTTTTCTGTTAATTAATTAATTAAAGTGTGTCAGTGGTTATTGGTGACTTTGTCATATTGAGTGTAAGGTCTGGCTTAAACTTTATGAATATTCTGAAGCAAGTGTGCCTGAACATGTTTGTGCCTGAAGATGTTTGTGCAGGCTAGGATGAAGAGCATGAATACAATAAACAAAGAGGTGACAATATCAAGAAAATGGCCCTGGAATCTACTGAAGGGTGAGTTCATCTGTTTTATTCAATTCCAGTTAGTACTGAGATACTGTAAGAAATGTCATATGTTGTGATGTGTATAACGTAGTGCCACCCTTTGAAGAACAGTGGTTACTGTATATACCACCTGCTTGAAGAGTAGAAAGTCTTCAGTGTACCCACAGTGTTTTACACAAACATTTTAGATTATTCTTACAACCTGTAATGATTACTTCCTTGAACAACCAACTGGTCTTTATCATGAAGAGGCAATTTGTTTTCCTTTAGGCAGAAACTGAACTTTCACATGATATGTAGATGAAGTTCATGATTCAAAGCATATAAATTTTCCTAATATTGAGTTGGATTTGGCACACAATGATCAGAGTGAACTTGCTTGAACAAGTAAAAATGATTGAATACTGTATCTCATATCTGAAAATATCCAAAATGGAATGTATCAAAATACTATACCATGCAATGTGTTCGTTGAAAAAAATCACAGTGATTCGTACCAATGAAATGTTCAAATTTGCAGCAGTTACTGTTGTAACCAGCAATATGTTGGTGTAGAAGGTCATAAAGTCATAAAAATCAATCAAATAAGAAGACATTTCAGTTATCACAACTCTCTAAAATGAAAAAAAAAGTGGTTACCACATTCCTGCTTTCTACTAAAACCATCATCAGGCACAAAGTGAGATAATTGTGATCATATGCGGTGATTGTATAATTTTGTAAGAACTCAATTTTCAAAGAGTTTATTTAGAACTTTCATCTCAAGAAATGTAATTTTTGGATACTCAGCACAGATATACTGCATTTCGTGTCTGCTTTTTCGCCTGGAGATTGAATGAAACGTAGACTTTTTTAAATATATGCCACATTTGTTGCTGTATGTGCAGTTCAGACATAATTTAGATGTTTCCAGTCTTTACTGAAACTCACTACAATAAAGTAGCTAACTAACTAACTAACTAACTCCATGAAGCAGAATCCTTCTTGAGAAGCTAAGAGGTCTTAAGCTGGTCAAGAACTTCCATGCGGTGTATAAAACCTTAAAGTTCATCACCATGTCCACAACAGCCCCCCACTTGTCCTTGTCCTAAGCCACATCAACCCATTCCATGTCCCCAATTCAATTTATTGAAGTTTTATTTTAATGTTATTCTCCCACCTACGCCTAGGTCTTCCAAGTGGTCACTTACCCTCCAATTGCCCACCAAAACCCTGTAGGTACTCACCTCTAACCCATACATGCCACATTCTCATTCTTCTTGACATGACTAACATCTTGTGAGGAGTACATTGTTAGTTTTCTACTGTCCCCTCTTACCTCAGCCTCTTAGGCAGTCTTTACTGAATTCTAAGTAAAACTCCAAATAGGTCAGCACACAAAATGGCAGCCATGTAACACTTTAAAGCATAGTACTGCCAGAGTTGTCACTATAAAAGTTGCATTTTCTCCATACTGTCCATCTATAAGTTGCAAGTGATTCTTACAACAAATATCATCATCTGCCCATACAGAATTCACCCACTGGCTGTTACAATGGCCGCACACTGTGTTCTGTCTGAGGGAGGAAGTGAATGTCTATATGGTATAGATTGAGGAAAAGTTTTATTCTGCAGATGGCTGATAGTCATAAAATTAGTTAAAATTTTCTTACAGCTTACTTGCATCTCCTGCTACTCCTATAGTCCAATTAAATTTAATATTTTTTTTAATGTGAGCAGTTAATTGCACGTACTTACTCCATGGTGCAGAGTCCTTCTTGAGAAGCTAACTGATTTGCAGCTAGTCAAGAAATTCCCCGCATTTCATGGAACCCGAAGGTTCATTACCGTACTCACAAGCGTCCGCCACCTGTCTCTATCCTGCGCCAGCCCAATCCAGTCCATATACCCACATCCCACCTCCTGGAGATCCATCCTAATATTATCCACCCATCTACGCCTAGGTCTCCCCAGTG
>Ga0123354_10019794_pt1 | contig 10572 bp, 12 predicted proteins | sample TergutLab28metaG_2_FD_97872 | JGI IMG/M metagenome (GOLD analysis project Ga0123354, IMG submission 97872) | Labiotermes labralis P4 segment gut microbial communities from Petit-Saut dam, French Guiana - Lab288 P4 | ecosystem: Host-associated > Arthropoda: Insects > Digestive system > Gut ...
ATTTTTTTCAATTTTTTCACAGTTGGGTGGGTTTGGGGCCATGTTGGGGGGCGTCTGGGCGGTTGGGGGGGGGGGGGGGAGAGGTTGAACCCCCAAAACCCCCCCTCGGTACGCCACTGCATTGAAACATATTTTTCGAAAAATATGTTTATGAAATTGTCATATTAGTGCTAATTACATTTCAGGCTTTCACAAATTTATATTAATTGAGGAAGCCGCCACTTGCCAGCCGTAGCGTGTGAGGTAGGCCTAATGCCGCATCAGCCACAAGAAATATCAAAAAGCATTTTGGAAAAATTTCGCAATTATGGCCCTTTCAGCTACGCTGCAGTCTCGTGCACGTTTTATAGACTACGCTGTCTAAGATATTTTATTGACGACAGGGTGCGTGCGTGCGTGCGTGCGTGCACAGAAGCGGAGGTGGGAGAATGGTGCGAGGCAATTTGTGCTGTCGTCCTGGGCAATAGAAACCAAAGGGCGACAAAATGAACAGAAAAATTATTATTCTAAATAAAAACATTTGATTGCTTTCGACAAGTTTTAATTTTTTTGTTAGATAAAAGGAAATTGAGTAAATAATTTAATATATTATATATTTTGTACCAACTATTTGCCCATATATTCATAAATAAATATTTGTTAAGTGGTTATAATTTCTCTTACACGTTTCGGCCTACAGAGTCCATCTCAGAGAGAACACTGGTAAAGAGGAATATATTGTAAGAGGTAATGTCGTCGTGGATATGCATGAATGTAATAGAATAAAATTAGAATTACAGTATCAATTATTTAAAACATGGCTGCAATAGAGGTGCTAAAATTATACTTGATATTGTACAATTTTTTACAAGTCTTACTGTTTACGTTTAATTACCAAACAAACATGTGTGTTAATGCCGACATGTTCTTTTGCAATATGTTTCGTCCTGAAATATGGTTGGATTTATGTGATGATTGAACACAGCCAATCCATTCGCCTATGAGAAACTATAACTCTTTTATTTCTGTCACCTGACTAACTTATCGGAACTTTTATCTAATTATTGCTTAAGCATTGTTTATATTCTTTCGTTCTAAAAGTAATGCCGAGAAAACTAAGTGTATCCACGCGTCTGGTAAACATAATGCAGGAAAATATCACTACATAAAGATGGGAAATAAATAAATCCTTTCAAACTGTACAAAATTAATTATTTGGGGCAAACTCTAACAAATAAAAAATTGCGTTCGTAGAAGGGTTAAAAGCATATTGAACTCAGGGAATGCCTACTACCATTCGGTCCGGAATCTTTAGTCTTCCCGTTTGCTACCTAAGAATAAGAATATTTAAATAGACATACCCATAATTCTCCCTGTGGTTTCCTGTGGGTGTGAAGTTTAATCACAAGGAGCGATTAACATAGGTTGAGGGGATTCAAAAGTAGGGTGGGCTGCTGAGGGAGATGAGGGACGAGTTAACAGGGGAGTGGAGGAAGTTACGCCTATATAATGCAGGGCTTCATGATTTGTACTGCCCCTTAAATATAATTTGGGTGATCAAATAGATGAGAAAGAGTCGGGCGGACGTATGAGGGATAGGAGAAGTTCGTAGAAGGTTTTGTTTAGAAAACTTAAGAGAAAGAGGCTGCTAGGACAACCTAGGCGTAAGCGGGATGATAATATTAAATGGAACTTACGGAGAGGATTGAGGACGCTGACTGGATTCATGTAGCTCAGGATGCGGATAAGTGGTGGGATGAGATCTTCACTCTTCTGGGTTATTAGGCAGCGTAGGTTTGCAGTTTATCCTGATGTTTCGGAACAGGTTATTGGTCCCATCTTGAAGGGCCAAGCTGGGACCGATCGATTTCGCCGAAACATCGGTTAACAACTATGAACCAACGCCGCGTAAAATCCAGAAGAGTGACGAACTCGACTATCCAGCGGTGGAAACCTGAAATCTCGCAATAGGAGGGAGGATTGTTGATAAGGCGGTATTGGCCTCTGACTTCCATTAAATGCGAGGGAATTTTCTGACTACGAGATCTTTTCAATGTTGGTTTTTCGGTTGGTCGGTCGGTCGTTCAGGTTGGTTGGTTGGTTGGTTTGTAGGTTGGTCCGTCGGTTGGTTGGTTGGTTGGTTGGTTGTTTGGTCGGTCAATCAGTTGGTTTGTTGGTTGGTTGGTTGGTGGTTGGTCGGTAGATTGGTCGGTGGATCGGTCGGTCGGTCGGTTGGTTGGTTGGTTAGTTGGTTTCGTTGGTTGGTTGGTTGGTCGGTCGGTAGGTCGGTCGGTTTGGTTGGTTGGTTGGTTGGTTAGTTGGTTGGTTGGTCTGGTTGGTTGGTTGGTGGGTTGGTTGGTTGGTCCGTCGGTCGTACGGTTGGTCGGTCGGTCGATCATTCATCCAGCCAGTAATTTTGTTGTTACGCTTATCATTATAAAGTTCCATAATCAAATTCACTAATCTACAAATATATATATATATATATATATATATTTCATTCTCTAACCCCGAATTTCTCTTTTCATTTCTCTTGGAACTCAATGCATAACACTTTCTCCAGGACAAACAGAATTATAACACTCAACACAGTGGTGGATCTAACGTCAGGTTTCAAATAATAACTTCTACAGTGTTATAGGCCTCAGTAACGGTTTGTTTAAATCGTTAGTTGTTGGGATTATATAAGGCCAAATGATAGGATGATAAGTGAACAGTGAATTGGAAGGGAACTGAAAGGACGCGATTGAGTACTTCCGTAATTTGACTGGACAGACTGAAGAATATCACAATAATCGTCACTCAGGATAGCCGGTTTCCGGATCGAGGTTTGAACCAGAACCTCTTTACCACGAAGGCGGTATGCGCAACCTAATGCTGCAAGAGTCTCCCTACAACATATAACGCTTCTGTTACTAACCACGCAAGATTTTGACCTTTCAGGGCTAAATTGAGCATTGATACGTTTATCTTTCGTACATATTCAGACACGAACAATGAATAATTATGCATAACAAAAAGCAAATAAAATAAATAAATAAAAAATATTAATGTTTTGCAAAAATTAAAAATCAGTAAGTCACAATTACGAATAGGGCTAGATCTTATGCATGAATTATTGGACAGCTGGAGGGAGCATGGGGCACGCATGGGAAAGAAGAGAAGTGCATGCAGGATTTTGGTTGGGGAACCTGAAGAAATGAGACTGTTTGGAAAACCTAGGTTTAGCCTATGGGAGTGTGATATTAAAATAAGCCTTCAAAAATATGCTGGGAGGTTATGGAGTGGAGTCCTGTAGCTCAGGATAGAGTCCACTGGCAAGCTGTTGGGAACACGTTTGCATAAGAAAGGTAAATTTCACCTTATAACTTACCATGAATGCACAGAGGGGGAATAGAGGTATAGCTCTACACTTTCTTTAACCTTGGCGCTAGATGGAGGTGGGTGGCCATCAGCACACCCTGACCGCTTTGTACCTAGGGAAGAGACCCATTATGTATTGTATAGAAGGCTGGGTGGGCCTCAGCGCCGGTCTGGATAGGTATGGAAAATCTCGCCTCCACCGGGATTCGATCCCCGAACCGAATCGCTATACCGACTACGGTATCCCGGCGCACTACGGTTGCATAAATGAGGGGTATTTCTTGACTATCTGAGGACCTGTTAGCTTCGCAAGAAAGATCCTGCTCCGTGGAGTTATTTTTTTGATGTTGCTGTTTTGAGTATGGATTGCAAGTTCGTGGTGTTACAGAATGTGACAAGACGGTGGTGGTGAGACGTCAGTCGGGAGAATTTGGGTTTCGGATACACGGCTCTCGGCCTGTTGTTGTGTCCGCTATCGAACCTGACACTCCCGCTGAGACGTCTGGGCTTGAGGTCGGAGACATAATCATTAGCATCAACAACGTGAACGTCCTAGACGCGTCCCATTCTGAGGTTGTCAAGATCGCACATGCAGGTATGTCCGAACATTAATTACTCCTCTCCTCGGTATGCTTGGACGGTAACAAAGTTGTACATGCTATCATTAGTTTAAATTTGCTGCTTGTGTAGTTAGTAAACAGAGAAATCCTTGACTCTGTCATAAATTCGTTGTCCCGAAACGTTGGTAAGAGATTGCCACTAAACGCTGCGTAATAACCCAGAAGATACAGATCTGGTTTTTTTTAATTACATCGAAGACATCATAAGTTACATTTTTTATTTTTTAAAATTCCAATGTTCTGGTCATCAGCCAAATTCAGGGGCTGATTTTAGCTGAAGGGTAAATCACACAAAAGTTTGATGTCATTATGTCAACGAAATACATAATTCTACAATCTATGTATTCTTTCTGTTACTTAGCTCCTCCTATATGTTTCGGCTTTGTCCCCATCTTCAGGGAGCTTACACCAACATGTAGGAGCTAAGTAATAGAAAGAATACACATTGTAGAATAGTGCATTTGTTGGTGTTACCAAAGTTTTAATACATCACAATGCATGGAATGAACAATGTAAAATTTTATTGTTATAAGATTTACTGAAAATTATGTTGTCATTGTTATATTCTACATGTGTACCTCCCACAAATGGCGGTTAGCGTAATGCCATATAACGGTGTCAGCAGGGTCAGACACTCTGGAGCTGGAAGTTGCTCGGACATGCAATGTGTTAACGCCTGTGTTGAGAGAGCCTGGTGCCGGCAGCCCGCTATATTCAGGGTACCTGTGGAAACTGGGTGGACTGAGCAATGGGGCCAAGTGGATCCAGCGATGGTTCTGCCTCAAGAGAGACAACTGTCTCTACTACTACAAGAATGATACAGTATGTTCAAACATTCCAAATTCGACACAAACCCCTTTCCTTGCTGTGATTCATTTACTGTACCATGTCAAACATATGAGTATTCATACACAAATTAAGTGATTTCTGTAAATATGCCTGAGCACAAATGGCAATTGTATGGACACCCGATTTGGAGGACATGTTTGTACATGTGTAGGTTTGTTGAACTTTTAGATATTTCATACTTTTTCCATCATATAGGTTGAAATATAATGGAGATCAAGCTTCTTCTTCCAAAACTACTTTCACTACATGGTGATAATTTACACTGTATTTAAACCCAAATTAACATCAAATTAGTAAATACTACTCATTCCAAAAACGGTTTAGCAAATTTTGTTATGCTAATTTCACTAGACACCAAATACACAAAATACATAGCTGGTCACAGTAACTATTTCTTCTCACCAAATAGTAGCACTATGTAGGCACATTGTGACTACAGGATTATGTAAGCAGTGCCAATGTATAGTAAGATGTAATATTAGGGTAATCAGCTATGTGTTTTGTGTATGTTGTGTCTAGTGAAAATCACATAACAATATTTGCTGAATTGTTTTTAGAATATGCAGTGTGTACTGATTTGGCATTAGTCCTGGTCTAATTACAGTTTAAATCATCATGCAGTGACAGTTGGTTTGGAAGAAGGAAGCCTGAGGATGGGGACCAGACCTGTCCCTAAAATATAGTGTATTGTATTTCAATACATATGATGCAAGAATTCTAAAATTTTGATGAGTTAAAATGTCCTACGCCATCAGCTGAGCCCTATAGATCTACTCAGCATGGATTAATAGCATTTGGTATTTTTGATACTACAAAACATTTGCAAGTTAATTCAATTTTAATCAGTTGGTAAAGTAACTAGTCTACGGACTGAACAAAGGAGGAGTTGTGGTACAATTCCCAATAAGGGCAAAAGAATTTTCTCCTCTTCAAAGTGTCCGTGCTGGCTCTGGGACCAACCCAGCCTCCTATGCAGTGGGCAGTGTGGGGCTTCTTCCCCATGGGTAAAGCTGACAACTAACTTCCATAAAGTATTGGAATAACCCTTCAAAGACAAAGTGTAAGGGCATGTTTTATTTAAAGATGCAGTTTGTATCAATCCATTTATGTTATGTATGAAAAAATAGCCGTTTGCTCTAAGATAAATACAAACCCCTGAATACAGTGTGGACAGAATTAACGGTTTTTTAATATTAAACCTCTTGGTGCATCAAGTCACCAGTATACTTTAAAAGGTGAAAAGCACATGGATTTGTACTGCCACACCCTTACATACCTTCATGGTACAGCCATTAATCACAACAATAAATTTACATTTATTGATATAATTCCTACTTCATATAAAGCTCATACCAAACTCAATCACTCTTCCCAAGAAACATCTTGTCATTGACATGTAATGTCAAATACTTATTTGAGAAGCATTGTTTTGAATATAAATTATGCAGAAAAATTGAAACATACATTTTATATCCCACTGTAGTTTTCTCTAAATGTTAGAGCATTTGAGCTATCGAACAAAATCTAATGATTGAACCAAATTTTTTATCCTTTACATAAATTTCCCAACTTGTTTATTTAACTTTAGAAGATTTAATGATTATATGTGGTCAAAGCAGTGACAGAAATTTTGGACATTTTCCATTATCTAATGGATCCACCAGAGCAGGTTCTCCCCTCTTCCGCACTGCATCTGAAGATGGATTCGGAATGTGGGTATTTTTAGCCAGAGATGATGAACAACATACGTAATTTCATCACTTTTTTAACTATTTAAAAATATGTAAATAAAAATAGTAATAAATGTTCAGTATAGTAGCAGTCATAATCACATAACTTTACGACAGCAGATTTAAACATCGAGACAACTGAAGTACCAAAAACACAAAGAAAGTACATGAAAGGTACAGATATTCTGAATTTGACTACACCTTTGCCACTCCTTTTATTTGCTTCTCATAATTTTGTCAAAATGGAGCTATAAGCTATTAGACAAACCTTTGAGAGACTTGTAAAGCACAGTTTAGTAATTATCACAGTAAGTTGGATAATTCCAGTGTACTGTTGTTGCCAGATTAAACACATTTTATTGAAAATGTTCTGTCACCCAACATTTCTTTTGTAAACTTCCACTAACCATTTCTTTCAAAACTAAAAAAAAAAAAAAATGTCTATTTCACAAAACTTTCCTTGCAAAATATGCAGTTCTTGAGCAGTATAATGCCAAATGTCACTCAGCCATTGGTGAGGAGATGATCATGTTATGCAATGATTGGTCAAGAAACCAGAATAACATATACATACAGGTGTCTTATAGCTTGCTTTATGTTCAGTTTTGATCCCTTCCATTTCATGTGGTATATGACATGAAAAGTACAATCTCAGATTGAAAGACACATTCAGGAATATTCAAGTCACCTGTTTTGCTTTAAACAGGAGAAAAAGTTGTTTTTAGACTAGAATAGATTGCTTTATGACTGCAGGAAAGTCAGCCTCTTGGGGCTCTGATGCTGGTGAACTACAATGTTTCACGTACACCTGACAGTGGACGGCTGTATAGCTTCATTCTGGATAAAACTGGTGCTACAGGACTTCATCTAGCTGCAGATGATGAGGAGTCAGCTATGCGGTGGCTTGCAGTAATCAGCCACTCCATAGAACGAAATGCTCAGGTAAGACAAACTGGCATGTCCTGGTCTCTTTTTATTCTTACTTTCATTTTGGGAGATGATACCACTGTAGAGTAGGTCTGCTACTAAAGACTACCACTATTTTGGTGGTGGTGGTGGTGGTGGTGAAGACAGTGATGATGTGTGGAAGGACATCATACCACCTGCCACGGGAAACAGTCAACACAGGGACCCCTCAAACATGACTGTGTCCTGTTGATCATGACTTTCTGTTACAAATCTTTCAAACTCTCATGGCAAGTATATTTCCTCTTCATCTCTGTGAAGTGCTTATGTTGCCAATACTTCATTAATAACATGACCTAAGCCATTATCATATTGATAAGGAACACGTAAACAAGAAAAATTATCAACTTCTCCTCAGAACCTGTATGCATTCTTATAGTAACCATACAATACCGCAAAAGGTCTCACTCAGCAGTATTGTCAGATTGGCACTTTGGACACTGCAGAATATTTTGAAGGCCATGCCTGATTATTTTTATTCAAAAATTTATTAAATACTTTTATCTGAATGCTAAAATCAGGCTTTTTAGTATTCTCATTGAATGTTTTTGGAACACCAGGACTAGTTGTTGAAAACAGAGACTGACTGTCCCTGGAAAATATGGATGAATGGGAGCCACATGTTTGAGGATCAGTTTTCTGGAATATGGCACCGTGTAGTTTCATCAATGGTACCAAATTTTGATAGGAATCTTCTGCCTCTATGGGGCAGAAAGCTCATCCATAACGTTTGTACTAGAGTATGTGCTGTCACATCTTGTTAGACCATTTTGTTGATCTGATGATGTTTTAGAGAAACCATCAGGTTCCATCTCAGGGGTTAAATACAGGTCTTATGCTTATATTTGTAGTATGGGGAGATGGGTTGTAAGAAATTCTTAACAGAATCAGGCAATATTGTATCTGTACTTTGCCAGCAATTTATCTGTAGATTCAGTAAAAAATATCACAAAATTGAAGCCTCATTTCTTTTACTGGGTTATGGAACCATGTTGTTGTCCACCGAGGCTCCTTCCTCTCCTTCAGCATATTGGGCCATGACTAGGTCACGTGTGCCCACGCAGTGGCACGTCAAGGTTTTTTGGTGCCCAGGGCCAGTAACCACAATGGCTGCCCCTCACACAAATTGTACAATTTTAAAAGTCACAATTATTTATTGAATTTCCTTATATTTGGCTCAATAATGTAAAATCAGAAAATCAGTGCAGAAAATAAGTTTTTTTCATTTAAAGCATTCATTTTGCCATGTGATTTTCCAGCCAGGATGGATCCACCACTCGTGCCAGCAACCACACCCCCTCCGGCAGCTATGCCCTGGAACCCCATGACCCATTTCTTTCACACAATCTGTATACTCGTACATAATGCTATTTTCCCATATTTGTTCATATTAACTCTGAAGATGGTGGCAGTATGTTCTTCCAAAATAGTACAGGTACCCATCTGCCACACTGAAATGCAGTTTCACAACACAGCAGATCACAGTACCCATCTTCACTGCTGCCATAACCCCAGACCCAACAAGATCATTGAAAGACACAAACTCATAAGGAGTTAGCACTTGTTCTCAAAACTGAGTAAAACTTCAGTCTTGTTATCTGTCTAAAAGACTTGAATAAATCTGCAGAAAATCATTCCTAGGCTTTATGTGTTGTTTTTTTCAGGTGGACCATTGGCTGGACATCAGCAACAGGAACTTGAAACTGGCTGCCAGTGCTGTCCAACATCCAGATTGTTACGGCTACCTCATGAAGTTAGGCCACAGGTGGAAGGCATGGAAACGACGGTATTGTGTGCTCAAGGACGCATGTCTCTACTTCTACCAGGACAGCGGCTCAGACGGAGCACTTGGTACATATTATTTACACTTCTGGGGCATTGTGAACTGGTATAGCTCAGTCAGTTAAGGGACAAATTGTGGGATTGATGGGTGGGGAACATTTCCTGTGCACAGCCCAGCTTTAAGCTTCCCATTCAATAGACACAAGGCATCATGGCATCAAGTAAAACCCTAACACCAGCTAGTGCTGAAGTCTCAAATACACAGAGCTGGGGCCTATGAATTAAATATTTGCAGTTGAGGCCACCACTGACTGGAGCCCACTCAGTCTCAAATTTTGTACAACATACAGCTCATGATACAGCAATTTGTTGTCACAACCCCAACAGTTCATTAACCTGAGATTCTTGCCTCACTATTCAATTGGGTTAAAAACACACCTTCTGTCAATAAGTTGTGCCCACAAAAATATTCCTTCTCCTAATATTTCTGTAACAACATAATATGCTTAAATGTTGGTCTGTTAAAGATCCGTCAAGTTTTTTTCTGTCTCCTGTAAGACTGTGTATCGGTGGGTTATGGCTTATTTATGTTTCATCAGCGATAAACTGCTGGTACTTTCCACTGCACATGGGGTTGAAGTCATTTGGAGCATTAAGGTTACCACTTACCTTTGCATAGCGCCAAGTTTCACGATGAATTGAGATTACCACCACTTGCCGTATACAACTCTGCTGTGGCATGGTGGCTAGTCATTGATAACATCATAATTCTGGGACCTCACCTCCATGAAACAATGTCCAGCTGGGCAACTACTAGCTTTTTATGTAAGGCTCTGAAGAAGGTTTCATTGAATGCCACCCTTCAAGTGGTTCACAAGTCTGCTTCATAGTCAGGAGTTTCCAGATTGAAACTTGACCCTCAAGATCATCTTCCCCAGTATGTTTGTAATATTACTATGTCCCTACAGGATGATGCTTCGATAGTTTCCCAAATTGGGCCACAGGCACTTCATTTCAAATAATTATTCACTAGTGATCCTACAATTCAGAGTATGAGCTACTGACATGATCACTAAATAGACCATAAATGAAAGGCCTAAGGATTAAATTCTGTCATTGTTCTGTCTCCGGGTAGAAAGCCATTCTTTTAGTTACAGATATGATATGATATGATATTTATTTAACTGCAATTGGGTTGACACCCGGTGGCAGCATCACACGACACATTTACAACAAACAATACACACAATACATAGAGAGTACAATTCTGGAAGTGCGGGCCG
>Ga0123354_10019798_pt1 | contig 10570 bp, 8 predicted proteins | sample TergutLab28metaG_2_FD_97872 | JGI IMG/M metagenome (GOLD analysis project Ga0123354, IMG submission 97872) | Labiotermes labralis P4 segment gut microbial communities from Petit-Saut dam, French Guiana - Lab288 P4 | ecosystem: Host-associated > Arthropoda: Insects > Digestive system > Gut ...
AACTTTCACATCTCCAATGCGAGATTCTTTATTGCACTTTGATCGGTTTCAAAATTTATTATTTATTTAAAGTAGTTAAATTCGGTAGACACGCGGTTTTACTTCAGGACCCTCGGACGTTTGTTTTTTGAAGCAATACCTTGAGAATACCTCCAGTAAATGAAGAATAAAATCCAACTAGATGCAACTTATTGCTTTATCATGCTTATGTTAGGCTCAACATGTTTCGGGCACCAATATACCCATCATCAGGAGTTCACGGTTACCACATAGGCCGTCTGGTTCTTGAGTTGCTGCTGGTTGGAGGTTAAGTGCAGGCAGGAAGGATGAGTGTCCGGACCTAAGGCCTTCGGTCCGGACACTCATCCATCCTTGCTCGCAAGCTGTCAGCAAACCTGTATGACATATACCATTGCTGTGTTTACAGTGAAAAATTCCTGATGATGGACAAGAAACTGTCCGAAACATGTAGAGTTTTATTACAGAAATAAATTTGAGAAATTAGTGCATCTAGTTGGTTTTATTATAAGAATTTACAAACGACAGTTTAATACCGCACAATTCTACCAAGTTGCTTTCGTGAACATCTCTATAAATAAAGAAATATAAAACTAACGGTCTTTAATTGGATTCAGTAGGGCTAAACAGACTGAGACACTGAAAAAAGTAATTTGAATTTCCGTTAAAGAAACATAACATCAGACATCCGGACTTCGCCTTCGTCTGTTATCAGTACAAGAAACAACTTCATAAAACTTTATTTTAGGCATGCTTGCATTTGAGGTTTCCTTTCTTCTGTGCTAAAAAGCTAAGCCAATGGATAGTCCAATACCGACGTTTCGAAGCAGCGGATTGTCCTCATATTCAATACGTTGTTTCGAAAAATCATGATTCCGAATATCCTTTGACTAAGCGTCATATCCCAGAAGAAAGGAATCCTCCGCTACACCGCTGCGATCACCTCAAAATTTCTATGTTTATATTTGCCCACAACAACATAGCCAATTTGTTCTTCTTAGTGATAGTTTTCATCAGATAACGCCAAGATTATATGACAGATATTTGTGACTGATGCATTGTTGTTAAAATAACAGGACGAATGTTACGTACAGCTGGTGTAGGTTTTAACGAACGTTTGTATTCAGCGGACCTGCATTCGACATTACGACACCGGCATTAACTCTACATACTGTATCTGCATCGGGCTCATTCACGGAGAGTGTGCAGCTGATTAATAACTACAGTGAAAAATGTTGCCTAATGTTTTCCAATTACATTTTTTTGGGGGGGACTTTCCATATCGCTTTGACCTCCATGTCAGGTTAAACCGTATTGTTGGAAAGTTACTGCCACCGACGTACCATGATACACGGCGCACATTCATGACTTTAATTTCGTATATCATCAGGTACTGATAAAAGTGTTTTATGTTTGGGCTGTAGGTATTAAGGCTATGCATAAAGCAAGAGCAGGAAGCTTTATTCCAATCATATATACAGTTTTAAAAAATGGGTTTCTTACCGACTTTGTATATAATGTGCCGAGTATGCAATCACATCAACTAACTGCATGCAAAACCTCATTTCCATTTTCGCAAACCTGACTGCAATGAATAACAAAATACATTATTTCTTATTTATATCAATAAATATTCAGAGCATTACGAATCACATGAAAGTTGCACATCTCCTTAAGAGGCTTATTGTACGATACGTATACCCTCCCATTCTGAACGCACCTTTCTGAACGAACCTCCGAAATTGCCACTTTACTTTCATATGCGGGCTAAACAGAAATTTTCACCGAATTCTCTACAGTGCGATTATATTAAATTAGATTAAAGTGTCATACCACATATGTTCTGAGATTATTTTTACAGTAAAACCAACTAGCAGACAGCAGTATCTCTTTGACATATGCCTGTTGCTGTATGTACAGTCTTGAACTCGTGATGATGGACGGAAAGACCGTCCGAAACATGTAGAGTGTCATTCAAAAATAAAATAAATTTGATACATTGGTGCATCTAGTTGGTTTTACTGTAGAAATAGTATTACGAGGCACGGTCCTATGAACGTCAAATGTTCTGAGACGTCATTTGGCACAAAGTATCAAATGAACAATCATGGGCGCCTTTATAGTCCCGCTGATGTGAGGGGCAGTGGATGATAGTCTCGAAACAGACCTGCCTTCCGCGGGGCGTGTTACCTATTAAATGAAGAAGCAAAATGTGCGGCGAGAGAACTCGTTTTGGATGCTCACAATTCTTGTGAGATATGGCTTGAGTTTCTCCATATGTCTCTCTTCCCACAACTGCAATTATGACATCTTACGTGGCTGGAGCCCATGCAGACCGTCGGCCTGTTACGTTTCACGTATCAATCAGACGCTCTTGCTGTGGACGAAGCTCATTAGCGTCTGGATGAGGTGGACCGGGATATCGCAGTTCATCTTTACCAGCTCTTCTATGGCAGGTACAGATGGTTACGGCAGCGTTGCTGCGTATGTAAATTCATGCGTTTATTGCACAGCCATTCCGTAACAAATGAGATCTACTCTGCAACATTTGTTACGCTCACACAACTAACAACACGCCGTATCGCTGTCATTACGCTTCTCAGAATTGCGTCAGTCCATTCAAAGATGACGGGTCCGTCGAAAACTAAAAGCCTCAGGACATAAGTGGCATAACATTCTCGAGTGACCTTTTCCGACAAGGACTCAGAGAATGGACAGCTTGTGGGCGAATTTATTTTCAGGCCTTACTATGATAGCAAGGGCATGAGAGAGGCGAGATGATCCCGGACTAGTCGAAAATACAAGACCCCAAAGCACTCAAAAAATTACATAAATATACAAATATATTTTTGATTTCAAGCTTTCGCCGTGTCCTCTATGTAATATGTTTTCTTTTGGGTAATTCCCCGGCGTCACAAAGCTAATAGCCGACGTTTCGGAACCCTCTATCAGTTCCATCTTCATAGGCAGGTGGATGAAGTATGACAGGGGATGGGATGTGTGGTGTATTTATACCTGACAGGACACTCGCACTTATATACCTGCCCCTTCCACAACTATTATGGACCTACCCGCCCACTCCCGGTCACTCGCCTTCCATTGGCTCCTCCACCAGCCTGCTAGAACCCTGTCAGGTATAAATACACCACACATCCCATCCCTTGTCATACTTCATTCACCTGCCTATGAAGATGGAACTGGTAGAGGGTTCCGAAACGTCGGCTATTAGCTTTGTGACGCCGGGGAATTACCCAAAAGAAAACACATTACATACAAATATATTTAATACTTACACAGTGGTTAAGGTGCTGTGCTAAAAATCGGAAGGTCGCTGGTTCGTTCTCAGCTGATGTCATTGGAATTTTTCATTGACATAAAATCCTTCCGATCGCACTATGGCCCTGGCGTCGACTCAGCCTCTAACAGAAATGAGTACCAGGAGGATTTCCTGGGGGTAAAGGCAGCCGGTGCCTGAGGCTGACAACCTCACCACCATCCTGTGGCGTTGTCATGAAATCTGGGAGCCTTATTTCCTGGAACCCTCTGAGCCACTCCAGGCCTGTAACGGGACTGCTTTACCTTCCATAATTAAAAAAATGTAACTTTCAGACGTAAACCAGGCCTGCTCTAACATGGTTGAATTTTATGAACTATGTGCAAGGAAATAACAATACGAATTCGACTTTTAGAACAGCCCACAAAATCTAGACCTGTTTAGGGGTCACTCCTAAACATGAAAACAGCCGACGTCTGCATTTAAGACTCGCTGTATTTTATTGTTATTTTCAATATGGCAAAACGGAGCTGCTTCGCCTTCGACGTCATGTGACGACAAAACTACCATAGAATTCCTCCTGACCCTATCCACAATCCTGACACCACAATGACAACAACTTCACTGCAACAACAGTTCAGCTGAATATTTATGTATGAAAGTTACTTAGCATTCTGTGTTTGGTTCGGTCTGTCCTTACCAGCACAGCGATATGTGTCAGTGCATGGATGCACAGTGCCAACTTGCGGGCTGCGGGTTGGGGGACGCACGTTTTAGAGTCTTCTGCAAATTCGACGAAACGCACAGACGGAACAATCGGCCATTCCGTCCGTCAAGACGGCTAAGCGGAGAATCATGCGGGGAGGGGGGAGATTAAAAACTACGGCTTAATATCATTACAAATGAAACCATCACACACACACACATACACACACACATATGTAATAAATACATCTTTTGAATATAATGTTTAAATACTGCAGGTAAGAAGACGGAATATAAATGACAAAATAAATGAACAAATAAACAAGAAAAATAACACATTTAAGAAACACACTAAAACAAATAGTGGACAGAAGGAAGGAAAGAAAGCAGTACAAAAAGAAAAAAAAACAAGCCAAATAAATCACTAATGAATAAAAAGAAACATGAACAAACTACTCATTGAACGTAATAAAAAGACATAACTAAGCAAACAGATAGCTCAAGGGAGGTAGCTCCAAATTTTAAGTCGTATTAGTGAATGACTAACCATAATGTTCTTCATACGCAACCACTATGTGGCTGCAACACTGTCACGGATTTAGGAAGACTTGAATGTGTCATTGTATCACTCTTGTACCAAATTACAGCAACACAGAAAGAGGTGAGAAGCTCCGTAAACTGTGAACCCAGTACAAATCTGTTAACTGAAATGTCCAGCATTAATAATCCGAGCAGGCAAACCGCATTTGGAAGTTACACAGCAGTGAGCAGTAATTTTCATTAAACTGTGCATAGCTGGAAAATATGTGAAATGGTGTTGATCTCCGGTAGCGTTATGGAGGTGGGGAATCACACTGCCACAGCCACAGCGATACTGTAGCAGAAAATCTGTAAACAGCACACACACAGTTTTTCTATTAAAATGTGATATTCGATTTCCCTGTACTAGTGACATTTTAGAGAATATATAATTCAATACTTGTAAATTAATGTCCGTGCGATCAGCCGCTGGCTTTCATGGCCGCGGCCTGGGTAAAGTCCCAGTACACTCTGTGTGGGATTTGTGGTGGACAACATGCATTATGGTAGGCATTTGTTGCAGTGCTTCTGTTTTCCTATGCTGGTATAACTCCATCGAAGCTACATGATTTTGTTTATTCGTTTGCCACCGACGCTGCGTAACAAACTTACTGATAGCGTCATTAAATAAATAACAGAAGAAAATAATAATAGATATAGCATGTTCAGATCGAAATATTATTCTCACGAACGTGTTTCGTGACAAATGTTAGGACAGCCTTCTTTTTCGAACAAGACTAGACCGAAATATGAGACAATTACTCTGGGCGCGCAAGCATGCACGAGAGCGATGACCTGACATTTGTAATTTCTTAAGTCTGTGATACTTTTCAAAGAATTTACAGATCTATTACGATTTATTAATTAGGTAGCCTACTTAGTGCTTTTCCATTATGAAGTCCAGTCTACCTAAGCCATCAAACGTTGCTTTTACTGTTATCAGCTCACTAATGCCGCTTTTCAGAATTGCCTCCTGTGACATCATACGCCCCATGGCGTACGTCTCAATATCAAATGCGTTTAAGTAGCCCAAACACAACTACTCCTGAATGAAAATACAGAAAAACCCGGTTATAACGACAATGGCTTATGCGTCACCTCGCTTATAGCGTCAGATACTATGTTTTACCAATTAATTAATCACTGATAACCGTAATATTACAGTCCTCGGTTATAACAACACCCTTTTACAACAATACAAAATATTATTCCATGACGTTATAACTGAATTCGACTGTACAGGCTGTTGCAGCATAGCGGGATTATTGTTGTAGTTAAGCTGTTGAAGTCAATAACAACAACGTAAAATAAAACAACAATAATAATAATTGCAACAATCACGTTCATGCAATCGTCAAACATGATATGGCATATATAGATAATTGTCCAACGAGATGCAACATAAAGCAGACTATGTATTATTCTGCAAGTTCAGTCTACATGTTTCGGGTGTCAACCACACCCATTATCAGGAGTACACAAAACTGCAACTACAGCCTCCGGTACTGTGCAGCTACCTCCCTCCAACGTGGCCAACTGGCCACGTTGGAGGCTGCACAAAAAATATGACCAGTACCGGACGCTGTAGTTACAGTTTTGTGTACTCCTGATGATGGGTGTGATTGACACCCGAAACATGTAGAGTGAACTTGCAGAATAATGCAAATAAATCAAGGTAAAATACGTCAAAACACAACTAGTTTTATTAGATGTTAATGAACGACATGTTTCAGCCTACTTGGCCACCTTCAGGTTGCAAATTTCTACGAGACTAAGTACTGTGGTCCTGAGACAGCCACACGTATCAATTGTCCCAACACAGACTACCGAAGTTAACGCATATAAAACCACGTAACGTCCACACAACGGAAGCCAATTTGCACACACTAAAACCTGACAAAAACCATATAAAGACAAGTGTGCAACGACAGTATACAGTTTAATAGTGATCTCCATATACAACCAAAAGTCTGTGCCAGTTAATCAGTGATTCCCACACACAACACATAACTGCGTTAGTGCCACAGCTGAACCCATCAGCACAGCGACAGACATGACACCGACTCTACAAAAATCCCCGGGTACAATACACGAACGTGCAAGTGCAACACGAAGTGTCCAAGACCAAAACAACACTGGAAGCAGCTACAAGACGTTTACCTCCAACGCCACACGTAAGTACCGCTCAGTGCACCCAGATAGAGGTCTAAACACACCTTACGTTCCCCATCACATATAGTTTTATCTCTCTTGCAGATGTGACGCATTCAGACTAGCTATTCGCCATCCGGACCCCCCCCCCCAACACCAAAAACGACAGAGCCCAAGGGAGATGACCCCCACGTAGGATACCGCCGTACCTGCTCATACACAGTTTTATTTCGTATATAAGTTCTGGCCAGATAATGAGATCCCAACATCCGCCACAATATGCTTAGTCTCGTAGAACCTTGCAACCTGATGATGACCAAGTAAGCCGAAACATGTCGTTCATTAACATCTAATAAAACTAGTTGTGTTTTGACGTACTTTACCTTGATTTATTTTCATTTTACATACACAAGGGGGGATGCCTCAACTACAGATTGCAGAATAATAAATAGACTGCTTTGTGTTGCATCTCGTTGGACAATGATTAATACAGATCAGCGATGCACGGAACCATAAACATAAAATGATATGGCATGTCTCATGACTAGGCGTAGGATTACATGAATTTTGCAATCATATATTCCGAAGCTTAATGATTTAGCTAAGAGAGATTTCTTGCGTTGTGTGTTCCTAATGAAACACGGAATTTCCTGCAGGCCGCCTCTTAAGGTAGCTTATTCCAAAATGCGTGCGTATAATCCAAAGCCTGCTCATGACTTTCCCATGAATCAGTCCAACTTTCACTGATTTATACGGAGCAGCTAACTAATTCAAGGTTAGTTACGCACATCAACACAACTACGACGTATCGTGAGTTCAACATATTTGCGATTTATTCACAGCGATGTTCCAGCTTGGATTCGAACTGCGGACTAATAGCAGTGAATGTACTACACGATCGCCACAGTACAAGAAAAGTGTACCTTTTATCACGATAGAATGTCGATTTTTTCCTGTAGCTGTGTTTCTGTCTTCAGTTATAAGAAAACGACAAAGTAAATTATTTACATTCTAAACGAGGCTGGAACACACAGAACTTTTTCAACTGTGGTCAAAAGTTTTTGAAAGCCATCGTCTACAGAGTCGTTTCTATACCACGAAAGCAGTACGTAGTTTTGTTTGAATTTCCAGAGTAAGGTACTCGATCGAACGTCCATATTGCCACTGTAAACAGTTAGACCTCCCAATAATGCTCTTGACATTAGTAGCACACATTGTGTGTATCCCACACACATAAAGCCGGTCATAAAAATCACCAAATTACATTTTTGTAAAGTAAGCAATTTTCCGTCGATAGTCTGCAATTAACGGGCATTTATTCAATTAATACACCAACTAATGCACTTACATAAAAGTTACACATTAAAACACTAAAACTGCTCCGACATGTATCGGTCCTAAGATCATCATCAGGTAGCTATATTTTCCTTGCTAAATTCACATTAAAAATAGTCACTGATTAATTTCGTGCTGCCACAACACCTTATTAGTACAACGAAGTTAATCAGTGACTATTTTTAATGTGAATTTAGCAAGGAAAATATAGCTACCTGATGATGGTCTTAGGACCGAAAAATGTCGGAGCAGTTTTAGTGTGTAACTTTTATGTAAGTGCATTAGTTGGTGTATTAATTGAGTAACTCGACAACATGCACGGTGTAAAAATGAAAATAGGACATTTTTATACTGAGAAAAATGGAAGCACCAGACATGCATATCATCACATAACAGAACTATTACTGTGGTATCCGAAACGCAGAGACTGCTGAGAGGACGAAAATGGCTCTCAAAAAATTCTTTATTCAAATGAGGTCAGGTTTAAGGTTAACGCAGAGTGACGTGACAGAGTGCCGATGATGACACGCATATTTTGCAGCACTATGAGTGCGGTGTGAATATTCAATTGTGTATGTCGAGGTGACGTCATGATAAAGCGACAGGACTACATCTTCCGGGAGAAAAGAGTAAACAGTTTGAAATAAAGGAACGGGTATATGGTGATAAGGAAACTAAATACCTGTACCGGGAACAGCGGATTTTCTTCACATTTTGTAATTCGGTTCAGTCTGCCATTGATATCTTTAGGAAACATTGATGTAGCTGCTGTAACGTTACAGTGCTGAATTTTGGAGTTAGAAATGTATTTATGTTCCGCATGTACATGAATAAACCGACAACATTGTTTTTGACCAACAATACATTTGCATTCTATGTTTATGGTTCTGTGCATCGCTGATCTACATTAATAATTGTCCAACGAGACGCAACACAAAGCAGTCTATTTATTATTCTGCGAGTTCATTCTACATGTTTCGGGTGTCAACAATACCCATAATCAAGAGTACACAAAACTGTAACTACAGCCTCCGGTACTGTGCATCTACCTCCCTCCAACGTGGCCAAGCTAGCTTGTGGTTGTGTGGACAATTATTAATACACATTTGCATTCGTTCTGCCGGAAAATTTTCATCGTAAAATGGAACCGCATCAGAGAGTACCGTGTTCGATACCCCGTACAAGTTAACGCTTTATCTTTATTGTAACTACATATTATATCACATACGGAGGTTTTCCGACCATTAATGCATTTACTGAATTCTTTGTCGCTGCGACATTAAATCACATAGACTAATCACTACTTTGAATAGGCAGCAACGTTATTTTAACTGACTATTTGGAAAGCAATCGCCGATCCCAGTGGCTAAGCCGTCTAAATCGTGGGTGTGTGACCTCTCGCTTGCTGGGTTTGTGGGTCCGAATCCCGCCGGGGGCATTGGTGTCTGTCTCTTGTCAGGAGTAGTTGTGAGAGAGAGGCCTCTGCCTCGGGCTGATCACTCGTCTAGGGGAATCCTACCGAATATGGTGTGTCTGAGTGTGATCGTAAAGCCTCGATAATGAGGAAGCCCTGGCCAATTTGGGGCTGTTGCGCCATAGAAAAAATCAGAATAATCAAATAAACAGGTTTAATTCAAATCACTGGGTTGTATTATTGATGTGAAGCGCACAATATCTGAAACATTCAACGACAGCCAACAATTATACGTCCAGCACGTGAATATAATCAAAACAGCCAAGAAATACATTCCAAAAGGGATGCAGTATCATGAGATTGTCTACCACTGTATTCGGCCGATAATAATTACATAACATATCAACTAACTACAGTCTTATTTAGGGTAAAGGTAAAAGGTGAAGCTCACCCTGTAGGCCCGATAAGCCAAGAAGGCTGTTTTACTGCCGTAGAAGTAAAACTCCACTTTTTCTTTAACTTCGGCTCTAGATAGGGGTGGTTCTTAGACTCGTTCGCATAATTGCGAAAAGCAACTGTCCAATATGCATCCTCTTTTGCCGTTTATTCACTCGTCATAAAAATAAAGAATTCCATCCCTAAGAAGCCTCTTCCTTCACAAGTAGTTGTTACACTGAATGATGCAAATCATTCTGCTTTTCAACTGGGGATGACATCCTTGGATTCGAACGTGGGCTGCCCTGCTATACTTAAGAAAGAATTATTGAAATTTGAATGTGATTTAAACTCAGTTTCAACTTTAGGAAACTTTAAGCTATTGTTGTTCAAATGTAAAACACACACACACCACACACACAAATACACACCCCGCACACACACACACACACCACACACAAATACACACCCCGCAAACCACACACACACACACACACCACAAACACACACACACACACAACCACACACACACACACATACACACACCCCGCACACACCCCACACACCACACACACACACACACACACCCCGCACACACACACACACACACACCATACACACACTCCGCACACACACACACACACACCATACACACACTC
>Ga0123354_10019799_pt1 | contig 10570 bp, 5 predicted proteins | sample TergutLab28metaG_2_FD_97872 | JGI IMG/M metagenome (GOLD analysis project Ga0123354, IMG submission 97872) | Labiotermes labralis P4 segment gut microbial communities from Petit-Saut dam, French Guiana - Lab288 P4 | ecosystem: Host-associated > Arthropoda: Insects > Digestive system > Gut ...
AAATAACTTTTTTTTTAAAAAAAAAAAAAAAAAAAAAAAAAACGTGATTCACACATGTCATGGAAAAAAATGTAACGTTTGTTTTGATGTGTAATTATAATGAGTGATATTCATTCTGTGTGACGAAAATATGCCGTTTTTAATAAACCGTATTATATTTTGTGATTTAAAATTTAAGAGAACCCGCAACTTATACGTTACTGGCGGTTTAATCAAATCACATTTTCTCCTGTCCAGCGTCAGTGTCACATGTAGTCGTAACGGCGCCATTTTGTCATCCAATCCGTAGTGTGGATCAGGAGGCAGCCATAGGAGTCAAACGTTGGGGTGGGGATAGAATGAACTACAGAACGTCAATGGCCGCAAGTGCATATTCTTATAGGAATGTGGCTTCTGCTGTAGGAATACAGATACAATGGCAGATTTTTTCTCTGGCATTGGGTTGTCGTGTTCATTTCAGGCGTTTAAATAATCATATTTGAAAATCGTTTGTACTATGCATAATAAAATAAACGTAAATATGAATCTGTGGAAAAATGTATCTCTTAAACTTTTGCTTCTACGTACAGTCGTAGAATAATCGGACATATTAACACTTCTGTTTTCGTACATGATGAGAGGTAACAATGATGAAGGTATGGTGGATTATTTTCCATTTGTAATAGCATGTCACAGGGATTTTGTGGGGAGACCTCAGAGAAGGAGACCACTTGGAAAACCTAGGTGTATAGAGGAGGAGGATCTGAAAATGGATCATAAGGACGTGGGTTGGGAAGAGGAGCTGCATTGATCTGGCTTAGGATAGGAACAGGTGGTGGGCTTGTAAACGCAGTAATGAACCTTCGGGTTCCATAAAATGCGGGGTATTTCTTGACTAGCTGACTATCTGTTAGCTTCTCAAGAAGGACTATGTTCCATGGTGTTGGTTGGTTCGTTCGTTCGTTCGCTCGCTCGCTCACTCGCTCGCTTGCTCGTTATTTAATAACATGCCTTCCTCTTAGCTCAATACTGTGCAACATATTCGCCCATTTGATCTTTACCCTTCTCCAAAAGTGTATTTGCTCAGAACATAATGTAGTTACTAACGGTGACGAAGAATTACAAAAACAATATTTTAACACTCAGATAAGGTGCAATCTTTCACCAGGCCTTTCATTTGCTTTTGAGATGTAACGGAATGGTAAATGCATGTTTGTGTCACTCCTCAAAACTTAAAGCAAGCTGCTTCCAGATAATAGCGAATGGTATTTAACTGCATTGCTCTCTAGTTTGGATGGTGCTCTGATTCTTGGCTGCACACCTCCAGTGGACAGTCTTTCATCTCATGTCGAGGTAAGTGTGCATGTCACTTCAATTGAAGACAGTCACCAGCACAGAGACCTCATGTACTAATGTATTCGTCCCAATATATGTATTAACGATTCGTCGTTTGTGTTTGAACCGCACTGGAAAGAATGGAGACACACACACAGCGGTCGAACTGATAGAAATTATGTAGTAGACATCATGTCATCAGTGAAGACTCGGTGGTTCCCCCGACTTTATACTACAAATTTATATTTCAGATAGGCGCATTATAGAAAGAATAAACGAAGGGTCATTTTTTTATTCCGCAATATGTTATGGAGCCAGTTACCCGAACAGCAACTGTACCCTAACACCTAAAGACTGGCCCATATCTACAGCCAGTAGAATATGGACAGAGCCTAAATTTTTGTCACAGTTAGCTGAACTGATATTAAGAAAATAAATAATTAATTAATTTATAGATTCCTGTTGCAGATAAGATGATTTTTTGGAGGCCTAATTACAAACAAGCGTAACTTTCATTACACTGCAGACGAAAATATTTACACTCGACGTATCCAGCGTTTCCAAATTGAATTATATATAAAATCATGGACGGGACTGCTGTGTGACCGTTTATTGGTCCACACGTGCTTCCTCGCCGGCTCGCTGCTCTACGTTACTGCAGACGTCCTTCGGAGAAGCTACCATTTCTGACGTAAGAAGTGCCGACTGCGACTAGACTGCACGGGTCCCAGTCGGGCGCAGTGCTATTGCTTCATCATGTCCTGTAATGAACGATAGAACAGACCCTAATAGCTCGGGATTTTGATCCTTTGGACCATTGCTTGTGAGGACACCTGAAATAATTATCGTGTCCGAGATAATTTGTGGCAGCAGATATTTCATAGTGCAGTTTTGTGCAGCTGCATTTGAAGGACGGCAGTCCTTGCTTATATGTTCAAAATTTTGTACACCTGTTGACAATGAATTCATTTGCTGTTATTCGTAATATCTACTGTGATTTATTTGATAAAATTAAAAAGAAATGTCTCTTTCTTTCTTCATTTCTAATAATCTTTCGATAATAGTATTGTGTTTTTTTTTAATTTGGAAGGGAAAAATTATTTCTTGTTTTATCAAAATTTTCTAAATTATTTTAGTTTTTTGTAAATGGTAGTGACAGTTGTCTGCAATAAAAATTTTCCTGAAAGCATTTGATATCATTCACATCATTATTTACCAGGAATGTTAAAATCACTTGTAACACACCGATTGTCAGAACCGCGTGTTTAGAGGATCTACCTCGTTTCATTTGTGCAGTTTATGGTGTGAAACTCTGCCCTATTTTGTGGGACTCATATTTTAAACTTTCCAAATTATATTGTCAGAAGAAGAAGTAAAAGATAACATTTTCCATGTCTTCAGAAATTGTTATGAATGTATTTAAATCTGGATTTCAGTAGAAAAGTTTTTCAAAATGTATGTACCACTGGGAGAGGCTTGGATTTTTAAAGAATGCCGTAACGTCATTCGCATTGGTATTGTCTCGTGGAGTAGGAGAAGCAGTTTGATTACGGTCAACCGCATTCCAAATACCGCACTTTAATTTTGTTGCCAAATGAAAGCCCCAGAGATGATATTTCTTGCGAAATTTGTCTTAAATATTAAGATTACAATATACATGTTTATCATTGTTCTCCTCCAGGATTGCATCACGTACGTTCCATAACATTTTTATTTGTATGGTATTATCAACAGCACCGTTCATGACGTGACCAATATTTAATAATTATGAACGTCAAACCGCGCAAGTGTCAAGGAGGAAGGACGTGGTCCGACTTCACTATTCTATGATTTCCTGGAAGGACGGAGGAAAATTACGTGTTAAGGGTCCCATATTTAATACTTCGGTCTTGTCTGCGCACCGCATGCCGTGGAGCCACTGAGTCCTTCATAATTAATCAGTACTAATCCATGAAACTGAAGTGAACCAAGACTCGAATTGTCCCCCGAGATCAAACTATAATCGTTTTGTATCACCATTCTTTCACTGGGGTCTGCGTTCCCGTCTCACAGTAGTTTGTGATAAACGTACGTAGAACAAATCAATTTACTGTAATACAACACTTAAAACCTGTAAATACACTACGTAAATCTTAATGTAACTTAGTGGGTGATCAAAATATACGTAACAACACTCAACAGACATGTTGTTAATATAATTCCTTTTTGATTGCCCTATTGTCATTGTATGGTGTTACATGTAGTAATATATTGGAAATAGATACTTGTGTGATGGCACTTAAAACTATTCAGAATTCATATTAAACCTTAATTACGTAACTACTAAACACAGTAATTTTCTAATAATGTAAGCATTTTTTTCTTTTAATATGAGCAATACAATTTTCCTTGAAACATAGTAAAATTTTCATTAAACAATTGCCATAGAACATAAAACACTTAAAAGATATGCTTTTCATTTCGATTTGTTTAATAAACAGAAAGAAGATTTCGTACAAAACTGTTAACATAAGGCTGAAGTGATTGTATTCTTATTGCTGGTTTTTTGCAGACGAAGACGAGGAGCCACGGTGCGTGCAGCTCACCAATCAGCATAAAGGCGCCATCAGAGCGATACGAAAGGTAATGCAGCACCCGCATGACACTTTCAACCAGATAGACGTCGTCAACATGAAACACGGCTTCGTCGCATTACCTAAAGCTTTGCTCCAACAGCCTTTTAGACAAAAATTGTGACGTATCAGTGGGCTTCACTTTGTTTCTTTGTATTGCATGTAATCCGGATCTTAACCAGAATTCAAGGACTGAAAATTGAATGGGATAATATAAATTGTGGTAAAGTAGGGAAGAACTGGGAACGGTCTGTTCTTTCTGGTAAAGCGCTCAGTGACTTTATGGTGGTCATGATGTATGGAGCACAGTATTGATTGTAGTGACGACAGTCACACATTCGGCAATAAAATCTCCGCTCTTAATGAAATTGAACGTTCCTCTGCGTCGCACCCGAGTTTGTAGGTTTACGACACACTTTAATATTATCACCCCTTAATTCTTCAAGTTGTATCCTCCCTTCAGATATAGCTAAACCTCAGTATTTATCTTTCACTCCTCTCATGCGTGTTATCCCTACTTGCCACGCTTTTTACAGCGTTTTTGGAATTTTATCACCCTGAAATAATAAAGGGGCCCGGTATATCGCGGGCTTTGCTGAGACTACGCTATAACCTTGGCGATCCGCGGTTCGAATCCCTGCAAAGGCAAGAGGATTTTCCTTCTTAAAACATCCATACCGGCTCTGGGGCCCACCCAGCTACCTTTCAAGGGGTATCTGGTTCTGCCCGGGGTAAAGCGGCCGGTGCGTGACGTTCGGCACTCACCTCCATCTAGTGAATTGAGCTATGCCCCTGCTTCCCCTGTATGCCTTCGTGGGGTGGAGACTGAAAACTTCAAACTTTTTTATTTAGCCTAATTGTAATCGTTGAGCACTAGTTGTGAAGTTCCGTCTTACATAATTTTTTCCTGTGTCAGATCCGAATGTTCCCCTGAGCACTCTGACCTCAAACACTCTTTCATTTAAAACAGAACGGTGTCTACGTACACCTGCTTTAACACACAGAAACCCTGCATGCATATCGCCCAAAAAAACGTATTTGTGCGTTGCAATAATTATCCATATAAACAGGGATTGTCTCCTTGAATAGCAGTAACTAGTGCGTGCTTGTGGTGTATGTGAGTTACGAAATGGGGTTTTAAATACTATTTACCAGTTTCAGATGCTTTTCATTTTTCAAAGCCTTAGATTTTCTGCTTCCCTTAGTGTGAGGTGACATATTTCTCTCCCATACCCAGAGAAGTAGAAGGTACGTATGTTTTTGTATTCGTTTCAATTCAGGTTTATAGACGTGAGAGACGAGGATAAAAGATCCCAAGTGAAAGATGCAGACAAGCTGCACAGTACGAAAAGCGGTCTGTGCTTGAAAACTACTGCCAGGGTCCCCCCTCCCCACCCCCCAGTAACCAATTTTTCCAGCATTAAATATTTCCTTTTATTAATCCAATCAATTTCATACAAAAAAGCAATCCCATTACAGGCCAGGACAGACCCAGAGGGTTCCAGGAAGTTAAGGTTCTCAGATTTCGTGACAACGGCACAGGATGGTGGTAGGTTGTCAGCCTTACGCACCGGCCGCCTTTACCCCCAGTAAATACTCCTGGTACTCATTTCTGTTAGAGGTTGAGTCGACCCCAGGGCCATAGTGCGATCGGAAGAATTTAATGTCAATGAAAAATCCACTGACACCAGCTGGGATCGAACCAGCGACCTTCCGATTTGTAGCACAGCACCTTAACCACTGTGCAATAGAGCTATAGTAAAAAGGTAAAAGAAGGTAAAGTGATCCCGTTACAGGCCCGGTGTGGCCCATAGGGTGGGTAAAGGTATAGCTCTACTCTTCCATGACCGCGGCACTAGAAGGGGGTGAGTGGTCAGCAGCACGCCCCGGCCGCACTTTACCCCCGGGAAAGACCCGGTACCCATTTTTCAGAAGGCTGGGTGGGCCCCAGGGCCGGGCTGGACGGGCGGAAAATCTAATAACTTCTCGTGAAACATAGAATATTGTTTTATCTCGCCTTCAGTTCGGCACCCGGAGGAACTGTAAAAAAAAGCAGCCCTCTAAACTTGCCTAAAGTGTCCTCTATACCACAAATTAGACTCCAGCAGTGCCTACAGCAATGAAAGGTGATATTTATTGTCACATTCGCAAAATTGAGAAAAGCGAATCTTAGCTTCGTCATATCTGTCCTTCTGTCCGTCCGTTCGTCCGTATGGAACAACTCGGCTCTCACTAGAGGGATTTTTATGAAATCTCGTATTTTAATATTGTCGAAAATCTATTGAGAACGCTCAAATTTCACTAAAATCTGACAAGATTAACTGGTACTTGACATGAAGATCTATGCACATTTATGATAATATCTCGCTGAATTCCTCTTAGAACGAGAAATGTTTCGGAAGAAAGCTGTAGAGAAAATCAAAACACATTTTGTGTTCAGTAATTTTTTTTTTCCTCTCGAAAATCGTGCCGTTTGTGTGATAATATGGACTAGTTTTGTACTGCCGGAAAGGCCACAGGTGACTATATAACACGGCGCATGCGCTTTGCATGCTAGATACTTAAGGCTAAAGACACACACTCGGAATATGTAATACTTATTACTTTTCAACGGCAACAATGGTTAAGTGAACGTGCCCCAATGTTACGTTATACGTACAGTGCCTGTATTTTTAGCTTCATATCATGAATGTTAGTAGAAGAAAACTGATAATTTTAGGAAGAATACAATTTCACTCACAGACATTTTATTTTTGTAATTGTAAATATGATATTTGATTAGATGTCATTTCATCTTAAATGTATATATAAGTTAAGTTTCAATGGAGTTTATTATTATGAGTGTGGCAATTCAGTAAAGTACCAGAGTTATATTTTTCAGGTTTTCGTGCAGGAGAATGTTTACATCGCAGTATTTCTGGTTTTGACGCCGCGTAGTCTCGTGTGTTGACACTGATGTTTCAGAGAAACCGGAAGTCTGTTCCTCCGAAACGGGGTTGTCATCCTCCATAAGTGCAACATGTCAGAAACCAGGAATGCAAGCTGAAAGTCATAATTTTTAAACATTTGCAAATCTGCGGTCTGTGTTTACAAACACGGGATGTGTCTTTTGTCACGTCCCTTAGTACGACAGCCTTCGCAGGACTCCCCGGTAGATGCAGGCTTTCTGTACGATACAGCTGCTTGGTTAAGAGACAGGTTAATAGGATCACCTTGTATTTGTTCTGCTGCCAGTGCGCATACATCATTCTCAGGGGTGTTTTGTATAACACTGGACATATATCATGCCAACCAGTTCTTATGTAATACAGGAAACATTACTTTTCATATCATGTCAGTTGATCTATCCCTAGGTTTGCTGATGTTCTTTGTGGTTTAAATCAGTTCCTACAGACACATCCTGGGATACCGACTCATATACAGTCTTGTCTGCTTCCTTCCACATACTTTCCAGTCCTTCCTCCACGAAACATCCTACACTTATCCCCACATATCCTGCTCAGTTTACACATTTGCAGTTGAACAAATGGCCGCCATGATGGCCCAGTCGATACAGCAACTGCTTTACGGGCTGTACAGTCTGGGTGTCGAAACCCACTGAGGAAGAGATTTTCTGGATCCATTCGGACGGGCCCCAGGGCCCACCCAGTCTAATGTACTGTGGGCACCAGCTCTCTATCCCGGGGGTACAGCGACCGGAGCGTGGTGTTAACCACCCACCCCCTTATAGCGCGGAGCTTGAGTACTTCACATCTGTGCAAACCTTGGCATGTTATGGGACAGTCTTGCTCTTAGTGGAAAAAATAAATTAGATTAAGCCTTGACATATTGATCCTAGGTTTTACTAATCACATGTTATAGTGATGTAGTCTTCTATTATAGAGCTACCTCTTTCAAATCTCTGCCAGGATATTACAGTTGTTCCTAACATTTTAAGTGCTGATCAGATCCTTTTCCTACAAATAGTATATATTTTATGAGTACGAAGTTTTGGCATTAAGGAACTTTATAACTTGTCTGGGATGAATCACAGTGTTTTAAAAGGTGTAAAATGGGGGGGAGGGGGTGTTGACATTTAAAGTTATGTGGTTACATGAATTTTTGAAGGTGCTTATAAATTGCACATTTTCATAATTGAATATGGATTGGGACTTGCTGTATATCTGAATAAATGGCCACAAAACCAAACTCTGAAATAATGTACAAGTACAATCTGTGGTAATGTAGCAGGCTGTGTTTTGTGTCATAATCACCGCTATTAGAAAGAGTCCTAATACGATTCTTGTGTGTGTATTTTATTTAGTATTATTTCAGATGACTAGGGTAGGCTGTGGAGATTTGTTGAAATATGAATATCTTTTTTTTTTTTTTTTTTAAACCAATTAGATATATCGTGTTTATTCACATCGTTTCTCCTCATCAACATTTCTGAGAAGGCACTTTATTTTATTTTCTTGTTGTGTATTTTTTTCTAAATAAGTGTCATACTGGGGTATTGCTTTTGTAATCAACTTCATAACATGCAGGCTGATTTCATGTTTTGGAAATAATTTTTGAATATCATATGTGCATTTAGCTACTGGCACACAGTGCAGGCTTAAAATGAAAATGTGAAAAAAATATTTTGTTGAATATTTATTAAACAAGAACATTTTTTTCTGTTAGACTTGAGATTTACACAGCATCAAATCTGAAGATATTCTGTTAATGATGGAGGTTAGTCTAGTAGATATTTACCAACATTTCACAAGTATCTCTTCCCTCTATATTTGGAATAGAAAACAAAGATGGAGGCAGTATGTTCCTCTAAAACACAGTCACTTATCTTCCAGACTACACTGAATTATATCCCAGAAGAATTTTGGCATCACTGCTGTGAAAATGTAGAATCTAAATTAAAAAAAGGTCTTGATTTCAGGTGAATGTATTGATCCTGCTTATATGTGTTTGCAGGCTTTTTATGGGGGCAGTGTTATAGTATTAGTATCTTTACAGTCTAAAAATAATTCCTCCCACTGTTTTAAATTCTAGAATAAAAAATGCCCTGGCGGTGTGAGTAAATTATGTAAAAGAATCTTGAAACTTGAAATCTTGAAACTGTAAACATATTTGATTTCATGTTGTATAATGATAGAATAAAGGACGCAATTACAAAATGGTACCAACTTTGAAAAAGAATTTTTGTATTAACAGGCAATGGGAAAGAAATAAAAAATGGGTTTGCAAAAACAGATTGGACATTGATTTGCATGTCTGTGTGTTCATAGTAAAGAACATGATATTAACAATATGTTTGGTGTTCATGTAACTGATAGTAGAACCTCAAATAACCTTCAGTTTTGGTATCACTTTCGTAACATGCTCTGTAGATCTCCTTTACAGGAGTGGTTTCAGGGTGAAGCACACTTGTGTTAACTATATGTATGCCTCACTGGTAGAGAATTGTAACTAAGATAATATTTTCAATAAAATTGACTAACTTTCTTTTTTGTAACGATTTTACATCTGACATCCTTCTCAGATACATATGTAACTTGTAGGTTACATAACCCCAAATACCACCACTACCAAATTGAGCAGCAGGCTTCTTGTAAGTTGTATATTGCATGTGTTTTGAGGCTAACTGAATCTGCAAATCATTTGTTTTTGATACTTGTGTGGTATTCACCCATGAAAATAGATTCTGTAATAAAATTATTGACTTCAAGAATAGAGAGTGATGCTTTTTTCGGTAAAAACTAGATTCAATTACATGTAATATAAGTCAAAATTAATTTTGTAGTTACACCAGTCACCCAATATGAAATCACTTCTGTACTGCAATAAGCATTTATCTGAGAGTCAGAATAGCTCCATTTAGATGCTTACCATTTTTTAATCTCATAGAGTAATTTTTAATTCTCTCCAGAAATCTGAAAAATTATTACAGTATTTTAAAAATGCTTTTTGTTGACATCAGTGCGTTGAAATATCATTGGCATTATAGTGACAAAGGCATATTGAATGGAAATATGGTGTGCTTATAAACAGTATTTTCAGTTTGGTATTCTGTTATAGGCGTCTCAAAAATGTTACTTGTTGTATTTATTATTGTATTTATAAATACACATCTTCAGTATGCCTCCACACACACAAAAGAGACAAATATCGTAAAACAAATGTCATTGTCATCACGAGCAGGTTATACGTTTTCTCCTCTCTACACACTAATAAATCAACTTAAAATGTTAGTAACAAAATCTGAAGTTTCATGACTACTAGTGAAGCACAAAATGAGACAGGAACTTGTTATTTTATTCTTTCATTTCATTTATTTAGCATTCCAGAGATGCACCGAGGAGGATATAGAACTTGTCAGGTATAACAATTGATATAGTACAGAAAGAGTCATTACAATAAAATACTTATGATAATAATATGGAAATAAGTGAAATCAAGTTTATACAAGAATGCTATTTGCTCAGAATGTACAGTTCATCAGTACAATACATAGTGTACTTAGACAGAAAGCATAGTAACATGCCATGAGTACTAACGTAATGTCCTAGACAGAATCTGAACTTAATACATACAAATATACATACATACACACATATATATTCACTTTCCATTAGATCTTTACAGAACGTGTTAAGAGGGTGTGC
>Ga0123354_10019800_pt1 | contig 10569 bp, 11 predicted proteins | sample TergutLab28metaG_2_FD_97872 | JGI IMG/M metagenome (GOLD analysis project Ga0123354, IMG submission 97872) | Labiotermes labralis P4 segment gut microbial communities from Petit-Saut dam, French Guiana - Lab288 P4 | ecosystem: Host-associated > Arthropoda: Insects > Digestive system > Gut ...
AAATTTCTCCCACCACCAAAAAAAACCCCCCCCACACCCCCCCCTCGCGTGCCCCCCCCCCTGTTTCTCTGTAAAACTGGGGGGGGGGGGGGGGGGTGCTGCTGTCACCCAGGGCAGCAGAGTCGAATGGGCGGCAAATTGGGCGGAGAAACGAATAATTTAAATAAAAAAAGAATGATTTTCAGCAATCCATAATTTTTAAGTTTCTGAGCCGAATATAAGGAAGTGCAATAAAAATCTGTGATTTTTTGACGTTCATATTTGCTGGAAGGGTTGGTCATTGTGATTATTGGTCCCGGCGCCAAACAGCCTAGCTACGTCACCGGTGTAGGCCCACTTACTGACCGAAGCACGACATCGACGTGGAACTTAGCCTGGAGTGTTCAAAGAATACTTCAAATGACGAAACTCTTGCAAAAGGTTGCAAAATGCTCATAAGGGAGTTACAGTTGCAGTCTGACGCGCAACCGTATCTCTGGAAGAACACCTCTTGTCGGCACGCTGCCAACTGCCCAACAATGTGCAGGCTGTCTCTGTGCAAGCCATGAAGGTATATTGGACAGCGGAGGGATAACTCGCTATATTTCAACCTCAGTACTAGATGGAGGTGAGTGCGTACCTCAACGCCGCGGCCGTTTGACTCCACGATAAACAGCCCCCCATGTAACTTGAAGGAAGGCATCACAAAGTGCCAGAATAAGTATATAATAAAATTAAGTATATATGTCAGCACTACTTTTTTTTTATGAAACCCCACCATATAAATTGAACAGGAAGCTGGCTGGACCCTGCAGCCAGTGGATCGACACCCAGCTACCTATAAATCCATTCACGCAATAGACATCCCACCAATCTTAGCTTAACAAACGCACGCAAATGATAATGATGATGATGAGATCTCAACATCGACACGCGGTTTATGCATATTATATACAACTCTTATAGCAAGAAAGTTGTCAAAAACTGATGATGGCTGCTATAAGCCTAAACATGTAGTTTTATATTGCTGAGAAACACCATCATTTAGCCATATATTCATAGTTGTGTTTTTGACTGAATTTACCTCACCTAATGGTTTGGAGTACACAAAGACTCTACCGCCGCTACTGCCAGTGCACGACATGTGCGGGCCAACACCATCCACAGCCCAATGACGTGCTAGGCCATCGTGACCAGGATGCACATAACATAGGTCAATACAGACAGGGAAGTGTTTTGTTTCACGACGCTGTCAGTTGCTAAGATTATACAGCTCTGTTGTCATATGCGTGTAAGCAAAACAAGAGTTGCTTAAAGGTTTAGTTTCATCATTTTACTATACTATTCCACTGTTTTAATCTTACGTATGAATTTTCACATTTTATCAAGGTTTAATGTGAACGGAATGGAATCCCATTGAGTAATATTTTTACTGTACCTTAATTGTCGTTCTTAGTTGGCCTGAAGATGGCCGGTCACAGCCGAAACATGTAGCCGAATATCACCTAATTGTAATTATTGCATCTTGTTTGATTATGTTGTGTATTGACGGTGCATAATATACTGTATTTTACAGATTTGATAATACACAACGGGATGGCCTCTCCAAAAAAAAAAAAAAATATACAGAAACAAGATTACGGAGTAATGGCGCAATGACACTGACAGGGGGAGACCGAAATACATGGACAAAATCCTGTCCCAATGCCACTCTGTCCACCATAAATCCCACACAGACTGGCCCTACATAGAATTCGGGCCTCGGCGGGGATAGGCCAGAGACTATCTGCCAAAGTCATGGCACGGTTATGAGAATTGCACGTTTCAATATTACAATCGTCGACATGAACTGCATGCCGCACATGACATTGTTATTACAAACAGCTGCAGGAGCTACTGATTTTGGGGATCACAATATTAAGAAGAATTCCGTCCAAATAATGACAAACGCACACTGCAAAAGTCTGACCTTGTAACATGCAAAATGACACAGAAACTTTTAATGAGACTGTCACGTACAGAGTGTCTGGCTGTAACTTCGTATTTGCACATGTCAATGAACAAACACAGGATATGTGTGTGGGTGTACAAAAGCATGCATGATGGGATGGGGTCATACGCTTAGAACTGCCTAAATTGAAACAGTTAAGAAGCATGATCTACAAAATTAGGGTCCAACACACACATCGTTACGTATATTGTGCCAAGAAAGTGGCCATCCACCTAATCTAATCTAATCTAATCCTATCTATCTATCTATCCATATATCTAACCAGCTCCTGAAAGAATACAATAAAATGTTCTCGAGCAGACAGATAATTAGCAATCCCACTGCCTGTTAGCTATCAGTTTAGGTGCCACCAAGCCATCAGCAACACACTGAAGATGGAGACGAAGTCAGTACCTGAAACGTCGGAGAACTTTCACACCTTGACGCGGCTGTCTGCCGAGAAGATTTTATTGAGTTCTGTCGCCGCGTAAGCTGCAGGATAACCACATGCGAGACAAACGAACTAGCGGAGACGATAAACACATTACCCACCTTTTCATGAATTCGCCACCAAACCCCACAAGTATCCAGTGCGTCCCCCCTCACATATTAAATATTTAGGAAAACAATTAAATACTACATTTCTATCTGCGCCTAGGTCTGGTGATTAGTCTCCTCCCTTCAGGTACACAGACTAAAATGTTACATGTATATCTCACCTCTCTCATGCAAGCTACACTCAAGACCCATTACATCTTCACTGACTACGTCACACTAACAACGTTTGGTGAAGAGTGCAATGTATGAAGCTCTTCAGCAAGTAATTTATCTCATCCTTCTGTCACATTCTCCACACCAGGTCCAAGTTTCTCCTCAGCACCCCGCTCACAAATACCGTCAACTGTATTTAATGTGACGGACTGACAGAAAACAGCAAAGTAGCCTATGTTATTTTAATCTTTACGCTTCTAGACAGCAGACAGGAAGACAACATTTTCTGCGCTGAAGGAGAGCAAATACGCCCAGAAATAAATCTGCTCTGTATCTTCATTAACGTCACTGCGGTTTGTTTACATTTTTTATTGCCAAACGACCTGAAGATGGACGTTTCGGTCCAAACATGTAGCCGTGTAGAGTCCGAGACGAACTTATACAATGTGTTGAAGTTGAGGAGGCGGTAATCCAGCAATCATTTCACATCGTAAAATAACTGGATATCTGGAATTAAATTCGTAATCCCCCCCCTGCACAAAGGTATGTGCAGGGGGGGGGATTAAATTATACTGAGTTCCTCAAATTTTGTCCAAAAAGACACTTTTTTTTCAAATATTTAATAGTATGCTCTAAACATATTGTTTACAGCAGACCTGTGTCCGCTGAAAAACATGGCTCATCATTTGACGTTATGGTTCAAATGCAAGATTTTAGACTCAATATTTATCGTGAAACTAACAAACTAACTCCATGGAGCACAGTCCTTCTTGAGAAGCTAACAGATTCGCCGCTAGTCAAGAAATTCTCCACAGAAGCAGAAGGTTCATCTAGATTGGGGTGTATGTACTAGTCTAACACAACTATAGTTGTGTTAGATTAGTTGTGTTAGATTAGTACATACACCCCAATTTAGCTTAATTATAAACATAACGGGGATGACGAACCTTATGATCAGAAGGTTCAGTACTGTATTCACAAGAGAGCGCCACCTGTTAATATACTGAGCTAAATACGTGTAAAACCAGTCCACACCCGCTCCACATCACACTTCTGGAAGATCCATTTTAATTATATCCTCATTTATTATTGTGAAACTACAACACAAAATATCATATTGTCCATTTATACGGACTCAAGTCAACTAACGTGCGTAACAAGAGGACTAACAAACGGACAGACAGAGGCGGAGATGTGCGAAATTTGATAGCTAGAAGAGCGTGATACTCGACGGGACTTACAGAGAGGAGTGTGGGACGGTGTCACCTTCGGAGGCAAGTTATTGCCGCAGACACTTTGCTATCACCTAACCCTCTGCGACAACTGGGTTCACATTTCAATAGTTATAAACGGTACGGAATTTGCTTTCCCGTTATTGTCTATGTGGAAGTCGCTGTTATGGATGCATACGTTTTGTTTCCGGCTATGCAGGTTCCGGTCTGGTACAGGCCTCCGGTAGAGGGTGAGTTCGCAGAGAGTATGGGGAGTTGGAACAATGGCCACGCCGTGTTGCAGAGAGAAAGACGATCATTTGTCAAAGTACCGGCCGGTGGTGGGGAGAAGCAGCAACCATCACTCATGGCGCCTCCATGCCGTCCCCCCGCTTCACCTCGGCGTTTACAATCTTATGCTTTTAAAGAATTTACCTATAGACGTAACAGAACTGAAGACCAGCATACAACACTACATCACTGTGCCTGTGGCGGAGCTCTGCTTTATATGATATCCAGTCATATGGGTAATACTCGGAGATCAGGAAGAAGTAACAGAACAGAAGCTCAAAGATGGTAATGAGAATCTCATTATTGTTGGGACGCTATTTCATATGCGTAGGTTATCTATTGTTGAATGACGGGAGAACTTGATGTTACCGTAAATCGTGAATTATACACACTTAAGTGTCTGGTTATAAACGGTGGTACAAAGAAGGTGAGTTGTACAGACTAAAGGGTCTGGTTATAATCGGTGTGACCTACAAACTGAAGGGTCTGGTTATAATCGGTGTGACCTACAAACTGAAGGGTCTGGTTATAAACGGTGGTACACAAAGGGTGAGTTGTACAGACTAAAGGGTCTGGTTATAAACGGTGTGACTTACAAACTGAAGGGTCTAGTTATAAAATGTGGTACAGAAAAGGTGAGTCGCACAGACTGAAGGGTCTGGTTATAAACGGTGATATACAAAAGGTGAGTGCTACAAACTATGGGTCTGGTTACAAACGGTGTGTCCTACAAACTGAAGGTCTTGTTATAAACGATGAGTGGTACAAATGAAGGGCTTATCATGAATAATAAGCAGGTAACTGGAAGGTACGGCCAAAAATGACGAGCAGTCTGCCTCTAGTTGCTGTTCCGGCCTTCATCCCTATGATGCTGCGGATCCCTTGAAGAATAATTTAATGAATATAAAAACATACGAACCAAGTAACTGGATCATTCAATTTAGTTGCTGCACGCTTGAATGTATATCGCTGTACAAACTAGTCCCATTTACTTAGAATATATTCGTGCTATAATCCGCGGACGAAGAGACCATTATACACTACCAAGAACATCTCTCACAGTATGAATGGGAAATAGGTCCTAGCTAGACTCCACCCATTTCCAAGCTCCCCGATGCAACAATACAACTAAATAAAAATGTTTTCTATTTACGATTCAGTCTCTCTACCCCCCATCATTCCCATGCTGTGTGATGCCAAACCAAGGTTATAATATGAATCCTAGAAACGAAGCGAACAAAGTACAGAACCGTGAAATAGCGCACATACACAAGGAGATCTAACAGACAAATACACCGATTATGTCAGAGCAAAAGTGCTACAAAACACCCACCAACCAATCCCATGCTACGTTCTAATGACAACTTACGATCTACATTTAAATCCAAAGACAAATGTGTAACTCTAATAACACAGACCTAAGCCACAAACTGCAGTTTGGGTCATCACAGAACAAGCACACTATACCACATTAAGTACTACTTTAAACTTCAAAGAATAACTGTATTGAAGAATTTCTGCTGTTGTCTAGGGCTGAAATTATGAATATTTTTGGTGGACACTGCAATACCGACTAAACCATACCTAACCACTGTCGAATACTTCTGCGGTCTTCTACGCCTTTTCGTAACTACTGTCATGTCCGATTGGCTGCTAGTATAAAGGACTTAATTACAAATAGCCACCATAGTAAGCTATCATGCTGTGACACAAAACAATTCTTGCATTACAAGCATCATAGCAGAGATCCCGTCGTAGCATCTCGCTGCAGGCACCGATGAGAGTTACAATAACCCTTAGCATGGCCGAACTCCTGGCCCGCATTCAAATACGGACCTCCTGAATAAGATACCTGAAAGCTAACTACCGGATAGCGATATTGAGAAATAAAAAGCGAACCGCTGTCCAAAAGTCATATTCCCGGTTTAAATTTACAGCAGTCTACGGAGCTGAAATAAAAAGCTTTAACTAATGTCAGTAAGTTGTAATGCACTGTCTCAGATTCAATAACCGGCCTAAGTATACAGTAATCACCACAGTATTAAAAAAATCCACATTTTAGTCACAGCAAAAGCCAATAATAACTTTACTATAAAATTATTGAGTCCGGGTGTGTAGGCGTCACGGCTACTAATCTTGTTTCACAGTTCTTGGGTTCGATCCTACAGCCTTTGAGTTCGTCGTCATTTAACCACCGTCTTTACTTTGTATAAGGCACACCTGGTAGGCAAAATTAGGCACATTCAAAATTTTAGAAGAAAATAAGACCTACACACATATTCCGAATGCTGCACAAGCCCAGTCGGACTATTATTGCAAGCGGGAAGGGGGAGGGGGGGATTTAGCCAATAATGCCTTATTAATAATTTATTTATTTCAATGGAAAGGTTGATCCGGTGTTTAAGAATTATCTCATCCCCCCCCACGAAAAGCAGATAATTTTTGTGCTAAGTTACAGGAGTGTTTGAACGACTCATTCCGTGAAATTAATGATAGTGATGCTAGCAAAATATACTTAAACTGCCTTACTGAACTCTGGTCAAAAACAAATCTTTTCTAATCGGCCAAAACAACCTAACAGGAAGTGTCCTAACCGTTCGAAAGACAAAGGGTACCGTATGAACCGCTGGCTTTAACGTCAAAAACCTCTAGAAAATTTGAAATGTTGACGATGCCAATATGTGACGTGATACCCAACATATGTACGGGAAGAACATCATGAAATTGAAATAAAAGAGTGGTGAGTTAATGCTAAGACGTATATAGGACTAGAAATACATTTTCAAGTTCCTTCTGATATTCCCGGTTACGCTATCGCTCAAGCTGTTATTCGCTGGCATCTCACCGCAGAGGCCCGGGTTCGATTATGATCCTATTCATGTGGGCTTTGTGTTGGGACAACGTGGCGCTGGGAAAGATTTCGGCTTTCGTCTATCACAATTATTCCACCAATGCTCCGTACCGTACTTCACTCATGCCTCCGACGCCATATAATATTAGCAACTGACAGCATCGTTCAAGAAAATACCTTCACACTTCGCGATATTCTGTGAAACCCAGCTGCCGGAAGCTGCATGTAGTTAAAACTTCATAATTAATAAACAAACATGGTGTCGACTAGTCCCTAACATTCTCTTGCCAGGCTAACCAATCGTTTGAGACCGAAGAGCAGTTTGCCGAACCCTGCTGACAAGAAGAAACGAGACCACAACGACGACACTGTCTTGCTGTTCTTGCCTTACCCCTCCTTGATATTCCTTCCATTCTTCTCTACATGTTTTCTCTTCAGCTGTGCGTTCATAGGTAGCCTTGAAGAATGCAAATTTTGTACGTGATCTTAGATTCGATTTCGTGAACAAGTACGAAATCTACACAGTCCTGTCCCTTGGTAAACACATGCGCCTTACTGAAGACAGGCCAGTAAATAGAATGCTACGTAGAACGCCCCCACAAGAGTTCATCATTAGCTTGTCCACTAGAATATACGTCGACACTCTAATCTGCTTGCACAACGTCCACTTGGCAAAATGCTTCAAAACCGATACTATTTTTCCACTTAGGAACTGAGTGACTCCTGAAATACCAGCATCTGTCCTGCATTTATTTGCAATGACCCCGTCTAAGAACGATACTACAACATTATACTCCCTTCCCTTCTACTCTTCAGCCGTATGATGCACCTAACAAAAGGATTTTCCAACTGAGATGAAATAATGTGGCACGACGAAAAAAATAAGTACGAAGTTTTAAGATTTGCTGTAAGTAAAGGAAGAGCATTCAAGTGGGGGGTGGAGTTGGAAATCCCTGAGCCGAGTATCATAGTTGTGTATATAAACGAGAGAGAAAAGAAAGGGTGGGAGGTTGAAACTTGGCAGCTCTAGATGGCGCCTCTGCGGAGCTTGTTACAACTATAACGTAGATGGGACTGGTAGAAAGTGGGAGGGGGGGGGGTTGCGTACGGAAAAAGGGTTGCAGCAGAACCAATTGCCCCTGGCGCCTGTATGGAGTACCCACTACAGTAGGAACAGTTAGAGAATGGGAAATGAGAAGACCGAAGATCAGACTAAAACAGAGATAATCGCGAAGGGCAGCAGCTCAAAAGGACGGGATGTAGGACATCGCGGGAAGAGAGACAAGGGGCAGAATACAGTATGATGCAAATCACACGGTGGTGCTATCTCTTAACTGCCAGCAAAATAATTCGATGATTGTTTTCTGGTAGATACGATACAACATTTCAGATGGACGCGCTGACTCCATCTTCAGGGTACAAAACAGTAACAACAGTACTCATCTAGTGACCGTCAAGAGAACCTCAAATCTCATTACGAAAATTATTCTGTTTTCTAAATGTTTCCCTTCTACCTGATATAAATTCTGATAAACCTGATAACGGCACCTGAGCTCTGAGCTGTTTCTGCAATCCAAATATTTATGGAACAGCTCGTACTGCCTTACATTTCTATAGCCTTAAGATCACGTTTGAAAAATTGACTTTGTTCGAAAGGTTTTAACAACTTGTTGTGCATTATAATTTATTTCCGATACCGCTTAGACATTTAACTAATTTAGGCTAATCAGAGTACACTGCATGCTATTCACTTGATAAAGACGGTAGTGTCGAAACACATAGCGTGGTTATGAAGCTAATATACGCGTAAGTCGAAATTACGAACGCCTGTGTAGGGAGCTTTCCTTCTTCCGACATTTCGGAGCAACAGACAAGCTTGCATATTTTCTTCTACCGCACCACATCAGCATCCGCCTGAACCAATCCAGTCACCCTAAAAAAGGAGGAAGTACGTTCCTCCAACACATGGGAACAAAAAAATCTCACTACTATGCGATGTAGAATCTTTTGTCTTCCAGGTTGCTATCCAAAATTTAAAGATTAAGATATATAGAACTATAATTATGCCTGTTGTTTTGTATGGATATGAAACTTGGTCGCTGACATTGTGGGAGGAAAGGAAGCTGAGGGTGTTTGAAAATATGGTGTTGAGGAGACTATTTGGACCTAGGAAGGACGAGGTAACGGGGGAATGGAGGCGATTGCATAACGAGGAGCTAAATGATCTGTACCCCTCACCCAATATTGTGCGGGTGATAAAATCGAGAAGGATTAGATGGGCTGGGCATGTGGCGCGTATGGGTGAGGAGAGGGGATGTGTAGGGTCTTGGTAGGGAAACCGGAGGGAAAGAGACCACTGGGGAGACCTAGGCGTAGATGGGTGGATAAATTAGGATGGATCCAGGATAGAGACAAGTGGCGGACGCTCGTGAGTGCGGTAATGAACCTTCGGGTTCCGTGAAATGCGGGGAATTTCTTGACTAGCTGCAAACCAGTTAGCTTCTGAAGAACCAACATGGAGTGAGTAAGTAAGTAAGTAAGCAAGTAAGTACTATACGATGTAACAATCTAAATTATGATCATCTTGTGAACAACAATCGCTGTGAAACTTGAAAACTTGTCTGTAAAAAAGTTATATTAACAGTCTGAAACCTATCGCAGTAGGAGTAATACGACCATTACACTGAGGGTAATTTTGCTGAATGCTGTTGGTTAAAATGACAGACTTTTGTTGCACTGAGTATCAAGGTTCGAGGCAGAATCTCCAGTTACAAAGAAAGGAGATAAATACCACACGAGAAGCAACTGACTTCAAATAAAGAAGTCCAGCTATGTGATACATCTAACCATCATTTCACAAACAACAATGAATCAACAGCAAACAACATTTCAACGCGCAGTCAATTTCACATAATTTTTTACCGTGTACCTTTTGAAATATCTATTACAACAAACCCAACACAGTACTTGTGTCACATGCCATATTTATTGCAATAAATACGTAGTACACAATGTTTACCGATCTGACAGACATGTATAAAGGCTGTTGATTACTGTGTCATTATTACTGTTGACTGCCACATGGAATGCTTGCAATAAACGCCACCAGACTGCTACACTCACTTCACAAAATTATAGGCTAAATACTTCCATATGACAGTGCGGAGATTTGTGGTTGGACGCAGGGTAAGAAATGCGAAAAGAAGGTAGAGAGACCTTGTACCTATACGTCTAAACGAAATATGGTTATCGGTGATTGGGCGAATACCTGGATTCTACAGAATTTTAAAATGGAATTTAATAGGATCAGTAGCACGCAAGGGGTATATCAGAAATGCATACAAATTTTTATCCGGAAGACATGAAAGGAAGTGGGCGCTAGTGAGACAGGCGTAGGTGGGAGGATAATATTACAACGGATGTTCAAGTAACTTTTACTGGGGGGGGGGGGGGGCGGGGCAACATATAGAATTTTCCGCCAGCGGCGGAGAAAAGGGAAATAGTAGAGTTTAAATACAGAACACACAATCAAAAAA
>Ga0123354_10019801_pt1 | contig 10569 bp, 9 predicted proteins | sample TergutLab28metaG_2_FD_97872 | JGI IMG/M metagenome (GOLD analysis project Ga0123354, IMG submission 97872) | Labiotermes labralis P4 segment gut microbial communities from Petit-Saut dam, French Guiana - Lab288 P4 | ecosystem: Host-associated > Arthropoda: Insects > Digestive system > Gut ...
CAAGGACTTGGTCGGAATGCACCCCACATTCAGGCAGACACCTCCCCACCACTGCTTTTCTACAATTGCTGTTCTCATTCCTAGTTGGGCGCAACGGATGGCGGCGACATAACCACCAGGTCCGGCACCCAGGATCACTGTGTCGAAATGGGTCATGGGGTAACTCTATCCTGGAACAGGTCTGATGTCAGGCACTGTTCCTTTCACGATCCCGCGACATGAGGGTGGCGTTGCCCCTGAGTTATCTCACACATGAGATAAACTGCCCGCATGGCGACATCAGCTCAAACGATCGGCATCTTGATCAAGGACACGCGACAAGGGCGCGGCATGACGCAATCGGACTTGGCACGGGCCCTCGGCACCAGCCAGAGTGCGATCGGGCGCATCGAAGCAGGCAACCAGAACCTCTCCTTGGAGATGCTCAACCGCCTCTCTGACGTACTCGACAAGCAATTGATCACCCCGGGCAGCGGGGCTCTGACCTTCTCCATCGAGGGTGGCAGGCGCCTCCACGGAAAAATCGAGACCCGATCGAGCAAGAACGCGGCCGTCTCGACTCTGTGCGCGTCGCTGCTGAACCGGGGCCGTACGACCTTGCGAGGCATCGCCAGAATCGAGGAGGTCCACCGACTGGTCGAGGTCCTGTCCAGCATCGGGGTGGAATGCAGCTGGAGCGACAACCAGATGGACCTGACCCTCGTCCCACCGGCCAACCTCGACCTGTCGACCATGAACCTGGAGGCAGCCCGGCGCACCCGCAGCATCTTGATGTTCCTGGGCCCGATGATGCACAAATTCTCCTCATTCACCCTGCCGTACGCCGGAGGGTGCAATCTGGGCACCCGCACCGTCGAACCCCATCTGCAGGCACTGCGGCACCTGGGCTTGTCTGTCGAGGCGACCGAAGGTTTCTACCACTGCAATGTTGTCCCACCGGACAAAGACTTCCGCCAGTTCACGCTGACCGAACGCGGCGACACGGTGACCGAGAACGCCCTCATGGCTGCGGTGTTCGTCAAGGGAGTCACGATCATCCGCAATGCCAGTTCCAACTACATGGTCCAGGACCTGTGCGACTTCATCACACAGTTAGGCGTTGTCATCGAGGGTATCGGGACGACCACCCTGACCATTCACGGCGTCGAGGACATCGACGTGGACGTCGCGTACGACATCTCTGAAGACCCGATCGAAGCGATGAGCCTGCTGACCGCCGCCGTGGCGACCAACTCCGAACTGACGATCACACGCGTGCCCATCGAATTCATGGAAATCGAATTGGCCGTGTTGGACTCGATGAAGCTGGACTATACGGTCACGGAGGAATACAAGTCTCGCAACACGATGACCAGGCTGGTCGATCTGACCGTGAAGCCGTCCAAACTCGTCGCCCCCGTGGATAAAATCCACCCCATGCCCTTCCCCGGGCTGAACATTGACAATCTCCCCTTCTTCGCCGTGATCGCCGCGATGGCCCAGGGGACAACCACAATTTTCGATTGGGTGTACGACCACCGCATGATTCACCTGATGGGTCTGACCAAGCTGGGCGCCAACCTGACACTGCTGGATTCCCATCGCATCATGGTCACCGGCCCGACCCGCTGGCGCGGCGGCGGCGAAATCGCCTGCCCACCAGCGCTGAGACCGGCGATGTGCCTCTTCCTCGCGGCGCTGGGTGCCCGCGGTGAAACAGTCCTCGAAGACACCTATGTGATCACCAGAGGGTACGAGGAACTGCCCGGGCGGCTCAACGCCCTCGGCGCAAACATCCATTCATTTCTGCAGTAGCACTGACCTAACGCACCCGTACGACATCGAAGGTGTGGTCTGGGTGGACGATCAGGTCTTGGGCGGGCACCAGAGCCAATTCGCGCCGGCCGGCTTGGGCCGTGGCGAAGAGCAGGGAATAGACGATGTCGGCGGTTGCTTTCAGGGCCACGTCGAGCTTGCCGGTGTCCAGCAGACGGGCGAGAAAAGCGGCTGAGGTGACATCTCCGGAGCCGGTGAAAACCTGGTCGATGCGCGGGGTCGACACCAGCCAGGCCTCTTCGGCGGTCGCGGCCAGCATGGAGATCGAGTCCTGGTGGATGTCGTCGGCGACAGCCGATGTCACCAGGACCGTCCGCGGGCCCTGGGCGATCAAGGCGTCGACGGCGTCGAGCAGGTCGGCCAGAGTACGGGTTTCACGCCCGGTCAGGTAGTCGAGTTCGTACTGGTTGGGCGTGGCGATGTCGGCCTGGGGAATGACCTGGTCGCGCAGGAATTCCGGGATGCCCGCGGCAACGTACATGCCGCGCCCCACGTCACCCATGACCGGGTCACAGCAGTAGACGGCCATCGGGTTACGGGTTTTGACCAGCTCGACTGCGGACAAGATGGTGTTCCCCATTGCTTGCGAGCCCTGGAAGCCGGACAGGATCCCGTCCACTGCCGCGAGTGCTCCCCGTTCGTCCACACCGGTGACGACATCCATGACATCGTCGGCCGACAAGACCGGCCCCTTCCAGGTTCCATAGCTGGTCGTGTTGGAATAGTGCACGGTGAAGACGGGGTAGGTTTCGACGCCCATGCGCATCAGGGTGAAGGCCGCGGCAGAATTGCCGACGTGTCCATAGGCGACAGACGACTGGATGGATAATACTGTGGTCATGGGTCTATTCTGCTCCCCTATCGGGCCGGTATCACGGGCTTATCACGTACTGGAGGGGGCATTGACCGGGGTTAGGAATTGTTGCAGAATGAAGCCGTGACAATCACCCCCCCTGTCCACACCCCTCGTACCCCCCAGACGAGTACCGAGGTCTGATGTTCGCCCAAGACTACCCGTACTGCTCGCCCCGATTCGTCGCGATGGCTCATCGCGGCGGCTCGTACTGGGAGCCCAATCTGGGCAAAGAAAACACACTTTTTGCCTTTTCACAAGCTGTTTCTCTCGGGTATCGATACATTGAGACCGACGTTCAGGCGACCCGGGACGCCCGCTTGGTGTGCATGCACGACGAGACTCTCGAGCGGGTCGCCCACGTGGCGGGACGGGTAGCGGATTACACGGCGGCAGAACTCAGTCAGATCACGCTCATCAGCGGGGAGCCGATTCCTTTCTTCGACGATGTTGTTGAAGCTCTGCCGCAGACACGGTTCAACGTCGACCTGAAGGTGGAGGGCGCGATCGTACCGCTGGTGAAGGCCATCATGGCCCACCGCTTGCACAACCGCATCCTGGTGGACTCGTTCTCGCAGGCCAGGCTGTCCCGGTTCCGGTCGCTGACCCACGGTCAGATTCCCACGGCGATGGCACCCCCAGGCGTGGCGTGGACTGCGTTCGTCCCTCTGGCGAGCGCGATCGTGTCCTCTCCCGGTGTGGCGGTCCAGGTGCCTCGTACCCAAAAAATCGGAGTTTTGACTGTGCCTGTGGTCACCCGTGGCATGATCGCCCGGGTCCATGCCCTCGGCAAGGTCATCCACGTGTGGACCGTGGACGAGGTTGACGACATGGAGCAGCTCATCGACCTGGGAGTCGATGGAATCATCACCGACCGTCCTGACCGGCTCGCCCGAGTCCTGGCCGGACGAGACCTCTGGGAGACACAATGAGTACGACAATCCAACCACCGGATGACTCACCCTCGCTGGCGCTGGCGAAGAACACGAAGAGCCGCGGCATCCGCGTCCTGGGCTGGGCCCTGTGGGATTGGGGCACCCAGCCGTGGTACACGGTCATCACCACCTTCGTGTTCGCCGTGTACATCACCACACCCAGTTATTTCAGCGCCAATTCGGACGACTCCAACGGCCCGACAGTGGCGTTGTCGGTGTCGACGACGATCGCTGGCATCATCATCGCCGTGATCGCCCCGGTCTTGGGACAAACTGCCGACCGGTCCGGCCATCTGGTCCGCAACATGCGCGTGCTGACCTGGGTGCTGGCGGCGATGTCGATGGGGCTGTTCTTCATTGCCCCCCACCCGTCGTACCTGATCGCGGGCCTGATCATCCTGGGGGTCGGGTCCATCGTCGGAGAGATCTCCAGTTCGTTCTACAACGCCACGATTGACCAGGTGGCAACGGAGAAGAATGTCGGAAAGGTCTCGGGTTTCGGCTGGGGCATGGGGTACATCGGGGGGATTCTGGTCCTGCTGGTCATCCTGTTCTTGTTCATCCAGCCTGAGGTGGGTCTGTTCGGGATCACCGACACTCCGACGAAGATTCGCGCGTCCATGATCGTGTGCGGGTTGTGGGCCCTGATCTTCACCATCCCCACCTTCCTCACCGTCAAGGACCGCCCGCGTACCGGCGGCCCACAGAGCAAGCTCGGCATCGGCGGGGCCTACATGGCGCTGTTCCGCAGCATCGCCCACATCTGGAAAACCGACCGGCACGTGGCGTACTTTCTACTGGCCTCAGCCCTGTTCCGCGACGGCCTGGCGGCGGTCTTCAGCTTCGGGGCCGTCATCGCCGCCCACTCCTTCGGTTTCTCGACCACCGAGATCATCATGTTCGGGGCAGCCGCCAACCTGATCGCCGGCATCGTGACCATCCTGTTCGGTCTGCTGGACGACAAGATCGGGCCCAAGAAAGTGATCCTGATCTGTCTCGGCATTCTCGCCGCCGGAGCAGTGGTGGTCTTCATCCTCCACCAGCCCGCGTACTCCGAAACCTGCAACACGGACCTTGTCAATGGTCTGTGCCCGACCAACCCGGCGTACGACCCGGCCCTGATCGCGCACGGCAAGACGATCTTCTGGATCTTCGGTCTGGTCCTGTCCTGCCTGTGCGGCCCAGCCCAGGCGGCAGCGCGCAGCTTCCTCGCCCGGATCATCCCCGACGGCCATTCCGGCGAAATCTTCGGCCTGTACACCACCACCGGCCGCGTGATCTCCTTCGTCTCCCCCGCCCTGTTCGGAGTCTTCGTCTCCCTGGGGGCGGCCATCACCGGCTCAAGCTCCACCCAACACTGGGGTTTGCTCGCCATCGCCGTCGTCCTGTTCGCCGGCTTCTGCGTCCTGATCCCGGTCAAACCTTCCAAGGGGCTGACAACACCGACTTCGTAGGCTCAACCGTCATAGATGTGGTCGCGGGTTCCAACCTCCAGGACGAGCACCACCACACGTTGATCGTGGATGTCACAGATGATGCGATAATCGCCGACGCGGTATCGCCACAGCCCGGCAAGTACTCCTGTGAGAGCATGCCCTCGGCTACGTGGATTGCCAGTCTGGACGACGGCTGTCAGTGAATCACGGATTCGCTTTGCTGTTTGTGGGTCGGCCTTGCGCAACCACCGTACAACGGTCTTGTCGTACTCCAAACGCCACTGAGTCACGAGATTGAAGCCAGAGCATCAGCGGACGGAACCGTACCTTCCAACCCCAAAATCTTGTCAACTTCTTCAGCGGAAACGGCTGTCTGCGTCCCCGCGCGGTGCTGACGCGCCCTATCCGCAACTCGGTGCTCCCATTCTGCGTCATGCAGATGATCTTCCAAGATTTCGCGAATGACGTCACCACGACTTCGACGAGTCACCTGGGCCAAGGCGGTGACTCGCTCCAAAAGATCATCTGGCAAACGGACAGACACTGGTTGACCAAGGGTGACACTCATATCCACATTGTACACATTGTGGAGGGCTGTCCCTTGGAATCGCTGCCTGAGCGCTTGCCCCGGAAAACCTGGTCACCGAGGTAGGGAACGGGTCATCTGGGAATAGTGAGGAACTCCTCGACGTTGTCATTGACATCGACAATAAATTCCATCGGAGGCTAATTGTGACAGTTATTTCCCTTGCACCGGACGCTGTTGACCGGGTTCAAATCACGTACAGCTGTGCTCAGGAGCATGAGTTCTCGCTGGTTTTCGCTGCGGATGCGACGGTTCCCCCGAACTGGGATTGCCCCCGGTGTGGACAAGAAGCAACGACAGAACACCAACCGGCGATGACGGAGCCGGCTCAAGCGGGCCGTACGCATTGGGACATGATCTTGGAACGGCGCACCATGGATGAGCTGTTCACCATCGCCACGGAACGCATCAACGATCTACGCGAACTCAGCCGTGTCTGACAAAATTCACAATGGCGGTGGGAACCCAACAACCAGGGGCACGGTCAGCAACCCGAGTACAGGCTACGCAGCCAGTCGATCACCAGACGCTTGCGGCGCTCAATTCCCCAGGCTGTGGTCTTGAGCAGGGCTTCGACGACGATCGAACTGCTCATCTTAGACTGGCCTCTTTCGCGTTCGATGAAGGTGATCGGGACTTCAGCAACCGTCAGACCTGACAAGATAACTTGCCAGGTGAGGTCGACCTGAAAGTTGTAGCCCACCGACGTGATGTCGAGCATGATGTTTCTCAAGGTGTCCGCGCGGAAGGCGTTGAAACCGCCCGTGATGTCAACCACCTTGATGCCGATCATGGCCCTGGTCCACCAACTACCGCCACGACTGAGCAGCAGCCGGGACTTCGGCCAGTTGACCACCGAACCACCGGGAACATAGCGCGACCCCTTCACCATGTCGGCCGTGGCCAGCGCGGTGAGCAGACGCGGGAGTTGCTCGGGCTGGTGGGAACCGTCGGCGTCCATCTCCACCAAAGCTTCATAGTCGTGCTCCAGGCCCCAGCGGAACCCTGACATGTACGCGGCCCCCAGGCCATTTTTTGCCGTCCGATGCATCACGTGGATGTGTGAGTCAGCGTCTGCCAAAGCGTTGGCGATATCACCCGTACCATCAGGAGAATTGTCGTCGACAATCAAGATATCCACGTTGTCCACAGCAGCTCTCAGCCGGGAACAGATGATCTCGATATTGTCTTTCTCGTTGTAGGTGGGGATAATAACCAGCACTGAACTGAATGGTGGTGTCATAATTTCTCCGTGATAGTGGCCTCACCCATGCTACTACGCGTCGCCAGGATGAACTGGCTTTGCCACCGACACGCGCCTGACCCGGTGCCCGATCAACACGATCACACCGCCCAGGATGGGCAGAACAATGACAGCCACATCGAACCATCCACGATAGGCCACGGCAGGGGTGATCGCAGTCCGGGTCGGCACCGTGAACACCTGAGCATCAGAGGTACGCAACTGAGCCTGAAACACCACCTGTCCGCGTGAATCGATCAACCCGGCCAGAGAATTGGTGGTCGACACCAGAATCTCCCGGCGGGCTTCCATGGCCCTGATCCGGGTGATGCGGTCTTGCTGGGCCATCTGGTCGGTCCCGGTGAACAAGGCGTTCGACGTCTGGACGACAATGACTTGCGCACCGCCTCCAGTTGCCTGGTCGCCTTCCAGCATCTGGTCAACCGTGGCGTCGTAGGACACTTCGAAACAGATCAGGTCCCCGACCCTCAGTGGTTGTCCCCCAGCCTGGACATCGATGACCCCTGGCGTCGTCCCGGGCACCGACTGCGCCCCCACCCATTCCAACTGAGGCACGAGTCTGACGAAGAAGGAGCGATAGGGAATCCATTCCCCGAAGGGGACCAGGTTGCGTTTGGCATAGGATGCGGTCACCCCAGCCTTGGTCCACCACAGGCCGACAGTCTGGCGCTCGTTGTCGCCTGGCCCCAAGGTGATGGCCCCAACAAAGATGGGGACCCCTACCATGTCGACCGCCACATCGATGATATGCGCGGTGTTGGTATCAGTGTAGGGGTCGGTGGTGGTGGAGTTTTCCGGCCACAAGACGAAGTCAGGTTGTTGGACTTGGCCAGTACGGATTTCAGCCGCCAGGATGATCGTCTCGGCCAAATGATTGTTTTCCACTGTATAGATCGGCCCCATGGCATCGACCCCGGTGCCGGGCACATTCCCCTGGACAACGCCGACAGTGACGCTGCCGCCGTCGCCTGCAGGATCGTACGACCTGAAGGCCAGTCCCCCGATCCCGCTGACGCCGGCCAGCAGGACAGCAACGACCACAGGCAACGGCCGTACGCCAGATCTCACCCAAACCCGCCGGACGCTGGCAGCGAGTCGGGCGCCACCGTCAGCCAGTTGAGCTTGGTCATCCACAATAATTGGTGTCACTCGGTTTGATTCGTCCAAGACATCTGTCAGTGGCGCCCGACGGTGGAAAACCCGCCGCAGCCACGAGGAGAACCTCATCCCGTACGGCCCAGAAATCACCGGTCCGAGCAACCAGGCGATCACGAATCCGCTTGTCACAATCAAGAAGGACACCCCAGATGCCGAAATGATGGGCAGCCAGCCGTCGATCGGGGTACCCGCCGATGTATAGGCCAGGCGTCCCCAGCCGAACCCACCGAAGGGCCACCGTGAACAGGCCCACTCCGTGCCCAACCAGGTCGCGATCCCCAAGAACCCCCAGGCCGGAGTCTTCCGGGTCAGGGCGATGACCAGGCCGACCACCGCTTGCCACAAGGCCAGCATGAGCACGAAGGCCGCGAGGACCGCAACCCCGAGGACGGCGACCCACTGAAAGGCCACGGTGTTGAATCCCAGCCCGAAGACGAACCCCCGGAACAGCCCTGCTCCAGGGCTGGACCTGACGGCGATCATCACAAAAACAGCCAGTCCGACCGGCACCAACCACCACAGGTTCAGGGGAGGCAATCCCACGCCGACGGCACATCCGCCGACCAGACATGCTCCGGTGAGAAGCCAACGGTGGCAGCCATGTCGTGCCATGCTCGAATGATACCCCCCGAATCTCAGGAACTGGCCTCGCGCTGGCGCAGTTGGTACAAGGCCGCACCCGCCGACCAGTTACGCGTCGATGCTGGCATGTGGGATATCCTTCCCGATGCGGACAGCGGAACACACTTGACCACGCTCAGATCCATGTCGACGAACAGGTCCTCCAAGTCCTTGCAGGAGCCGAAGTGTACGTTGGGGCTGTCGTGCCAGGCATAGGGTAGGTCTTTGGACACCGGTGCCCGCCCGCCCAGCAGGCGAAGCCGGTTGCGCCAGTACGCGAAATTCGGCATGGACACGATGCCGACCGGCGCGATCCGCATCATCTGCTTCAAGACGACCGCTGGATAGCGTACTGCCTGGAGGGTCCGAGACAGGATGACCACGTCATAACTGGAGTCCTGGAACAGGTCCAGCTCCTTGTCGATGTCCATTTGGATCACGGGAACGCCATTGTGGACGGCCCTCAGCAGGCTGACGGAATCCACCTCGACGCCCTGGACGTGACATCCCTTGTTGGTCGCCAGGCCCTTGAGCAGAGTCCCCTGCTCGCAGCCGAGGTCTAAAACCCGCGAACCGGGCGCAACCCAGGCCGAGATCAGGCCCCAATCGACACGAATCGTCATCGCGGCACCGCCTGGATGGCCCGGTTCAGGAAAGTACGCACGAGGTCTTCGTACTCGGGGATGGGAAGCAGGAAGGAATCGTGGCCGACGCCTGCCGAGATGTCCCGGTAGGTCACCGGCACCCCAGCCCTCTCCAGATAGGCGACGATTCGCTTGGATTGGGAGGACGAGAAGCGCCAATCGGTCGTGAAGGAACACACCAGCGTCGGGATGGGATGGGCTGAAATCTGCGCACAGGCGTCGGGGGCGTCGAAGGGATCGAAATAGTCCATGACCCGGGACAGGTAGAGGTAGCTGAGGGCGTCGAACCGGTCGAGGAAGACCTCAGCCTGGTGGTGAAGGTAACTCTCGATGGCGAAATCGACTCCGAATCCGACAGTGAGATCGACATTTTGTGGGTCACGGCCAAACTTGGTCCCCAGCGCCCCTTCCGACATGTACGTGATGTGGGCCATCATTCTGGCGATTGACATCCCGGTGTCCGGCGAGGTCTGGTCCTCCAGATAGTGACCCTGGGAGAAGCCGTTGTCGCGCATGATCGCTTCGCGGGCCACGGCTGAGAAAGCGATGTTTTGGGCTGTCAAGCGGCTCGACGCGGCAATGATGATGGCATTGCTCATGTCTTCCGGATGGGACAGGGCCCATTGGAGCACCTGCATCCCGCCCAAAGACCCACCCGCGACACCGAGCAGCTTGTCGATGCCCAGGCTGGCGACCAGGCGGCGATGGACGCTGACGAAATCCGTCATATCCAAGATCGGGAAGTCCAACCCGTACGACTTCCCGGTGGCCGGGTTCGTCGAACTGGGTCCCGTCGTCCCCTGGCACCCGCCCAGGATATTCGGGCTGATGACGAAGAATTTATCCGTGTCGATCGGCTTGCCTGGTCCGATCAGAACATCCCACCATCCCGGTTTGCGCTCCCCTGAGGCGATCCCGGCACAATGGGCGTCCCCGGTCAGGGCATGGCAGATAAAGATGGCATTGTTCTTCTTGCGGTTGAGGGTCCCGTACGTCTCATAGTGGACACTGACCTGGTCGAGCTGACCGCCGCGGGTGAACACCAAAGGATCTTCGGGCGTGAACAAGGCCACGTCCGAAACCTGTGTATTCAGAGGTTCGGGAGCCATGCAGCCCTCACTAGGTCATTTCAAAACGGATTCGCTCCCCCACCTGGACTCGAACCAGGAACCTGCGGATTAACAGTCCGACGCTCTGCCAATTGAGCTATGGAGGAATGTCGCGCCTTCGAGAGTACCAGATCGGTGTCTGCAAGTC
>Ga0123354_10019803_pt1 | contig 10569 bp, 3 predicted proteins | sample TergutLab28metaG_2_FD_97872 | JGI IMG/M metagenome (GOLD analysis project Ga0123354, IMG submission 97872) | Labiotermes labralis P4 segment gut microbial communities from Petit-Saut dam, French Guiana - Lab288 P4 | ecosystem: Host-associated > Arthropoda: Insects > Digestive system > Gut ...
AAAACAGAGATTAACGGCTGTGGGGACCCGTTGCGCTGACCACGTGACACCCCTCTATCCGCAAAAAGTTGGCACTAACTTCGCTGACCGGCGGCGGCCGCTCTGTCGGTATAGTTCGCGTGCGGACTAAGGCCACGGAGTTTTTAGTTTTAGTACATCGAGTTGGTTTTAATATAAGAATTAGTCATGATGCACGGTCACCTGAACTTCAATGTTTGTGCAGTGTTTTAATGAAGAAATTATGAACATTGCCTATGTCTACTGCTTATTCTGCAGCCCCAACACAGTACAGTAACACATAAAATATGGACATGCCCGTTGACCATGTTTAAAATGAATCCAATTAATCCCGTTTCGGGGACACGATCGGTTCCCGTATTCAGGTTAAAAGCAAGGTCAAGACTCACTCAGCTGGAGGCAAAGTCGGTCTCAGCATCTGAGCCCACAGGTAGAAGCAGATAACTTTCCATATCGGAACCAAATGTTTTATTCGTTCTGAGACATAAATAACTGGGACAGATCGTGTTCCGTTTATGTGGTGTTCCTGTTTTATTTTAGACACGAAAACTGGACAAAACCAAAGACAGAGTAATTCCAAATGTGCTATAAGATCGTCATAATTCTACGGCTACGTTTGTGGCAAAATGTCAGTATAAAATCTGCCCATTCTAACACGTAATTAAAATTACATGATGGACAAGCAAATTAATTTCTCGCAATGGGCTGCTGCTGTACGCATACTTCAGAGGTTATCTAGCTGTGACATCATGAACATATAAAGCGAGGTGTCTTTGAATTATGTTCTTCATGTACCAAAATTAAAAATGTCTTTCCCACTTGATTTACCCTTAATCAGGCAACGGTTCCTTAATAGTTTTTTATATTACAATAGGAAACATTTTAAACTTCAATCTACCTAATCGCTTTTTATAGTCACTCAGATATTCTGGCCTTAAGAGAAATCGTCTTGGAACAAAACCCATCAAAACTAAATCATTTTACGCTCTGCGTCCGAAATTCCGTCTCGCTATGTTTAAATTACTCAACTTCTAGGTTTAGAATTGCTTTTCTTTGTTACTTCCGAACGCACAACAAACAACTGCAATTCCGTAATGCCTTCATATTTCCATGCATATAAAATACCGAAAAATAATTAAAATGGGCCTATTTAAGGCCTGATGTTTGTTCAGTAACTCCCAAATAGTTAACTATTTTCGTCTTTTCTAGTCGTTCTTTACAAGATCAGAGTAAATAGCTGATCGAGGAACTCCATCGGCCTATTAACCCGAGAGTTCACTGCAGTATTCCAAAACAAAACACTATCGACCCTCACACGAGCCACCTGAGACTAAAGTAGTCCAAACTCTCAAATTCCATTGATTTATCTTTCGTTTTAATATTATCCTCCTTGTATTTTCTCAGGTTTTCCTTAAGATTTTGCGACTCAAATGTACACATTTGTATCTCTCGCATTAGCTCCTTCTAAACTACCCCTTTTTAACCCTGCCTTTTGAACACTCCTATCAAGGTGTGAAAACTATATATATGAAACTTCAGTTAGACAATTTTCCCCATAGACTTGTCCCATTTTATCTGTTAGGCAAAATAATCTTCTCCCAAGGATATTTTCTGCAAATCCATTTTATATGTATATATATATATATATATATACAGTTTTGCACGAGAGAGAATATTGACTGTGTGGGCTTCTGGGTTGGGCTATAATATTGTGCAGTCTGACACCTTATGAGATAGGCAGTCGACTGGTCAGGCATTCCGAGTGCTTGATGCTTAAGTTGAAGGCAATGCGCTCCTTCAAAACATCGGTAACTAGTTACCAAAAGTCACGGCGAGACTTCTCAGAAAACTTGAAGGCCAACTGCGCTGCGAGAATCTCACGTCTTCAGTCGCATAACCTGCTAGGCAGGCACGAACGTTGAAGGTGGAGGCAGTATATCCCACTGAAACAGTTCGCAACATTTTAGTCCCTAAGACCACGGTGAGAAACGTCATTTTATTTTTGTATTTTACGCCCGGAGAAGCAGTTTCTCACTCATACGTCAAAAATTATTCTCACAATAAAACCAACAAATCCACCAATGTTAAGATTATATATACATATTTGTTTATTTTTACACGCAATTTTTCATAACTCCGACATGTTTCGATCTATAATTGATCATCTTCAGGGATTTACTGAACATCAGTAAAGCTTTACCGATGTTCAGTAAATCCCTGAAGATGATCAATTATAGATCGAAACATGTCGGAGTTATGACAAATAGTGTGTAATATATATATATATATAATTTTAACATTAGTTCATTTATTGGTTTCAATGTGTGACATGAATACTGACATGAATAAGTTGAAAACAAATTATATTTATGTTTATTTTAATCTGTAGGAATTTTCTGCACGATTTATAACGGTACATGGTTTGTACAGTACAATATAAATTTTCTTTTGCATTTATAATGAAACTGATGGTGATGTCACGTTGCATACAGTGTCCAGACACCGACTTTACCAAACGTTTTCAACCATTACTTTCCGCACCGGTGACTTTATGGTTCGTGTAAAAAGAGACCTAATATCATCAAATGTTTTACAAAAAAGTACAAGGCAGGGCGACACGAAGACGATATCTCAAGCGTGAAAATAATTTAATTCGCTTTGTTTCTTTCGGCTAGTGTTATCTGGTTACGGCAACAGTCACTTCCCTCTGATAAGTACAAAGACAACAGGAATCCTTGCACAATATTCGTATGGGTTGTTTTATAGACCACCGGAGTAATTAAATGTAATTTAATAGGTTAGACAAAACAACGTGTTTTTTATTCCAGATTGATAACTGCTACAACATACTGAATAGGCTGTCGCGGGAAGAAGGATTTTCATTTTCCAATTTGGGTTTTGGCAGCTGGCTTCCAAGTCTTCATCGTTGAAGAGGGTATTTGTTCATAACTTTATGAATTCATATACATGATCTAAACAAAGAAAAAGACGTTAATAAAATCCAACCAGATGCAAGAGTATGCAGATATTTATTTACTGCAAAGGTACTCTACATGTTTCGGGTGTCACAGCACCCATCATCAGGAGTACTAAAAACTGTAACCGCAGCCTCCGGTACAGGTCATTACAGCTACTTCCCTCCAACGTGGCCCGATCGGGCCACGTTGGAGGGAAGTAGCTGTACCGATATTATGACCTGTACCGGAGGCTGCGGTTACAGTTTTTAGTACTCCTGATGATGGGTGCTGTGACACCCGAAACATGTAGAGTACCTTTGCAGTAAATAAATATCTGCATACTCTTGCGGCTGGTTGGATTTTATTAACATTGAATTACGATGCACGGAACCATGAGCTTAAAAAAGAAAGAAAGAAAAGTACATAAGTTTTGAAATGTAATGTGTCACAAATCTCTCAAGGGCCACACATTCTGAAGATTGACAACAAAATTATAAAAGAATGTTATGTTAGATCAAAAACAACAGGAGAATGTGGAGTATTTCAAATATCTTCTTAGCCTGGTAATGTAGTGGAACATGATCCTGGATTGTCATGGCGAAAGCGTTACTTACGGTAATATTAAATTTCAAGTTTACGTGAAACAATTAATTTTTAAGTACAAAGATGAACGGTAAAAATTCATCGTCAGTGTGGCAATGAAAGGTGGGTTTAAAGGACCAATCTGTCAGCACTCCGAGTAGATTGCTGTCTGCTTGACTATTGAAAAGTGAGACAATACGATTCTTCGAAATGTCTGAAACTGTTCATACTGAGACAGAGCTGAACGTCTCAAAACAGCGGTTCTCTGATCTTACACCTGCTGTGGCGCACTTGAAGAATGGCGCCCAAATACGCGACCTATTAGAGGCTTATGGTTGCAATTTTGGGCTCCGTTCTGTGAGTGACTGAGTCACGACTACACTGAACGCGAAATAATGTCTGCAGTGTGTCGTCTGCCGCAACCTTGAAAAGGACCAATCACAGCATAGCTAACCGTATCCATGTCTATTCCTCTCCCGTTAATATCCCTTAACAAGGACACGAAATATATGCTTGTTGCAATACAATGATGTCATGTTGCTTCGGGAGCTATGTGGTACTTCGACTGCACATGACGCCTGATTATACGATCTGAAAGCTTCTTCGTCTCCTTTGAAATGGTAGTTTGCAGTAATGTCGCTGAGTAGTCTGACAGTGCTATGATAATATAAGTATTTAGCAAGTGAATCGCGCTGTCGGTGGCCCAGTTTCCCGTGACACACCTTGCGACTGCTCGCGACACATTAGTGTGTCGTCGCACAAGCGCTGGCACAAAAGACTTAAGTCTACGTAAAAGAATATTTCTGTGCCAATACACGTTTCCTGGTCATCTGTCCAATTGCCAGTGACTATAATGAATTAGCCACTCCTGTCCATACGGATCAATATAATAGAGTACAAATTAAAACTTCTTTTTCATTTAAACGTTCTATATATATTATTTTGGATGTACTCATTGTCTACTTTGTACCAAATTTGCATTTTAATTGTAAAACTTACCATCGTAATACAAGTATAAATATGTTATGAGGGTACGTTGATAAATTCTTATAATAAAACTATATGTTTCGAACAGTTCCTTTGTCCATCATCAGGAATTTTTCACTGTACACACAACAATGGTATATGTCATATATGTTTGCTGACAGCTTTCTTCTTATAATAAAACCAACTAGATGCACTAATTTCTCAAGTATATTTTTGGAATAAAAATCTACGTGTTTCGGACAGTTCCTCTGTCCATCATCAGGAATTTTTCACTGTACACACAACAATGGTATATGTTATACAGGTTTGTCGACAGCTTGCTATCAGCAAACCTGTGTGTACAGTGAAAAAATTCCTGATGATGGACAGAGGAACTGTCCGAAACATGTAGATTTTTATTCCAAAAATAAACTTGAGAAATTAGTGCATCTAGTTGGTTTTATTATAAGAATTTATCACGATACACGGTAACCTGAATGTCAAATTCAATTACGTTGATAAGTTGTGTTATGCAGTTATTTTTAATTAAACCATGTACATATTTGGACTGATCGATTAGTTTATGGCATATTGCTGTTCATTCCTCAGGCCACCAAAATTATATGCTGCTTTATAACTCAGTCGATACAACTGATAACGGAAAATGAAGACCGAACTGGTGATTTACGCCAGAGAAACGAAAATTCCCCATACAACAGACTGGGCGCGAATGAAATAGGCACAGCCTTCTGTAAGTCTGGGGTTATTAAGTAATACTTGATTTTATGATTATGGGTTAACACCAATTGTTATCTGTTCGAAGGAAACTAAGATATTTCCTTCAGGACGGCTGTAATAAGCATGAAAGGAAAGAGAATAAGACATCTGTGGAAATATTGCACGCGGTGAATACAACATTTCAATTGTTACAGTTCTGAACTTCCCTTTATTCTCTTGTCCACAGTTATCTTCACATGGTTGTAGATGAGTAACAGCATTGCCTGGCATTTGCTATATAATTAGACATGAAATATATTTCTCACGGGCTTATTTTATCTTACAGGGTCTGATGGGTTTCTTGAAAAAGTTATTTTATGTTTTGAAGTAGAATTGACTCTACAGTAGCAGGTCGGAAATCTTACTAGAACAAATCCAGTGGTAGCCCGCAGGATGGGCGCTGCGGGAGGCATCATTTCTTAACTGATGTCCGGAACACCTCTCACCTGATGTGCCATTAAGCTGCAGATCTTGAATAATGGGCACATATAGTAATCTACCGAAAGGCATTTTTATGAAAGATAACATGCTAAGAACTGCTTTGGTATGTCCATACTTGTAGTTTCACTGAGGTGGACATCATTAATCATGTTTCAACAAACGGTAGTTTATTTACAACAGAAGATTATAGCATTCACTTCCTGCTCTAAACAAACAACAGGCTACATCTAGACTAATCCTTCTACAGTAGCTGATACGATTGTTTGGTCACGTAGTCGGAGAGATTTCTGCCTGTTATAGATAACAGAAGATCATTACTTGTTTTAAAAAGAGCCCTATTTCATTTCCAGAGCCCGTTGCATATAGTTCCCAACATAACTCTAATAGATAAATAAATAAATAGAATAAAAACTAAATAGAATAAATAAATTTCAGGATCCTAAGGCAATAATTCTAGAAGGACACAGCAGTCGTAACACAACTATATTATCAGGTGTATATAACTTATCAACATCAACTACATGTTTCGGCCATTGCTGCTGTGGCCATCTTCAAGTGGATACAATTTTATCAGAAAAGCTATATAGATATGATATAACACAGAACAATTATTAGTTTTAGTGTAGGTAAGGGGATTCGCCGACCGGCGGCAGCCGCTCTGTCGGTATAGTTCGCGTGCGGACTAAGGCCACGGAGTTTGTTTGTTTTGTAGGTAAGGGGAACAACATCTCGTTTTACACAGAGTCGGTGGGAGTACACTGCATTGCCATAGACAAACAGGATAACACGGCTATATATATGGTTCATTACAATCTGGACACACGCCCACTGCCTTTGTGTTAAACGAGATCTCGTCCCCTTACCTACACTAATACTAATAATTGTTCTGTGTTATGTCATATCTATATAGCTTCTCTAATAAATTGTATCCAACCTGAAGATGGCCAAAGTAGCAGTGGCCGAAACATGTAGTTGATGTTGATCAGTTACATACACCTGATAATATAGTTGTGTTACGACTGCTGTGTGCTTATAGAATTATTACCTTAGGTTCTAACAAACACAACGGGGATGTCGCTCGTTGAAATTTCAGGATGTATAAACAGAAGGTTCTGAACAACTACAGCCAGTGTCCAATATGGACACGCTTCTGGGACAGTTTCGTCCACAATTCAACCTCGAACCTGTGTCCGTAAGATCTGCATCATTTTATACTCCTCAGGCTAACAGACAGCTTTCCAAAAGGGTTTCCAGTATGTACAACAATATTACCAACAAACGCACATAAGTATATTGAAATTAGTTTACATACACAGTTGCTCCCTACGTCACGACACATTCTCCTGAATTTCTACCTCATAACTTCTGTGTGTGTCATCTAATTATGAACACATTCTTATTAGTGGCAACTTATGTTTTTGTATTTTCAAACTATTGCTTCATATGGTTTTCATTTTATATCTGTTGATTGGTTCCGATAAGTCTATAATTTCTTTTTATAAACCTTAATGTATCTACCTTTTTTTTATTTTACCTCCCTGAAGATGGCCACATGGTTGGTCGAAACATGTAGGAGGTTATTGTATACATAAACTAATTCCAGTATAATTTTCATATTCGTAACGTGCGTCTACCGCCGAACAGTGCACCATAAATACACCAACAAGGACCCAATATATGCAGCCACACCACCATCGCATTAACCACAAACCGATGTATTTTAATGGACAGTTTTAACAACTGTAACTTTAATGAGCACGAATTAATGCGCTCCCAGGTGATGGTGTAACTGCACCGAAATATGTCGGAGCTGTTTTAATGTAAATTTTAATATTGTTTTTTTTTTAAGATAACTCACTAGTGCATCAGTTGGTGAATGAATAAAACTTTGATAATTTCAGTACACTTGTGTGCGTTATTGGTACAATTATTGTAGAGATTAGAAAGTGGTCACATAAAAGTTTTCTAATCAATTATGATTGGATTCTTCACACACAATTGAGAATAAAAATAAGCGTATTAGGGGCGAATGAAAGATTCTTGTCAATATGGCGATGCAATTTCAGGTATGATATAAAGTACACGTGTACCTCACCGTTCCTGTGTTCATGATAAATAACGCTTAAACTTTACTAAATTAGGTGTCATGTCTCGTATTTTTGCTGGATTTGTATCTGTCATCCTTGGTGTATAATCAACGCAGATTTAGTGGGTAGCGAGAACTGCTTCTAAAATATTTTTGCTAAAATTTAACACTAAGGCTATAATCGTTCTGTCTGACTCTTGAACATGATGTATTAAACTTTTCGTCTGTATTAATTAAGTTATTATGTTCCCATTAAACTGGTGATTAACAGTTACAGTTTTAGGTTATGTTACTTTAATTCATGAAATAAGTAGTCTTTTGCAAAAGAAAAAAAGAAAGAATAGTAAGATGTAGGGCTACTGATAAAAATCAGAAAACTTTACATTAACTAAAACTTCATATTACTACTGCAAAACTGTCGAATGGCCAACCCTTAGAAATAACAAGTTTAACAACAACGATATAATCTGATTCGTAATGTCTCTTTGCGACTTGTAAGTTTTCACATTGTACCGGCATAACTTGCTCGTATTTGTATACTTTTATGCGTAATTATTGGTGAGGACAATAAATGTTTTGTCGAAGATAAACTTTTACCCGGGAAAAAAGTTTTCTTTAATGATTCCACCCCAGTTCCAATCGATCTGACCCCTTGGAAAAGATTCCTTTTTTATCAAGGCGATAGTCACCTAGCTGGTCAAAATATTTCACGTTGTTTCTGGAACTCGGATGCTGCTTGCCGTGTTTACAAACACTGCGACCGTCGTATACGAGCCAGTTGAAACCAATCTGTACCCTCAGTCTCCGTATTCTGTAAGATATATTTTAATACGTTCTGCAATCTGCGCCTAGGTTCCTTCGACAGAAATTCCGTGCGCATATTTTACCCAAGCCATCTCTATTAAACAACCCGCCACTCCTAACTTCTTTTATTTTTTTTTATTTTGGTGCAGCAGCCCCCAGTGGGCCAGGGCCTCCTCATTCACGATGTCGCTATATCACACACAACGACGCAACACAGTCGGTAGGACACTTCTGGAAGATTGATCAGTTCGTCGCAGAGACCTCTACCTGACAGCACAGACATCCATGCCCCCGGTGGGATTCGAAACCAAAATCTCAGCAGGCGAGCGGCCGCAGACCTACGCCTTAGACCGCGCGGCGACTGGGACCGGCTTGATTTTATTACGATATACAATTCAGAACGAAAAGTAAAGCAATACTTCATTACGTAGTTTTCTGTATATGCAAGTTACTTTCTCCCGCTGAAAACCTGATAATCCCCTCCTTGTCCCAGTCTAAAATACTTCTATTCAGTCTTCCTTCCTGAAGTTAAAGTGACAGAGTCTATATTCGTATGAGACAATCTAATTTATTTGTGACTTATTCAATGACATTGAAATATGTGGTACTGACACATCAGTACAGAACAGCAGGCAATATTATAGTAAGTAAAGGTAAAGCAGTCCCTTTACAGGCCTGGAGTGGCCCAGAGGATTCCAGGAAGTTAAGGTTCCCGGATTACATGACAACGACACACACAGGATGGTGGTAAGGTTGTCAGTCTTACGCACCAGCCGTCTTTACCTCCAGGAAATGCTCCTGGTACTCATTTCTGTTAGAGGCTGAGTCGACCCCAGGGCCATAGTGCGATCGGAAGGATTATGTCAATGAAAAATTCCTATAACACCATCTGGGATCGAACAAGCGACCTTCTGATTTGTAGCACAGCACCTTAACCACTGTGCCACCGCGGTCCCCCTAGTGTCATACGTAAGGCAGTCCCATTACAGGCTCAGAAGGGCCCAGAGGGTTCCAGGAATTTAAGGTTCCCAGATTTCGTGACAACGACACAGGATGGTGGTAGGTTGTCAGCCTTACGCACCTGCCGTCTTTACCTCCAGGAAATGCTCCTGGTGCTCATTTCTGTTAGAGGCTGAGTCGACCCCAGGGCATAGTGCGATCGGAAGGATTTTATGACACCAGCTGGGATCGAACCAGCGACCTTCCGACTTGTAGCACAGCACCTTAACCACTGTGCTACCGCGGTCCCCCTAGTGTAATATGTACTGTAGTATAAGTCTGAGAGAAAAGCACAATATTCTGGAGGTAGCAGAATCGACCATTTTTGACATAACGTCTTCATCAATGTAATTTTGATGCTTGTCTCTTTTTTACCTCATTTTGAAACTGTTCGATATGTCTTTAAAATAAAAATGTTTCTTGCCTTATAGTAAATATACTTTAATATCTACAGGCCTCTTTTTGCCCTAAATTTTTACTTTTTCTAAAGACATAACTTCATAATAACTTGTAATGTGATTTCGCCGTAGTTGCTACTTACGACTTGTACTTGTCTCCACACAAACTGCTCTATGGACACTGACTAATTACCTGACTGCATATCAGCTGAGCAAATAACCAATCACGACACACGAGGCTTATAGCAGTTCGTATCGCAGCAGTAAATTAAACATTACAAGAAAACTGTCGGCGACATGATTACATATACTACGTTTATATTTGTGTTTTTTCAGCTACCTCCCACGTTGCAGTCTTCGTTTTTAATATGCACACAATACTTACTTACTTACTTACTTACTTACTTACTAAGTTACTTACTTACTCCATGGTGCAAAGTCCTTCTTGAGGAGCTAACTGGTTTGCAGCTAGTCAAGAAATTCCCCACATTTCACGGAACCCGAAGGTTCATTACCGCACTCACAAGCGTCCGCCACCTGT
>Ga0123354_10019805_pt1 | contig 10568 bp, 6 predicted proteins | sample TergutLab28metaG_2_FD_97872 | JGI IMG/M metagenome (GOLD analysis project Ga0123354, IMG submission 97872) | Labiotermes labralis P4 segment gut microbial communities from Petit-Saut dam, French Guiana - Lab288 P4 | ecosystem: Host-associated > Arthropoda: Insects > Digestive system > Gut ...
CCACCACCATCACCACCACCACCACCACCACCACCACCACCACCACCACCATCACCACCACCACCACCACCACCATCACCACCACTATCACCACCACCATCATCATGCCTTCATATAGTACGACATATGGCCTGTCACATTTTCAGTCCATCTGTCACAATATTACATTCCCCTTAGCCTGTATGCTGTGACTGTCACATTATTTCGCCCTTTCACACATTCCTTACTTTTATTTGTAATTACAGAAATTTTTTATGAAACTGAGAATTGGATAAGGTTTATATAGTGTTAAAGTTTGTAAATTCTTAATTAATGCTGTATATATGGACACATGGAAGTTCAATGCTATAACGTAATCTAATCCATCATTGTCATGCATGTACGAGCGCTCAGAGAACTTTTCATGAATTATATCACGTGTGACTTACAAGCAGTTGCTAGAGAGGATGGTAGGAAACAAGAGGAGAGAAATATTTCTTACTTCAGATATGTATATGGGTGTTTAATGAGTAGTGACCTGCAAAATGAGCCTATTACGGTCTTAAAGTGTGACAGGAGCAGCGACATGTTATGCAAAATCATTTTTGTCGTCTCAGCACTCAGTATTAGGTTTTTCTATCAGTTTTTCATAAGACTTATTTTGCATATCTGTATATTCTTATCTGTTGCATTCTTTCATAATCTTCTTGTATTCATGAAGTTTATTATCTTGTCCAAAAATTTTGTTTGTATGAATTGGGTTAAATCCTTCATGGGGTTTTTCAAATCCTAATATGTTGATGTTATGAAGGCTGTTTACTCTACCTTATGCCTTAAGGATGAAGAAAACTTCTTCTAAAATCCTGGTATCCGTCTGAACAACTACACTGCACATTGTCCCCGAAGAGGTTTATCTTCTCACCAATTTAAATTTTCACAATTTTTAATCAAATTCACGGCCCATATAATTAATAATTATAACTTTGATTAGCTGAAGTTGTGTGAATATTGTAACTATATCCAACTGAGTGGTGTTTACAGGCACTGCTGATTTGCTTCGGTCGAGTAAGTTTGAGACCAAATCTCGTGGAAGTTTGAAAGTAATCTCACGTAGAACTGTTGCTAGTCGATACAGGACACACTGACAGCAGGTTGCTGTGTAATGCGTCATAAGCAGAGACTTTCAGCTGCCCGCTACTTTCGTAAAATTAATGCGTGATTTTATTATTGTCTTTGTGCTATCTGCATGGTTCATGTCCGAAACTACCAAGCTTATTTATGCAAAAAGCTGTTTTTAGTTGAAGACAGTCAAATATAAAGTCTAATTCGGAGGAATGTTGAATCAAATTTATGATATACAACTGTATTTTTTTCAGAAAGGTCTTCAAGTACAAAATTGGTACATTCCAATTGTGCAGACTTAAGTTGTTCGTGTTTATCACAGCATGGCGCAAAGACACGTGACGCTGGAGGCAACATTTTTAACATCGAGATAAAAGTGACTTTTGCACAGTGTTCTATATTTCACGTAATAAATCACTAATATTTTATTATTTTTTCTTCTACGTAGTGTAGTTGTAACGTTTTAGATATTTGTTCGGAAGTTGGGTTCGAAGTTAGATTGAAATACTGGCAATTCTAACAAATTTCTGTGAACTTAATACCGCAAATGCGCCGTGCAATCAATTAACTGTATTTTATTAATACGAAAAAATTTTCACAAATATTTATGAATATGTATATGTTATTTCGTAATATTTGTCCTGCATATTTCGACCCATGACGGCCGTCTTTATGGCCAATGAGTTGCAAAGAATACAGTTCGAAATAAACGTTCTCATGGATGTGCATAAATAAATTAATGTACAGAGCGAGGTAATTAAAATATTGCTAAATTAGCTAAATTATATAAAGTATGAAGTTACTGTATGTGTTTTATATTAGCGGATCACTACAGAGTAAACATCAACACAAATACAAGAATATATGTTTTTATTGTGCAGACCAACAAAAGCATAACTTAAAAATTAATAATATTTTATATAACTGAAGAATAAAAAACCAACTATATGTCATTTGTTATTTTATTGTACTTCTTATAGACTCAACATGTTTCGGGCACTACTATGCCAATCATCAGGAGCTCGCGACTATGGTGTTGATTACCACATTGGTCGTTTCGTTGTTGATTCTACTGTTGCTGGTGTCCGGGTTGCAGGCTCAAGCACGACTCGAGTCGTTCTTGAGCCTGGAACCCGGACACAACTCCAGCCTAACCGCACCTAACTTCCAACATAAAGCAAACCAAGAACGAAACGACCAATGTGGTAATCAACATCATAGTCGCGGGCTCCTGATGATGGGCATAGTAATGCCCGAAACATGTTGAGCCTGTAAGAAGTACAATAAAATGACAAGTGGCATCTAGTTGGTTTTTGATTCTTCAGTTATCACAATGATGCACGGTCCAATAAACATCAAATATTTTATACATCGTAAGCACTTCTACATGTTTCAGTGCCTCTGCTTCATTTTCAGGGAGTCTTAAACTTGTACTTTGCTAAAGTTACAGAATTAATATTAAATTAATATGAAATTAATAATTTTGTAACTTTAGCAAAGTTCAGGGTTAAGACTCCCTGAAGATGAAGCAGACGCAATTTTTCGAAGGAAAACAACGAACATTGATGGATGTTTTTATGAAACTCTAGCATAAATTCGTTAGGTAATGTTAAATATATATAATAATTTTATATTTTATACATTTTAACAATGTTTTTTTTTCATTACTTGTCACTGTAAATAAATTTACTTATGCATATGTTTGACAACATTTATTTTAAAATGTATTCCTTTAAAACTATGCTCTTCCTGTAGGCGGTCATCAAGCGCCAGAACGCGTAGAAATAATGTGGAATAAAAATATTTGTTCACGAATGTTTGTAAAAGTAACTGGTAATAACATTATATAGTTTTCTGTTCTTTCCGCTTTTGTCCCTACAGGAATATTTAATAATTATTTTCGATTTAGACCAGGAGAGCCTCCTTTCAGATCCTTTCTAAACCATCATCAATCAATAATCCAACCATCTCCAATATAGGTTATACCCCGAGACAGTGGAACAGCCATGGTATAGCCCACAAAATTACACGCCGACGCAGCCTAGAAAACCACAATTTTAACACGTAGAGCCCTGAGAACTTATACGCCCTCCTTCGTGTAGAACGTGACATTTGTATACCACAACAAGATAATAACACTTATCTCTCTGCAAGAAGTCCCCTAATGTCCGTACCTTCCGATGCTGAACAAAGCAGAATGTCAAACCGAATTTCCAAACGCGCAGTAAACCGTAGTTTCATGACACTTAGTGAAGTTGTTCAGCGAAAATGGGAACATAAAGATGAAGAGAAATTGACTTGCTTCCAAGGTAAATATGCAAAAAGTTCAATGACGTCACTATATACAAATTTTAACCATATCTTGACATTTTATGTTTTGAAATTTGTAGCACCACGTGTGAGGAAATATTATTTGCTGATATGAAAGTCACTGTGATGGTACCGAGGACACATCGTGCAGTGTCCCAGCAGGCAATACAGAGGAGCTCGACTCATTCTTTCATGCACTTGACTTTTATTCTGGAGATTCACCGTTCGAGTCTCGGCTGGGTCATTTTTTACCCTGACTGAGGTTCCTTGTGGTTTTTCCTCATTTCTTTAGACAAAGTCAGAAGTAGAACTTTGAAAGCTCCCTTCCATGTATATTTCCTTGACTGTTTACCGTTTGTACAGTTGCACGACGCTCTACATATCGAGTTGCTGACTATAATTCAGTGAACTACAAACTGAGTACTTAATGAGGCCGATAGGGTTGGTCGGTTCGACGCACTGAGTACTGTCAGTGAATTTGTGATGTCTTTTAATTTCCCGTTCGAATATCAGTCTGCCATTTCGGAATTTGCCCTTTAAATCATCTAATATTCTCAAAGTACGTGAATAATTATGAGGTCATTCGTTAGCCTGTGTAGTTGGTACAGTGTCGTTAAACACTATACAGTAATGAATCTCTCAAAACAGAAGGTAATTTCCCAACAATCAAAATTAAAGTAGGAGGATTCTACGTAAATTTATGTATTCTGTAAATTAACCTTTATTGTAGCAATGGAGCAGATGCCGCCAGGTTCTAGCTTTCGTACTGCCCTTACCAATTATTCTCCCAAAGCACTATGCTCTGCTCTTTCTTTATCTCTCTTCTGTGGCCCACAAAGTAGGCCCAGTTGAGGCCGGAGTACCAAGGGATTCAGTCTCTCATCACTCCTCGAATTAAAAAAGGGATCCCCTTATTCGACATGCCGTTCGAACAGGAAGACAGGGGACTATATAACAATCTATATGCAAATCAAGGATAAAAGCTTTCCAACCATATACAAGGGTGTCTAATTTTTCTTCCTACAAAAGAAAATTCGTCAAGTATTCAGCCACCGTGCGTTGTTTTGCAGGCCCAATTTTCGAAAACCAGCCTGGAAATTATCTCTTCTAATTTTAGCCGAGATCATCTAATCTCTTTTTACAGCTAAAGGCCAATGAGGCCAAAGACCTTCCAATATTTAGAATTTATGTATCTCATTTCAAAACAGTTAATATTTGAATGACGAAGTGCGTACAAACAATCACTACTTTGTTTATGTTATTGCATTTGTATCATGGAGGGATGTCGCACTTTAAGATATTTTATGTTTTGCTTTTTACGTTGTAGTGTATGTAGTTCTGTATCGCTTATTTACGGAAGTTCATTAGGGCTCATAGAACGGGTAATTGTCCTGTAGGAAGACCTGTAACGAAAGAGGAAAAGAGAAGTACAGTAATGTCTGATAGCAACTCATGATTTCAGTACCAGCAGTTACGTGCAGTTCAAGTACCTTTAGTGCGAATACGGCGTTCTACGGCGCACGGCTTCTCGAAGGCATTGTTAGGGTAGATCTTGAAACGTTTGAAGACTAAATTTTATCTAATATTTATATAAAATTTTAACCCATTCGTCACAGAGAAGACGTCCTGTGCCCTTTATAAAGATAGATGAATAGAGTATAAGAAAATAATGGCGTGTATTTTGAAATATACTTTTTAGAAGTATGCAGAGTTTCTTAATATGACAACAGATGGTGCGTGTTGTTGCTACTGTGATTTAGAAGATTAATACATTTCGTAACTGTCTAGGTCCACATGGTTCGCGTTTCACCGGTTCGAAGCGCCTTAAAATTCGATACAATTAAGCGATTGTATTTCTAACATAGCAATTAAATAAACAAAGACAAACTTTATTATTTCACCGTGATCTAATGATAATATTGATTCTTTTCGTGAGTGCTGGCATCTAGTCTAAGGATGTTCCAGCAGTAACAAGCAGCCTGAATATACGAGGGGAAAGACCCCCCCCCCTTAACCTACAATTGATACATAATTTTAGAATTTTAATTTCTTTCCGTATTCTGTCTTAAATTTCAGGCCATTCTTACACACTGAGTGACAATGATTGTCTAACCCCAGTTGTAGTTATTAAGTAATCGAGAAGAACATAGCTTCGACCGGTATAGTAGGCTCGACAATTGTCGGTGAAGTTATGTTTAGATGGTAGCATTATTTGTTCTATGAAGCTGTCTTTCTATAATTTTTTCATTTACTACTTTCAGGTTTAGTGAAATTATTGAGTTGCAAATTATTATATTCCGAGTTAATAATTGGAAGGATAATCTGCGAAAATCATATCTTGGAATGGCTGTTGTCACATCTTCCTGTTGGAATGTTTTTATTGCTACTAATTGGTTGAAACACTGAGCCACAATCCGGAAGTTCGCGGGTTCTATTCCCGACGGGTTCATGGGAATTACACATTTACTTAATCCTTCCCGCCGCAATATGGCTCGTCACTGGAATGAGTATCATGTGTGGAGTAAAGGCGACCGATGAGTAAGTTTGACAACACTACCACCTTTCTGTGCGGATTGTCTAGAAATTCTGGAAGCCTACCAGAGCCCTCAGGGCTTGTCCAGACCTGTATTGAGATAGCTATAATATTTTACAGTAGCAGTAAAAAAAAAACACACACACACACGCACGCAACACACAACATACACATGACTGAAATACAATGCAAACCGAACAATCATTTGTGTCCTATGTGCCAGCTTTGTGTCACTAAAGGCAAACGTAATATCCGGATCGGTGGTATGCTGGACACCGTCATCCTCGTGTGTACATTGGAGCAAGGAGTAAGGGCTGACGTCGCCCGGTTTCCGTTGCTTGCCATTTACATTCTCTTCATCTGTATCAAGCACAAGAGTAAGTGAACGACTTTTAGTGGCCCTTGGATTCACAGATTTCCTCGCGAAAATGAGAGGTTTAATGAGTCAGTGTTTTTTCCCGTCGCTACTTTTGTGCATATAACCACCTGGTAACGATGCAGTATTCGTGCACCTTTTTACCGGATTTTCATTTTTACGATGCGATCCAAGATGAAGGAGGTGTCAAAAATTTCGGGAGCATAAATGCATTTTATTATTGTCTGGCCCACAATATAATTAAAATATTTTGTACACGATATAAAGAAATGGATATTATAGGCGTAAATCTGAAATACAAAACTTTTAACGTATTAGGATTAGAAATTACACTTAAAGGAAATACATTGGTAATTAAATAGTTCGAGAATAAAAATGGCTTATGAAAATGGTATTCGTAATATGAGCGATATTACAGTAATATGAAGTCTACGAATATTCTACTATTTACACTTTTACCTCATTTTTTTGTAATTATGGCCTTTTGTTGTTATTGCTATCCATTTTGTCGCCGAATGTTTTACTTCAGTTAACCGATTCCCTTAATGAGATGCATGGAATAATGTTATTGTAGTTAAATTAATGCACATACAATGAGAGGCTGCAACAAAGAGATGGTCGGAATTTCTCATTAGAGTACACAGGATACTGAGGAGAAAAAGAATTTTTGTAGCAAGAATAAGAGTTCAGGCCAACAAAACGTAGAATTGAATGTAGATGGGACGGATAATATGACATAAAGCAAACATTCTGTGGATGTCCTATGATATGTTAACGTTAAGCTTTACAAGGTATTTTAAACCATCATAGTCCATTACAAATACGCCCATTGTACCCAACGTAAATATGTCAAGAAAATTCGTCTAAGAAAAGAGGCTATTATAATTTGTTGCAAACTACGTAGCTAATATTTGTATTTACTTCAGACTGAATCTGCGGACCTTCGCGGCTGTCATGTAAAAGTTATATCCCTCTTTCCATCTTCCATTTATTCAACTTTCTATGAAAAACTGTGTTCAGTGTCTACATGTGATCAACTCACTAAGACCGAGTTTTTTCTTTAGTTTCCTTTCAAATGATGAGCACACAACCAACAAACGTTCGGTAAGTGCGTGACGTATGTTAGTAAGTAAGGAGAATGTGTAAAGTCTAACTGGAATAAATTTCTTTGTGTGTACAATAATTCGTACAAATACTACAGTTCTAATTGGCCACGAATATCAAAACTAGCTATTATATTTTATGTCTCTCAATTCATATCTGGCTACTGTTTCTTTGATGTTTTTATCGCTGGTGGTTTGCCGTCATTTTACTTACATTCTAGAGAACACTAAACTGACTCTTTAAAGTATACAAAATATATGAACTGGGAGAACAACAATTTTATAAGCTGAAAAATGATTTGGTGTAGTTTCACTTAATTTATTGTTTATTGGTATAAAGCTAGGATTTTTAATGTCATTTTTCGTATATCTAACAGGCAACTTATTGTTATCTATTGTTTATTTTGTATAAGAAATGACTTTATTGTTATTTATTGCCTATTTTGTATACAACAAGAATTTTAGTGTTATTTATTGAATTTTATAGGAAAATATTTTGGTATTATTTATGTACTGCGAATTTTACATACAGTAAACATTTCAGTGTTTTTATTCATTAATTCTTTGTTTATTTTGTACAGAACAAATATCTTTGTGCTATCCAATCACTCGTTTACTTTTCTCCGCTACCACTAGTCCACACTTCACAATGTATAACCAGGCTCTTTACCATCAGTGCGTAATGGACCGTAAAGGTTAAAACAATAAGAGGTCTTCATTTAGATCGAGAAAATGCCGGCTACATGTAGAGGACTCTGCAATTCCATGCAACAGTAGTTTTTTTAAAGATTAGGTAACGTTCTTATACTATGAATTTCACTGTCTTCGGAAATGGACGCGGCGTATTCTAGTAGCAAACTGCCAATTTTTGCCGAGTGTCCTACTGCCTCTGTCTTTAGCATAGTTAGACTGACTATCTGCTGTGTGAAAGGACATAGCAGGTTTCTCCAAAAGTCAGCGATTCTGTTCCAAACTGCCTAGGGTCACTCTCAAAATACACTGATCCTCATAATCACCAATAAATAATATTTACATATTTGTGTATTTATCATATATATTTATATATAATTTGATAACATCTGGGTTAACTGTTTGGTATATTTTCAACAACGTAACATTAAGCCTTTGAAGTCTCCTGTGATACGAGGCTTGATCATACAGTAAGTAGGTACCGACTTATGGAGGAGTTTTGTGCCTCCATCTTCATGGTCTCTGTAGTCCAAGTCCATTCATCTTGGACTGCGTAGACCCTGAAAGTAGAGACAACAACGTCCTTCTAAACATCGGTTACTGTTTACCAATTTACACCGTTTCGTATCTGAAAATAACTGCCTTCTCAGTAACGGCGCTGTAAGAAATCAAATATCGCAAAAAATAATATAGTGTGTGTAAGAAAGAGAGAGAGAAAAACCTGTTTCTCCCTGTTTAATACTTCATAAGCACAGTGGTCATTATTTGTACCACTTTGTTTGGCATTAAAAGGTTCTGTATTTTTTGTAGGAGTTATTTTTCATGTCCATATGATTATTTGAATAAATAGCGATTACTTCCCTGCACATTAATAACTTGTTAGTTTTTGTAATGTAGACGACGTGTTTGCTGTGATGCAACAAATAGGAATGAAGCCTTCAGATAGGTATACCACATAAGTATTTACATAGTTGTGGGCTGGGTAGCTCAGTCGGTATAACGACTGACTACGGGCTGGAAGGTCCGGGATCGAATTCCAGTGGGGACGAGATTTTCCGCCCGTCTAGACCGGCCTTGGAGCCCACCCAGACTCCTGTAAAATGGGTAACGGGTCTTTCCCGGGGGTAAAGTGCGGCCGGGGCGTACTACTGACCACTTACCCCCTTCTAGTGCCAAGGCCATGGAAGAGTAGAGCTATACCTCTACCCACCCTCTAGGCCACACCAGGCCTGTAATGGGATCACTTTAATTTTTTATTTACAAAGTTGTATCAGAAGTGTTTAACATTGTGTTTTGGACAGATCTCATCGACGAGTGGATTGTTACGATGATGAATTTTTAGGTTATTTTTTGTGATCTAGAGCAGAAAAATCACCCTGTCTTGTACTTCATTTTATACACAGAAGGCGTGTTGAATTGTAGAAAATAATTTTTATTTGCTTGTCCTTTCAAAGCCCCACCACATAAAAGAAGCATCTGGAAGGCGGAAGACGGCGAACTAAGTTTTTCCAAGAACTTGTTCAATTTTTTTGTGTCAGCCTTTTTTCGTTGGCCTCTAGCATTACATGACTCATACAACATCCACAGCTGCATGTGCTCGTTAAATAACAAATGGAGATGGAGCTCGTATGCAAAAATCTCTACTGGAAGTATTGCATAAGCCAAATGTCTGAAGTTAAGCGCATAAAGTTCTTACTCTTCCGTTTTCTACACATTAAGTTGGATGATTACGTAAGGTTAGGTTATGAACCTTATTTTGTATTTTTCTTCTTGAGATCCAGGATACGATATTTAGACCAATTTTTATGCTCGGTTGAGAAAACGTTAGTAGACAAAAAAAATCGAATTACTCTACATTCCACTGCCTTAAGCATTTTCTAGTTTGTGACTGTGGAACTGAGCAGTAATTTGTTTCCTTTTCTATCTTAAGTAGTAAACAATTTTTTCTCCCCCCATTTTTGCTGCAGTAGCTTTAATGCTGCACCCGTCTTTTCTGTGTGTAAGAGGCAAATAATAGATTACTTATAATCTTTCACATCGGAAACAGACGAAGGAGTCAGTTTTGAGAAAGATATTTTGTGAACAACGCGGGTTTCGAAATGACGTAAAGCAATATATTTTTTACTGATTTTCATCTTAATATTTCTACATCTTCACCATTTTGTCTTTCTTCGTCTTCCTGAATCCATTAGCTTTTTCTCTTGATCTCATCATCACTATAGTCATTACCATTGTCATCGTTATCATCCATATCATCAACGTATTCTGTTCCTTGAGGTCTGAAGAGATGAATTATAACTTCCAGGGCCTTGACCTGAAAAACATTTTCGGTATTTGCTTGGATTAGCATTACAGTATTGCAGAAGGCGCTCTGGAGCATTTGCTTGGATTAGCATTACAGTATTGCAGAAGGCGCTCTGGAGCATTTGCTTGGATTAGCATTACAGTATTGCAG
>Ga0123354_10019807_pt1 | contig 10568 bp, 10 predicted proteins | sample TergutLab28metaG_2_FD_97872 | JGI IMG/M metagenome (GOLD analysis project Ga0123354, IMG submission 97872) | Labiotermes labralis P4 segment gut microbial communities from Petit-Saut dam, French Guiana - Lab288 P4 | ecosystem: Host-associated > Arthropoda: Insects > Digestive system > Gut ...
GTCATTAAAATGATTAGCCTATCCACCCCCCCCCCCCCCCCCCCCCCCCCCAATCTACCCTTATTCCTCTTATTCATAACTCATAGTCTAATAATCCCTCCACGCTCCCCCATCGCCCGTTTTTGTTTTTTTTTTTTTTTTGGGGGGGGGGGGGGTTGGTTGTTGGCGGTACGCGCTGAAGATAGTGGTGTTGGTGAGTGTGTGTGTGTGGTGTGGTGTGTGTGTGCGTGCGCGTGCGTGGTGTGTATGTGTGTGTGTGTGTGGTGTGTATGTGTGTGTGGTGTGGTGTGTATGTGTGTGCGTGGTGTGTGTGTGTGTGTGTGTGTGGACGCGGTTTGAATCTTCATTGCCAGCTTACTTCAGAGTTATTCGCGCATGTTAACGTATTCGCATCGCCATATTTTGTGCCTTGTGTATTTTAAAATTCAGTCCTAGCTCAATTATCAAAGAATTTTCGTGTTTTAGAGCGTAAATATTTCCATTATTTTAACCGACTAACATCGTTTGTCACTTCCTGTTCACTGGCCTATCGTATCGTATCAACGTATGCCACTCCTCCCACCGCCCGCTGCCATGGCTGAGTAGTGTCGGGAAGTGACAGACGATATTTGCAAGATACAAGGACCCTGTACATGCTGGTGTGACACTGACAAGGAGAGTGACCTGTGTTGCTGTCAGTATCATGTAAGGTTACATGCGTCCGGCTATTGGCGACACGCGGTTGGCGGACGGGCTAATGAACCGGGCGGCGGGGGGGGGGGCAGTAGTCCCTGCGTCTTGTTACTGTCGCAGGGCCACCTTGCGCTGTCATTCGCTGCTGCTTGTGCCCTGCAGGGAGCCCACTTCGCTGCAGGCGGTTGGCGAGTATCGCGTTAAACTGCCCCCACCGTTGTGTGGCAGCACTGGAGACACCGTCATCATGTCATCGTCGTCGTCGTCGTCCAGCAGAATGTGAACGTGCTGATGACTGTTGGCCGACGGACCCCAAGATTCATCGCCAAACAGCCCGTCCTCATTTTCCTGCGACAGAGAATGCATACAGGCTGCAATGAAAGTGGACGTTTTGTGGGCTAGTAATTAGGATGCAGTGTATGAGAGGCGTTTTATTCAAACCTGTGTTGATGAATGCCACTGGACGCCTGTTCGCTCCCTAATGAATCCAGTCCGCAGTGATCCATTTTAATATTATACTGCCATCTGCCCCTCTTATAGGCATGTATTTATTAATTGGGTAGTGTTAGCATTTCAGTCACGAAACTGGTACATGCTGTAGGTATTTGTATAATTTAGCATTGGCATTTCCGTGACGTCACGTGCTGTGCCTATAATGGTTATGTGGGCTCTTACTAACTTACTTCCTCCATGGAGCAGAGTCCTTGAGAAGCTGATCGTCCATACCCCCACATCCCAGTTCCTGAAGATCTATCTTAATATTGTCCTCCCATCTACGCCAGGGTCTTCCAAGAGGTCTCTTTCCCTCAGGTTTCCCCACCAAAACCCTGTATACACCTCTCCTATACCCCACACACGCTACATACCCCGCCCATTTCATTATTTTCTATTTTATCACCCGAACAATATTGGTTGAGCAGTACAGATCATTAAGCTCCTCATTATGTAGTTTTCTTCACTCCCCATTCCCCTCGTCCCTCTTAGACCCAAATGTTCTCCTCAACACCCTATTATCAAACACACTCCGCCTACGTTTCTCCCTCAATGTGAGCGACCAAGTTTCACACCCATACAAAACAACGGGCTAAGTTATAGATCTTTGTACTTTAATCTGTATATTTTTGGATAGCAAACTGGAAGACAAAAGATTTTGCGCCGAATGATATCAAACATTGCCTGTCTTCAGTCTGTCAATTTCTGCCTGAATACAATTTTGATGTTACGGTTGTCCCCAAATATGACCTGTACCGTCATTTCGAAAGAGCTATTATGTTGATGCTGGCGCAGTTCTGTAACGAGGAACTGAGGACATGAACCGAACTGCCGGCACGCGGAGTTGTGATACAGTAGCAACTTACTTATTCTCTTGACATTCACTTCGTACAGAGCTTTATGTTCGCAAGATTTATTGTGACGAGCCGTGCTGTGCTGTGCGATCCATTTGTTAGCTAGCGTGTTTACCGTCACCGGCGCGTGGCTCCGTTCCCACGGCTCCTGCACCCCCTTGCTAAGCGCATTTCGGCCGGCAGTCATTGTACAGAGGGATTGATTTAAATATTGAGCAGTCCCAAAAGATGAAAATATCTTATCCTCGGTTCAGTGAAAGTACCAGTTGGCTAGCCGTTTGGCGACTGGCGTCCGTTGGGTTGCGGTTAGCAGCAGGCAGTTTTGCATGGCGTCGAGACCTGCCGTCTCCTGGTCTATTGCGAGTGTGTCGTCACGTAACCCCTACTTAACATAGTTAGCTAACTGCATGCAGTACACTCATACTTGAAAAGCTAATAGTTGCGCAGCTAATCATATTTACCACCCTTCATGTAACCCGAAGGTCGCCGTTCGGCTTGGATTGCTTGGCCCTGAGAATGTAGGCACTATAATACTTCGAAGCTCCGATAGCACGACGCAACACCGCAGAAGAAACTTTAACCCAAAGGTTCATTACCATAATCACAAGAGCCCGCCACTGGTCTCTGTCTGGACGTAGATTATTCCATTCCACGCCCTGTATTTTAATATTATCCTATCATCTGTCTCTTCTTGATGACGTGTTCGCGCGTAAACGAAACGATTTGCTCCGTATGGTTCAGTCCCTCCCGGTGGGCAAAATGTAAACCATAGAGAAGAACGGGTTTTAATTTTGTACTGTGTGGCAGCTTATTGGCACTGTGCGCGCGTGTACAGTGGTACTGGAGCATGGAGACGCTACGGGAATCGTGTTGAAACAGCAAGCATTTGGGCTTTATATAATTGGTTTTGTTCTCAGCGAACGGTTGGAGCAATCCCCCCATCAGCCTTGCCATGTATGTACATACAAACATACAGTGCACTGTCCGCACCTAGAAACTTAAATACTGCCGAACACATTTTTTTGTTTCGAAATTTGACATATCTGAGTTTGATAAAAATTTATCGACGGGTTTCAGTTTCGGTTAAAACCGGACATGTTACATGAAGACCGACATTCACTTCTGCGCCCATCCCTGTCACTGAGTCACCAAGAAAAGGGTTTTTGGATTAAAAAGCAGGGCAAAATGAAACACGCATTTTATTTTCTATTCTGAGTTTCATGGTTTCTTAGATAATTAACAAGTTAGGAAATGTCGGCACAGAGTAACATTCCCGGCGCGTTTGCTGTATTGTTGTCTGTGCATGATAATGTCCATGCAGTCAGTCAGTCCGTCAGTATTGCATCACACACCATAAAATGTCTCCGTATCTTAGCAACAGATTACAATCGATCATCATCGATATATCGAAAGCAGGGAGATTAAAATAGTTGTCTGTGAACAACCGTCAGTAATCTGCATTCAGAATATGTCTTCCTCGGTGAACGATGACCAACTGTTTCTTTGGCCTCAGTGGGTGCCTCGCAGAGAACACAGCCTGTCTCAATCATAAAGACCAGTAATTGCGGGAGATCATAAACGCGTGTAGGTCAAATTTCTGTTGTTCTGTCCGACATTAACCTAAACTGGAATATTTCGATAAACTGAAGTAAGAAGTCCCAAATCTTAAATTTCACTAACACACGTTCTGTGGAAGTCACTCTGTTTCGTGTGGGCGAACAGAAGGACAGACAGACAGACAGACATAACATAGCTAATATCGCTTTTCGGAATTCTTAAATTAGCCTATTTGTAGCATCTGTGCAATTGGTGATCATTTGTGGTGCAAGTTTGTAGTCGTGTGTGACCACTTTGATAGGGACCGTGCTACAGAAGTGCTATCTGCTTCATCGATGGCGGTGGTCAGATGTCCGCGGCACGCAGGTTTGTTAGCGTTAAAACATTCGGTTTTGTTGTTGTGTACGTAATGCCGTAACGTGGGTGTGGATTACTTTCCTAATAAGTTGGGGTTCCGCAGTTGTAATTCAGCACTGTTACCCTTCGGATCAGCAGACAATACAGAAACTGTGTGTGGTGTGGGTGTGTGTGGTGTGGGTGTGTATGTGTGTGTGTGTGTGGTGTGGGTGTGTGTGTGTATGTATGTGTGTGTGGTGTGTGTGTGTGTATGTGTGGGTGTGTGTGTATGTGTGTGTGAGAGTGTGGAGTGTGTGTGTGTGTATGTGGTGTGTGTGTGGTGTGTTTGTGTGTGTGTGTGTGTGTGGTGTGTGTGTGTGTGTTTGTATACCTCGTGTCCTGAACGTGGCTTTACAGAAAGGGTGACCTACGGAACTGTGATTATTTTTTAACTCGCGGTAAATGTTTTACTTGCAGAATTTGGCACCACTGTGGTTATCTATCTGTTGTTTCTATCGGCCCTTGTAAATGAAGAAGCGTTTTCCTGGAACGTGTGTGAAATCCGTATAAAGCGATGTTAGGACACCCTGTATATTGTAATTTGTTATGGTTTAAAACTTTGAAGCATTTCTGTCCACAGATGGCCGGCCGGCCGGCCCACTTACACATACTGCTCGTCTGTGTGACGCAGACTTTTTAGCGCGATGCTTGACGAACGACAGCCTTTTCACGACACAATCGGTGCGGCATGTGCGAGAATTTGCACTTGTTTGCCATGACACTGCTCCAAGAGTGCAGCCTTGCTGCTGGCGCAATTAGCGGCGCCAATCATTTACAAGTGTAAAAACACATTACATGACGCAACGCCACCTCCATTCTTCTGGTGCGGTGCTGATGGCACGACGCGCTACCGCAGAGTCCTGTCAAGGGAACCTGTGAAGTCCGAACAAATTGCTGAAGAGAGGAAGTGGGGTGGGGGTAGCGAGAGAGACTGCACTTACTACGGGGGGGGGGGGACAAGACTGTATTGTCCTGAGGGTTCCCAGGCATTGCCCGCTTGTCCTTCTGATAAGAATAGTATTACGATGGACGCGAGTGTGGAGCGTTGGTGGATTGATGACAGAGGAAAACGGAAGTACTTGAAGAGAAACTGGTACCGGTGCCACGTTGTCCATCACATGTCTCACACGGTCTGGCCTCGGAAGTTTTGGATTTATTTGTCTGAAGCTTATATTGCTGTCTCACGTACTTTAGTTGCCGGATTGCCAGCTAGAAGTCGGTATCCGGAAGACCCTGCGACCGGCCACCTCGACACAAGTTTTCTTGGTTTCCCTGTGTCTAAAAGCGAATACTGAGATGGTTCCCAAGACTCCAAGTTGCTACTGTATGCTTCTCATGTAGCCCTCCACACTTAAATTTCTTAGATCCTTATTTCATATTTATGTACATGCATAATAACCACTGCCACCGGGCGACAGCCCTTTTGCATTCAAATATATTATTGTATACGGTGTAAGTGGGTGAACGTAAAATGTTCAAAACTGCAGTTTTGCATGCGTATGGAACTTGCTGTTTCACATTGAGGTAAAAAAAAACTGATTGGGAGTGGGTATGAGATATTTCTGCTTAAGAGAGAGCAAATGATTATAGAATAGAGAAAAGTGCACAGAGACAAGCTTTGTGCTGTGTACTGTGCAGCAGATATATTAATAGTCATGACAGCAAGCAGGATGAGATGGGTGAGCCACGTAACACGCATGGGGCAATGCAAAACGCATAAGCAATTTTGGTTTGAAGTCCTGATGGTCAGAGACGTTGCGGGGTCCTAAGCATAGGTGGGAGGATGATACTAAAATGTGTAGTGAGGAACTGGAGTAGGGAAGTGCGACTGGATTGATTTGGCTGGAGATAGCGATGACTAGTGTTGATACCCTGTGAAGATGGTAATGTACATTTTGGTTCACAAGAACGCTGTGTGCTCGTAACTAGTATGTCAGATATATACACTGCGATTTACCGGCTTAGGTTTGTTGTTAGGAGGCAGAGGCGGTTTCAATAATGAGACATTGCCAAGTGACGTCGCCGGTGGTTGCGGCGGCGGTGGCAGCACTGTGGGAGCCGCCTGGCTGTATCTGTTGCCCGCCGCCATGTTGACCAGCCACGCACCCCACTGCGCGCAGCAGCCACAGCATAAATCGAGAGCTGCTTGCCGCAGACCGCGGTGTAGCACCAGGAACAGCGTTGGGTTCACGAATGCGTGTACATAGGCCACGTGCAGCGTGATCTGGAACAGCGAAATGGCCAACGGTACTACGGGAACGCGGGTGGGTCTATGCGCGTTCGCATTACGCAGTTACTGAACTCTGTTCTGTCTCACAGACTTATTTGCTTACGATTTCGTTCTCTTGTGCAACTAAGGCAACTACACTGATGTTTTCGGACTGTATAGTAGCGGCAGGTTCTTACTGCTTCGTCTGTCCAGTTGTCACGACTTCTCATGGCGAACGGGAAATGCACCGGCGTTGGAGCGCTGGACAGGGAGCGGGTAAGAAGGTGACTGCTGGATGGTGATAGTGATGTTTTGTGTTGTTTAACGACGCTGTCAGTTGCTAAGATTATATAGCGTCGGTGGTAGATTAATGGATGAGTATGGAGCGTTGGTGGAATGGTAGTGAAAGGAGGAAACCGAAGTGCCCGGAGAGAAACACGTCCCATTGATGCTTTGTACATCACAAATCTCACATGGAATGACACCGAATCGAACCCGCGTCTCCGCCATGAGAGGCCGGCGACGAACCGCCTGAGCACTGAAACAGATGATATATTTTGAAATGGAATAGCCTGTTACTCGTCAGTAACATCTCGCGGTCTTATTTTCCCTTAAACCTGCAGTGCCAAGGTCAGAGCTGTTCTCCTGAGTCGACAGTGGTAGTAATCAGATCGCACAGTGCCGTACCTCGTATCCTAGTTGGGTTCCGACGGCAGGGTGATGCACCAGTGTCACAAAGAACAGCGGCCCCCAGAACAGAACGTACGCTGCAGTGATGACCAGGAACATCTTCACCCTTTGCACACCTTCGCGCTCCATCCGTCGCAAGTAATTGCGCATGCGTCTCTGTTCCTCCATTGCCCCACCTCCACAGCCTACACCAGGCTGTGTAGAAAACAGGACAATCAGTAAGTATACTGAGACCTCAGTGAGGAGGCCTGTGGGTATTGGGCGCCACTTATTACGGAGATTTACCATGCATGCCTGTCATATCTTCTTCTGGACTTTATCAATCAGCCCAAAGCGCTTTTCAGTGGCCTAAGGTATCGCAACTGACATTCGTATGTGTAGATTTTGTAGGCGACTGGAGGGAAATATAGGTGGGGTGAGGGGGTGCGGAACAGCTGAAGGGAAGTGTGGAGGCGGTCGAGCCATGGGACTTCTTTCTGTGGCCTCATAACTCTGTAGAAGAGTCCTTGCGATACAAGGAGTCGCTTATCCCTCCCCGTCCATTTCTGAAAGCCGGACGCTCGTTGCCATGTTCGCAAGTATTCGCTTTACTGACTCCATGTATCAGAAGCCTTCTTTACAAGCTGATAGTCACTCAGCTACTCCAGATATTCCTCGCCTGTTTGAAGGCCAAAGCTGAACAAGAACCCGCTTTTGCTTAATTCCCGCTGTGGGCACGCCCACGGCAGCTCACGATCAGCTCACGATTAGCTCACCGAAAGTTAAATATTCTTGGCTTGTATTTAAATGCGTCTGTTCATATCAACGGTGACGCTCACGTAAAGGGGCGCCCAAGTGAGGGCGGATATCCGTTGGAAGAATATTTGTAGCAGAAGTGACGCATTTGCTACCATTTTGTGTTGGCTAAGTTTCTGAATGTGTTCAGCACAACGAACCCTGCCGGAGTGCTGCGACAGCGTTCATTTGCACCGTTGTGCACAAGTGGTACTCGAACTGTGGTCCGGGGTCTCGCGGACGATTCCCAGGGTTTCCGCAGGCACATTTCCTTTGCAATTAAATGGCTGAATATCTCTTTTTTTTTTTTAATTTCCTCCCCGCCTTTGTGTGTGATCGGCGCTGGGTTTGCTTTCAGTGCAAAATTTAGATAATTGGATCTTGTTGTCATAAATGCGCCTAAAGATTTTGGTTTTTAAATTAAAGTTTGTTTTTTTAATTTTATGTTTGTGTTTATGGTTCCGTGCACCGCTGAGCTATATTAATAATTGTCCAACGAGGTTCAACACAAAGCAGTCTATTTATTATTCTGCTACCTCCTTCCAACGCGGCTGCATTGGAGGGAGGTAGCTGCACAAAAAATATGACCAGTACCGGAGGCTGTAGTTACAGTTTTGTATACTCCTTATGATGGGTGTGGTTGACACCCGAAACATGTAGAGTGAACTTGCAGAATAATAAATGAACTGTTTGTGTTGCATCTCGTTGGACAATTATTAATATATAATTTGTTTCTGAAATTTCAGTCCGTTTTTGCGCCTCCAAAATTACATTTCTAATGTACAGGGTGCAGCAAAAAATTCCGAGGTAGTGACAAAGGTTCCCCAGACAGTCACTGACGGTGAGCTAACCTTGAGCTGAGCGTGACGGTACCTTAGTGTGGGGGGACTGTGACTTACGGTGTACAGAGGCTCTTACCCGCGGTATCGCCCCGTTGCCACCGCTACCCGTGACGTTGACCAGTGTTGTCACCAGGCCTGCCACCCTGACAGCCTCAACGTTCGCCTTGGTCAGATCCCTGTGTAACTTGTACAGATGGAAGAGCGTCAGTAAAACGCAGATCACGTTGATCACTATCCACAGGACATTCAGAACGTAGTGTCTGAAGGGCCCGTGCACCAGTGGACAGCTTGGGGCGTTGTGCCCGCTTTCTGAATTCGCCGCTAGCGCACCACTCAGGAAGGTGGGCCCTAGATTGATGGTGATACTGGCGAACCAGATCATAAACATGCCGAACAAGACGCACTGCGGCGAGTCCATGAGCAGGGGCGCCGTGAGTTCTGAGTCGTCCTCGTCGTCTTCTGGGAACACTGGCGAGTCGTTGAGCACAGTAGTGAGCATGTTGACAGTGGACACGGTGACCAGCAGCAGGAACGCCGTCTCCACCAGAGAGCACTTGTTAACGGGCTGGCACTTGAAGATGCTTATTCCAAGCGGTATCAATATGGCGGCCCGCGCACAGTCCACCAGCGCCTGGTGGAACAGCAGGCCTTGTGACCATCTGAAACACAAAACCGGCCGAGTGAAATCTTCGGTTTACAGGGAAACGAAGATTCATTTACTATCCGACGGGCTGCTGCAAAATTCACGCACTACTGCACGGCCTTTTTCGTCTGCCGTTTGTTCTCTGAACAGACGTTGCGTTGTTTACATCTATCGTGGTGTTCCCTTCTGGCAGTGGTACGTTGTGTTCTGTGCCCGATGCTCGGGTGCTTCTGAAGCCCGAGCCCGTGCATAGCAGAGGAGACAGTCACCGTGGCAACGAAGTGTGTGACTCACTCGCTCACTCACTCACACCAAGGGTATTGTAGGTTATGTACGGAGATGGTTTATTTAGTGACGCTGTCACACTGTGTGCCGTCTAATGGCGCAATGATTATTGAATAGGAAATGCGTAAGGAAGCGGACGTAGTCGGAAGGCATTTCTTGTCCTGCTGTTTGTTTGCGACCCGCAGCCTGTCTAATCACAACCTACCAACACCGCATACAAGTCAGTTATCGCCGTTTGTGCCGTTATGACATGCTGTATTTCAGCATTTCAGAAGTACATTTTGCCTCCATCATCAGGGTGTAATATGATGTTTTCTAGTTCCTCCGAAATGTCGGCATGTCTGCCGAAATCTACGGCGGTGTGGCCCGTAGGGCCGTAGCCTCCATTGTACTGTTACGGCACTCGCCGTCCTGTGGTTAGCGATCCAGTTTCATATTTAGGGTGGGGGGAGGGTAAGGTGGTCCGATGTCAGCTTCACTTGCCGGTTGTCTCCTGCTTGCAGGTTTTAGGTACATTCGTAGGATTGCGAAAAACGACTTGTGTCTTGGTCATGCCTCTCTGTCCGTCCGTCCGTCCGCGTGGAACAAGGGCTCTCCCTGGACAGATTTCCATTAAATTTGCTGTTTGGGTATTTTTCGAAAATCTGTAGAGCGAATTCAAGTTTCATTAAAATCTGACACAAACAACCGGCACTTTACATGAAGACAGGCGTGCATTTGTTGTGATATGTGGCTCAGTTCTTAGAACGTGAAATGTTTCAGGTGAAGGTTGTAGAGGCAATCAAAACACACATTTTGTTTTCTGTAACATTTTTACGCAAATCGTGCCGCTTGTGAGATAATGTGGAAAAATATGGTAGAGCGGGACAGGCCACAGATGACAATATAATATGGCGGGCGCGCTTTGCATGCTGGATAACTAAGCCAACGCACGCACACACACACACACACCACACATACACACACACCAAATACACACACCACACAAACACACACACACACACCACACACACACACACACACACACACACACACCACACACACACACACCACACAAACACACACACACACACCACACACACACACCCCCCAAAACACACACACACACACAAAACACCACACAAACAAACACACCACAAACACCCACCACACAC
>Ga0123354_10019810_pt1 | contig 10567 bp, 4 predicted proteins | sample TergutLab28metaG_2_FD_97872 | JGI IMG/M metagenome (GOLD analysis project Ga0123354, IMG submission 97872) | Labiotermes labralis P4 segment gut microbial communities from Petit-Saut dam, French Guiana - Lab288 P4 | ecosystem: Host-associated > Arthropoda: Insects > Digestive system > Gut ...
GTGTGTGTGTGTGTGTGGTTCACTGTATGAAGAGGTACTGTACTGTACAGTACCTCTTCATGCAGTAAACCTTAACACGCAAGCCATAATACTGACAACGTCTGTACCGATACGCACTGTTGAACAAGACTTGTAATTTAACTAAGCACCTGTTGTAGCTCCCTGATGATGGTTCCTGCGTGAACCGAAACATGTTGGAGCGGCTTTTGTAAGTTTAATTGGTTTTTAACAATTCAATTATTTTATATAGTTGAGTGCATAATGTGGACAATAAAACATTTGATATCATTGATGCACGGTATAACCATGAAGATTTTGTTCATGTCGTTTATATTTGTATGTATTATTTTTGTATTATTTTTTACAGATTTACCCGGTCTTCGGTCAGGTGAGACGATTCCCGGAGCCCCTATGCTCCTTTCTGTGAGGTCTCTGACTGACTTGGAACAGGGCAACGCTGATAGACAGTCGACAATCAGCACGAACATCTATAGGAGCAGCAGTGATGAAAACAGCTACATGTAAGAATGGATTTTCTATTACTCCAGTTGGCTGTAGGCTTTGATGGAAATATGAGTGGGATAGTGCAGTTTAAGTGCCTAATTGACAGGTATGCCAAAACGTCGTCCATAAACTTTCCAACAAAGAGATCATAACTGATGTTAGACGTGAGAAAAGTGGCAGGCAGAGGCAAATCCATGTTGCAGTTGGCCGCGATTAATAAGAACAGTTCTAAGTTTGGTAATGTCTCTTGTTGTTAATGGAAGTGGTACTCTGGTGTTCTTTCAGTCTTCAAGCGGATGGTCAGCTGTTTATCCGTCAGAGAATCCGTGACTTGGTACGTGCGTTTACTGAGCGTGCGCAGAGAATACGCCGTCGCTTGGAGCTGCCTCCTACCCCTTCCACCGTAAGCAGTGACCAAGGTCAGACTTAGGCACAAGGTCTTGTGCAAAGAAACGGTTTTCAGTTTTGCTATGACAGATTTTGTTTTCACACGTACTGCATGCAAAAACATGTATGTAGTTTGAATTTGTGCATGTTTCTCACCCTTGGGATAAAATATGGAAGTTAGGCTTTAGTAAGAATAGAGTAGATATAATACATAAAAGTGCAGATAACGTTTCTGATGAAATTATCAGTTGCACTGTATCCCATTGTGGGGCCGGTAGCTCAGTCGGTATAGCGACTGACTACTGGCTGTAGAGTCCGGGATCGAATCCCGGTGGGGACGAGATTTTCCGCCCGTCCAGAACGGTCCTGGGGCCCACTCAGCCTCCTGTACAGTGGGTACCGGGGCTTTCCCGGGGGTAAAGTGCGGCCGGGGCGTACTGCTGACCATTCACCCCCTTCTAGTGCCGCGGTTATGGAAGAGTAGATCATGCCTCTACTCACACTTTGGGCCACACCGGGCCTGTAACACTTTAGAGTCCAGTTGAAACGTGAAGGCACACGGTGACGCAGGGAGGGGAAGTGAAGGGGAAACTAGCAAATGGAGTGGGTAGCCAGTACCCTTCACACTACCTCGAATCATGGTGTGTTCAGCATTACTACCGCTGATGCACACACTGCACACACCTCGGCTGCCAGTAGTCGAATGAACTAACGCCCCTGCCGAATTAAATGGACTCGTCCGTTTCGCCGAAAGACGAAATCTGGATTCTGCGCGTGTGCCATTACATTTCAAACGCAGTCTACCTTTTTTACTGTATCTCATTTGAAAATAAAACTAAAATATGTAAAACATCAACACGTTTTTAGCTTCTTTCAAATCAGTGCATGAAAAAATTTTAAAAGGAACATCCAAAATGTATTATGATCTTTCAAGCCAAATTACAGAAGAGGTTTACATGACTTCAGGAAGTGGAGTTTGTTCAAGTTAGGAGTACTGTATGCTGACATTGTAGATTCTTTGTTACTGTACAGAAGATGGGAATGATTTGCAGCCGCCATCCTTGTTCGGGCGTCTACCACCAACAAATTGTGAGCCTGCGGAATCCACGTGTGCTGCTGTAGCAGGCTGCCAGTCCTTCTGGGGAGATATTAAGTTCCTCCACTGCAATTATGCCTTGGATCCACAGAGTAAGTCACGGAAAATCCCCCATACTGCTGACATGAGTAACATATGTTGTTACAAATTATGTATTTTAAAAGTATGTAGCTCAGTAGTTGAAAGAAGAAATTTTGGTTTCATAATCACTTACCTGTGACATGTGTTTGTCTGTTACACTACTTATACTTTTATGAGTTATTAAAAAATTTTAATTTTTGGAGGTAAATTCTTCAAAGAATTTTAGTAAACAGAATTTAAATAATTTTACAGGTATGGCTCTCTCTTGTTTGTTGCTAGTTTGAAGATGATCCTGCCTTCGGTATTGCTATATGTAAAGTAGATTATACTCCTTTGTCAAACAAAAACTATAGTGTTTTTGTCAAAATTCAATATAACGATAGATTCTAAAAATTAAACGCATTGTCATCAACAAATAAAATATAGCTCTAAATGCAAATAAAATTTGTACTATAACAGAGCAACTTATTTTTAATTTGTAGATGTGATTATGTCTAAATTGGGGTGCATATTGATAATGTTCATAATGTTTTGTCACATACATAACTGCTGTATATTTACATTCAAGGGTACGGATACGTCTCGTGGTTGTTTATTGTGATGCTCTGCTACATGTACAACTGCTGGGTCATTCCACTTCGCCACACTTTTCCTTACCAAACTCCTGAAAATACACCTGCTTGGCTGACACTTGATTACTCTGCTGATGTTGTCTACTTGTTGGATGTGGTATTCGTAAAACCCAGGTTGAAGTACCTGGAGGAGGGATTCTGGGTCGCCGACCTAAGCCTCACCAGAAGCAATTACATAAAAAAATGGCAGTTCAAGGTAAGTCCTTATGGATTGGCAGTATGTAACTAATGTTTTCATAATTTATTGTTCCATTTTGTTACGTTGTTTTGCATATTTAAAATCAGAGGAAGTCAGAAGATGATTATGACATCGAACACCATGAGTGTGTGTCAGGAGGAGGAAACAGGGTAATTAACTACACAAAACCATACAGTTAGATAGCAAATAATGAAACTTATGTAGATGTCCACCAGTCTGAAGAATAAAAACCAACTAGATGCTACTTATTATTTTATTGTACTTCTTAGAGGCTTAAGATGTTTTGGGCACTATTATGCCCATCATCAGGAGCTGGAGACTATAATGTTGATTACCACATTGGTCGTTTCGTTCTTGGTTTGCTGTAGGTCAGACATTACTCCAACCTAACCTTACCTAACCTCCAACCTACAGCAAACCAAGAATGAAACGACCAATGTGATAATCAACATTATAGTCTCCAGCTCCTGATGATGGGCATAGTAGTGCCCAAAACATGTTGAGCCTATAAGAAGTACTATAAAATAATAAGTAGCATCTAGTTGGTTTTTATTCTTCAGTTATCACAATGATGCACGGTCCAACAAACATCAAAGTCCACCAGTCTGTTCATTCCTTATTGATCCTTTATTTCATAAGAAGAACGCATTCTGCAATGTTTTAAGGCTCTGATTATTGATACACATTCACACTCTGACAATTAATGAAATACTAATTTTTTTTTTTGTTCTCACTTTGTTGCTGAACATTTTCTTTGTTACTCTTCCACAGATGTGCCTTTGTTTTCCTTTGTGTTCATTCTTCGTGTTCACTGCTTAAAGTGGGATTACTGTTGTGTTATTCTGTATGAAATGATACTATTTTTGAGGTGACTCATCCCATTGTACTGTAGTTATAATAATAAACCAATAATTAGTACTGGATGATTTTAAGGAAAAGAGAGGATACTAGAAATTGAAAAAGGACGCACTAGATCACACTCTGTGGAGAACTCACTTTATGAAGAGCCTGTGGACCAATCATAAGACAGATGACAGAGTGATAAATGATACGTAGCTGTATCTGAGGACTGATTATTGGTTTGTTATCGAAACACACTTATTGAGCTGTGGTTCATTCAATCTGTAAATCTGTGCCAACATGAAGGTGGGTTCTTTCAGAGCACAGATGCCTTAATAATACCTATTCACTTTAGCCTACAGTCCCATTTTGTTACCCAAACTGCTACACTACTGCTATCACTCTAGCGTTACAATCCTTTCTTTACTCTCCAGAATGTGTATAGCTTGTCGTTCTGTTGCCCTGTAGCTTCCATTAATGGCTGTGTCCTACTGACTTTATTTTCTCATTTGTGTCTAATAGTAAATACATATTTTCCAATATTTTTATCCCTATTAAATTTATACAGGTAAATACTTTCTGTTAGGGTACACCGTAATTAACACTCAACCATTTACTGTTTACAATTTCTTCTACCCACTTTCCGATTTCTAGGTGTTTTAATAATACATGTTTGGTTTTTTATCTTAGTAATTATCCAACTTGATGCACAAAATTTTTGTTTTACAATAAGTTTATTTCATGCCTCTACATGTTTCGAGCACCATGTGATCATCATCAGGAGGTCAAAATTGTATTGCACATGGTGCTCGAAACATGTAGAGGCATGAAATAAACTTATTGTAAAACAAAAATTTTGTGCATCAAGTTGGTTAATTGCTAAGATAAATATACTGAGATGTACGGTCAGCAAAACATCAAAACCTGTTTGGTTATTCAGCATGGGTAGTTGGGCTATGGTAGTCACATTTTTTATTTTAAATTACTGACCGGAAGTTGTTTTTCAGATTCATAATTACTTCTTTTGTTTTTCTTCCATACACAGTTAGATGTTCTTTCGTTGCTGCCTCTGGACCTACTATATTTTTTCTTTGGTACAGAATATATCATCTTCAGGATCCCAAGACTCCTAAAGGTAATTAATTGTATGTCCAATATATGAAAATATGTCTCAAGGATGATTCTGCTCCATGCAGTTAGTCATAGTGTAAAATTAATTGTTAAGACCTTTCAACAAAATGTTTCTCAATATTTGAATCTATGAAAGATGCTTGCTGTACTAAACTCAGGGGCAGTTTCTGTGAAAATAGATGTTGAGGTCTAGCAGGACTCCAGTTAAGTCTTAAGACACAGATGTGAAGTTTCAAGGAATTCCACTCACACACATTACTCAACAGTGAATTTTCTATTCCAGATTCAGACATTCTGGGAGTTCTTTGAACGGCTCGACAACATGGTATCATCACCATATGTGGTGAGAATGGCCCGTTCACTTACGTACATGCTGTGTCTCATACATCTCAATGCCTGTGCTTATTATGCCGTTTCAATCTGGAAAGGCCTTGGCACGAACAGCTGGGTCTTTAGTGGCAAAGGCCATCCGTAAGTGAAGTAGAAATACTCCCTGTGGGAGTTAACATCTTGGTTTGAAAGAATGTTCTTAGAATATCAGTTTATTTTGGTTTCATAAATTGCAAATCCAACCTCAGTCATCTCTTTGGACATGCAGTGGAAAAATAAGTGCCAGTGACTAACAGGCTAGTAAACAAAGCAAGAAATGTGAGGGTAATTACATGAAACATGAGAAGCCATGCAAGAACATGTTCAGAAAAATCCTGTGGTTGAGGGAGGGAAGAGATGGTACTATCATCATTTTAGTAGAAGGTGAAATATTTGTAACAAATGTTAAATTCGGATTGCTGTTAAATATTTTTCTATCCTGTAGAGTGGATGAGTGAAGCAGCTGGATTGTGGTGTTACCCCCATCTATCACTGAGTTTAAAGAAAGCGCAGAGCTGTACCTTTACTCCCTCTCTGGGCCTTTATGGCCTGTTCTAGAGTGAATTTTGCTTTACAGAGTGGATAACAAAATACAGTATGAGAGCACCTAGTTTGTAACCATAATGCATTCTGCCATTTTAGATTAATTGCCTTGGCTGTTAATGTAAGGTGTATTTAGCATGTGAAAATCACACTGATAAATCAAGATATTTCCAGTTACGCAAGGCTGTGTCTGATGTTCATTATTAGCTTAAGTTCATAGTGGGCAGACTGTTTATATTAAGGGCAACCATAGAGGGCAGATTACTTTAAGCAGAATAAATGTTCACAATATGTTTACAAAACATGAAAAAAGATTACAAAGTTGCCAAAACCCTAGCACTGAAACAAATCTTTAGACTTGCTCATGGAGAAACAACCACCTAATTTCACAGGACATAGTTGTTCTTGAAAAGATTCCCATTGTGCCCTTTTGTCCATCCTCCTGTTACTTTCTGCCTGTTGTCTTGTAATGGAGACATGAAACTGTGGAATATTAAAACATATATATATGCATTATTTCAGGTAGTGAGTGAGGCATGTTGCTGTTTCAGGTACCTTAGGTGTTTCTATTTTGCCACCAAGACTGCCACATCAATAGGAAAAAATCCAAAACCAGAGACAGAAGAAGAAAGTGTTTTCATGACTTGCAGCTGGCTGATGGGAGTTTTTGTTTTTGCAATTTTAATTGGTCAGGTATTTGCAATAGGATATCTATATTTGAGTGAATGCATTATGGAAGTGTTTTGAGAAAAAATAGTTGAAATTCAGTTTGGACACTTATGTGTCTTCTGAAGTACAATTTGAATCTACCATATTTCTATGTACTGTATTACAACCAGATGACTATTTTGCAGGAAGCAAACTGTGCTGCCTTTGAGAGACCAGCTGAATCCTTGTATTAACATCAAACTAGAATCCTTTTACATACGTAGATTCATGCTTTTTCTTTCAAGATTTAACTAATATCAAATAAAATTCAGAAATTCAGAGTTCTGAAACCTACATCAGGATAACAGTGGATGAAGATTTTACTAAATGTATAATGAATACCTTTGTATGCAGTCCAAGGTGTTGTTCTTTTTTATTTGCATGGCAATTCAAAAATATTTATCCTGTTAATAATTATGCTGGGCCACCAGAAAACTTAACATTATTGTCGGCAGTAATTCTCCACAAAATAAGAGCAGACACATAACCATCACATAAAAGAAACTATAGAATAACAGTTGTGATACCATTACTACCAGTTGTGATACCGTTACATACCAACAACTTTGATTTTAAATGTGACAGATGCGTGATATAGTTGTAACAGCAACGCGATCACAGGCAGAGTACAAGAAACTGGTTGATGAGGCACTAGAATACATGAGACGCCTGAATGTACCACATCATCTACAGGAACGGGTGAAAATGTGGTTCACTTTCACATGGGAACAACAGCATACACTTGGTGAGTAATGTTCTTTATAGCTGAAAAACAATTGATCTTTTTTTTCTACTGAAACATGGCTCTGTAATAATAAAAATAATACTAATACTACTAATAATATAAACTGAGTTTTGCAACAGTGCAACAAGAAACTTAATGCCTGTTTGTACTCCAGTAGCAAAGTATTATTTTATTTCTTGTTGCCTTCATGTGAAATGTGAGCACATCCCAAGATTTTGTCACGTTAGAGTACTAAATGCAGTCATCACATAATACCCACATCCTTCCATCAACGTTATCTCTTTGTCAGATTTTTATGTTTATTCCTGTTTCCATCACCATTCAACACACTCAGTGTTTACAAATATTCTGCTGTTTTATGTACATACTAACACAACATGTCAAAACAACTGTATTTTGGTGCTGAACAAAGCTTAAATAGAAGTTTTTAGTGCATTTTCCTGTGATTTGTTGTCATTGTGGCATTTCTTAGGGTTTATGAATGCAAACTTAGTTACGAGAAAAAAACATTGTATGAAACTTTAAACCATTATTATAATGGAATATTTGTCAAGTAATGACCATTATAGTGTCACACACTCTCATGATGTCATTTTAGTCTCACATTATTGATGTTAACACTTTGTACTTTCTTATAATAAAAGCCAACATGATGAACTATTTCTCAACTTTGTTTGGTAAAGTAGAGAAATAGTTTATCTCATTGGCTTGTATTTTAAGAATGCATCAAAAAGCACAGTCCTCTGAATGTCAAATAATTCATACTTTGTCATTCTGTAAGCATGTTCTGTTGATGTGTGTCTGCCTCCTGTTTCCTCTCACAGAAATGACAGAGAACACCAAAGGTGTGATGTGTGCTCTTGCCAGTACATAGAGTATCTAGGTCAGGCCTGCTCAACTTGTAGTTCATAGGCAGACACAGTTGTACAGTACCTGCAGAGAATTTGAAATTAAAACAAGGAATGTAGCCATTTCCCTGTAAAAGCCTAAATATAAAGCTGAAGAAATTTTGAAAACATGTGAGCTATGTAATATTGGAGACACATAGTACATTATTAATTAATTTTGTTAAAATGTGCTACAAATAGTGACAGCCTAATCTAGGTTGTGAATGGAATTTTTTTTTTGTAAAATTTTCCTGTTTTTGTCAAATTATTTTGCATGACACACAATGTATAGAAAAATACACACCTAAAATTTTACATGTAATTACTTGGATGCTTTTTCGTTCTTCACTATGTGTACTGAATTTCATGTTGCTCCCATATGGGAAGTTTTGATATTTGCTGTACACATTGACCAAACTTGTAACTCCCTGAAGATGGAAGAATGTATGACTGAAATGCGTAGGAGTTGTGTATAATAAATATAAAAACATAATGTAACTATTCCATGGTGAAATTTGTGTATGTTGGATTATTGCATGGAAAATGTGCAACATCAAATATTGTGCATTTTGTTTGTTGAGTGTTATGAATTAGTTATTGCCAATGCACTGAACAAACAACATTACCTGAAATGTACCTGACATTGTGAATGAATTATCACTCAAATGTAAGCTGAGAGTACAAACTAAGTCTGTGTAGATTAGTTCTCATTCAAAAAGTTTCCTTATTTCACATGGTTTCACTTAGAACTTTGTTTTTCTGTAACAATAAGAGCACTAAGTAGAGGATGGCTGTATTTTTTTCAGATGTGATACAAATTCCCTTGCCTTGTCTTACTTTATTTTATTTATAGAGAGTGATTTTGAAATTGTAGTTGTTGTATGTTGTGATATTCAATTTTGTTCTCCAGCCTCTTTAGAAATAAGTGTATTTTCTCAAGCAGTAATATGCTATGTTTTAATTGTGTTATATACGATTCTGGTCTTCTGGGTTATGACACTTGGTAGGCGTCTTTGGTAGGAAGTCGTACATATTTCACTGGAATGATTGTTTCCACATGCACATTTAGAAGACAGAGTCAGCTGGTTTGTCCAGACTACAACATTTCATAACCTAAAAAAATACAGTTTGAATTTTCACCACAATGAGAGCATTAAAAGTGCCCAAATGTGTTAATTACACATGATTTTCAGATTATAATAACATAAAATCTTTATACATTTTATATCAGCATTTTAGCTGTCATAGCGAGTATATTGTAAGAATATCCTAGATTATTTGCACATCTTCAATGATACAAGCATGTGAATCACATTATTTGCAGTCTGTAATTGAAATAAAGACCAGAATTTCCCAGAAGTGTTACAACAGCTGATTTCAGCAGCTGCATCAGACTTAAGGGCCAAACATTAAAAAACAATTGCATTGCAGATGAGAATCGAATCATGGACACACTACCACATAAAATGAAGACAGACATTGCTATCAATGTGCACATCCAGACTCTGAGTAAAGTGCAGCTATTTCAAGATTGTGATGAGGCTCTTCTGCGGGAGCTTGTATTGAAGTTGCGCCCCATAATATTCCTGCCTGGAGACTACATATGCCGCAAGGTTAGCAGGTATTTGAACTTTGTCTGGAATAGGTTGCTGTTGCTGCCATAGTCAGACCTAATGTAAAAGGCAGTTTGGGCTACACTAGTACTTATGCAAGAATCTGCAATAGAGGTAAAACCACAATTTTCTTCTTAGAAGTGCTACATTTACATGTTTTGTTAACAGTTTTGCAACAGTTATACTTTATATTTTGACGTTTTGCTGACCATGCATCTCAGTATATTTATCTCAGTATTCAACGAACTTTATGCACAAAATTTTTTCACAATAAGCCTCTACATGTTTCGAGCACATGTACTCGAAACATGTAGAGGCATGAAATAAAACTTATTGTGAAACAAATTTTGTGCATCAAGTTAGTTAAATACTGGGATAAGTTATACTTTATATTGGAGGAGCTACAAAATCTAGTCTAAATGTTAAGGTTATTAAAGAGTTGTTTAAACTTCTTAACACTCATGAGAATTTTTGTTACCATGAATTGGTTTACAAAGTACTCTTGTATCATTAAGCTAAAATGTAACACTTTTGTATAAATGGTGACTGTGGGACTTCTGGCACAAAATTCGGCAGACAATCAACTGTGCATTTCTTGGAATTAACTACAAATCCTCCTGTGTTTCACGACTTTAGGGCATAACTGCAGGAGGTGATTTCCTAGGTCTTTGTGATCAAAAAAGTTCATATAAAAATGTGTCCGATTTTAGACGGTTACGGAGTTATGACCGTTTGAATCTCGGAATAGAAGGTAACGATTACTGACAGTAAACGGAACAAAATAATAAACCAGCATAATACATGATACATTTAAAGTACGAATGTAAAGTTA
>Ga0123354_10019811_pt1 | contig 10566 bp, 6 predicted proteins | sample TergutLab28metaG_2_FD_97872 | JGI IMG/M metagenome (GOLD analysis project Ga0123354, IMG submission 97872) | Labiotermes labralis P4 segment gut microbial communities from Petit-Saut dam, French Guiana - Lab288 P4 | ecosystem: Host-associated > Arthropoda: Insects > Digestive system > Gut ...
ACACAACGCAACAAGTAGTCGCAAGCTCCTGAAGATGGACGTATTAACGTCTGAAACATGTTGAGCAGTAGATAATAAAGCAAGTGTCATCTAGTTGGTCAAATTTTATTCAAATATCAAGATGATGAACGGTCCAATACGCATAAGATTTACGATCAGTTTTATGTTAATGATAACTACATTGACACAAGCTTCATAAACATAATGATTTTAGGATATAAAGGTAAAGGTAAAGCAGTCCCATTACAGGCCTGGACAGACCCAGAAGGTTCCAGGAAGTTAAGGTTCACAGATTTGGTGACAACGGCACAGGATGATGGTAGGTTGTCAGCCTTACGCACCGGCCGCTTTTACCCCCAGGAAATACTCCTGGTACTCATTTCTGTTAGAGACTGAGTCGACCCAAAGGCCATAGTGCGATCGGAAGGATTACCTGTCAATGAAAAATCCACTGACACCAGCTGGGATCGAGCCAGCGACCTTCCGATTTCTAGCGCAGCACCTTAACCACTGTGCAACTGCGGTCCCCCGATTTTAGGATGTAGCTTATAGAATTTATAGGTGATAACATTCTTACGTGAAATTTTATTGGAGTAGAACTTACGTTGAATGCCTACTTGTGGAAGTAACACTTGATATTTGATTTTCTGTATAAGGAAGGTAAAAGCAAATCAATCCCATTAGAGCCCTGAGGTACCCAACGGGTTCCAGGAAGTTAAGGTACCCAGATTGCGTGAAAATGGCACAGGATGGTGGTAAGGTTGTCAGCCTAACGCACCGGCCAGTTTTACCCCCAGGAAATAATCCTGGTATTCATTTCTGTTAGAGGCTGAGTCGACTCCAGGGCCATAGTGCGATAGGAAGGATTATGTTAATGAAAAATTCCAATAACACCGTCTGGAATCTAACCAGCGAACTTCCGATTTGTAGGACAGCGCCTTAACCACTGTGCTACCGCGGTCCCCGCATAATGAAGGAGAAGGTGCAAAATATTAGATAAATTCTAATTGGTATGCTCATTATTTCCCTTCTGTCTGTCCTTTTTACCCACATTTATTTACATTCTTCTTTCGTTTTGCAAGAGAAAATTATTTCTAAAGCGCATGTTCGCGTTCCCTGCGTTGCTGTATAAGAGAATGAAGTTTGTTATTGCATTAGGTATTTCCGTTACTATTAATCCTACAGCAAGTGCATTAGCTTGTTCTTGTCAATACGAATGTTCGGATAGACATCACAAGTGCAGCCACTAAAATCATTCCACCACGTTTACTGTTTTGTTTTTCGTTACACAAATGTAGTACAGGTAAGTGACAAAATGCACACTTGTGTTGTGTGTTCCATGTGCGTGCACTGAGAAATGTTTGATAATTATATGATACCAACAAATCCACATTTATAAATATTTTCGATCAACTACTATTATTCTTCTTGGGCCCGGTAGCTCAGTCAGTATAGCGACTGACTACGGGCTGGACGGTCCGGGATCGAATACCGGTGGGGACGAGATTTTCCGTCCTTCCAAACCAGCCCTGGGGCCCACCCAACCTCCTGTAAAATGGGTACCGGGTCTTTTCCGGGGGGGTAAAGTGCGGCCGGGGCGTGCTGCTGACCACTCACCCCCTTCTAGTGCCGCGGTCATGGAAGAGTAGAGCTATACCTCTACCCATCCTCTGGGACACACCGGGCCTGTAACGGGAACACTTTACCTTTTACTATTATTCTTCATCAGTATGTTTCGGTCACTGTAGTGACCATTTTCATGGTGTCTTGTATATCAAGAAATCAATAAATATACAAATAAAAAATATATGATAAAACCAGTTGATGTTACTTTTTTTTATATTCACGGGTCCGTGCATCGTGAATCGAATTTAAAAACTGTCCAACAAGATAGGACTTATACAATTTCATTACATTTCTGTAGGCAGCTGTACATGTTTCGGCTGTTGACACACATCATCAGCAGCTGGTACAGCTGTAATTACAGCTTCTGGTATTGATTAACTGCAATGAGTAAAATACACTGCTACTAATACTTACCTACTCACTCCGTGGTGCAGAGTCCTTCTTGAGAAGCTAACTGGTTTGCAGCTAGTCAAGAAATTCCCCAAAATTCACGGAACCCGAAGGTTCATTACCGCACTCACAAGCGTCCGCCACCTGTCTGCTACTAATACTATATAATATAACCAAGCTAGTAATTCAAATTGTATATTAGTATTAGTAGCAGCGTATTTCATTCATTGCAGTTAATTAATACAAGTCGTACGAGCTCCTGATGATTGGTGTCAACGCCCGAAACATGTACAGCTGCCTACGGAAAAGTAACGAAATTGAATAATAATAATAATATTTATTTACTGCAGTTGGTTTGCTACCCGGTGGCAGTCGCATCTTGCTGGACAATTATTAAATTCACTTGATGTTACATTTATCAAGTGGTTTTAGCATATATTTTTGAACAATTATATCATACTAATTCCGTTTTTGTTATGAGAAACCTGATGATGGTCACAAGAGTGACCAAAGTGTACATGTGACGAATTATAATAATAATAATAATAATTGAAAATATTCAACATATGCACTTATTGGTTTCTCATATAATTATACCAAACGTGCCTGTATGAAGGATGGAAAAAGAATTCGTTTACTTTCGTCAACACAAGTGGCTAAGAAGAGAATATGTGGAAGGTGCATTAGTATAAGCAAATGATAGTTTACCACAAATGAAACTTGAAGAAGGCTTGTGTATTGTTGAAAACTTTTTAATAAACGATTATATTCATATGTAATAATCGGTTGGTAGGGAAGACGTAGAGAGACGAGTGAAATAAATTATTTCACTGCCTCAAGTAGGGTTCATTTCTATGTATGTAATGGAAGCTATAGGACTGCAGAAATTCTAGAAGCAGCTTCAACATTCGCCGAAAAGTCAGACAATAATTAAACAAAAACCCTGTCTTCAGACAAGTACAGTGCATAATGTATAACAATCATGTAGTGCTTGAGAGGTGTGCGGTCCTGTAAATAATTTTGTTTTAAAGGTCAACAGGACAACACACGATAAATAAATACAAATATGTGGATTCTTTGAGAAATTTATATTCGCCCAGTTCTACCGGAATTTCTCAAGCTCTTTATGGAATCTAAAGGTTTGTTACTTGTTTCAAAAGATGCATCATTCTGACTCTAAGCTGAACCGGATGAACACAAAATTTATCTCCAAAACAATGTTTGAAACATCTACTTCAGTGTTTTCCCAGGGTTTCTTTCCTTCAAATTCTCAGCCAAATCTTTGGAATCAAATATATTTTACCTGTTTTCTTTTAATTCATTAGACCTATCTTCTTTATTTCAAAATTTAAAATTAAGCGGGACCCATTTTGAGGTAGTCCTAGTATTTTTTTTTTAAAAAAAAAGGAAATAATTGTAGCGAAAATTTTCAGAATTAAAATGCACTGGCAGAGGTTGCACAAAGTTGATTTTGACGGATAAATTATTCTAGAAAGTTTCCAAGTATTTTGTACTGTAGTGACGATGAAAAGATGTAACTTTACTGTGAATCAGAACATCTTCTGCTGCCGTCCCTCTACGGAGGAAAAGGGCTTTATTCATATTCCCGTTAGGCCGAACCTTTCGAATTCGTTTTTAACTTCTTTAATGCACATATCACTCTGAATTAATTTTGGTACATGTCTTTATGTGTTCCATTAAAACGGTTCCTTCCCTCTCTTCTAATCCGCTTGCCATGAAATCACCCGTACAATTGCGCACTGTAAATTTGTTCTTCCTCATCCTCCCCAAAGTCACGATTTATTACCCTCCAACTTCCATCTTTTTGGTCCCCTGAAAGATGCACTCTGAGGACGCCCTTATGCGGACGATGACTTGCTGAAACACAAGAGCTCTGAGGCTTGAGAAAAGAGCTTTACGCGACCGACTTAGAACCTCTTAAGCAAAGGTGAAAGAACTGGTTATACGATGAAGGAGGAGTGGAAAAATAATCTCAACTTTGTGAAGAATGTACAAAAGGATATATGAGAATTTCATTATAATTGTAGTTATACTTTCTGAGAAGAAGATTAGGAAGCATTACTTTCGTCCGGTCTTCGTACTTCATCCGAACTATTCTTAGTTTTGCATCCGAAATGCAGGAAATTTTGCGTCCCAAAAGAAACTGGAATTATTGTGTCTGAGGTATTGCAACTTTGTATCCGTGACACCATATCATACCCGATTTATTGCAGCATTAGATTACTTAAAATATATACTAACAATAAAAGAAATACTCTCTGATGTTTGCTTGTTTCTTATCCTCTTCGATTTGTCCACTCTTTCACTATTTGGTGAAGAATATATTCGTGAAACTCCTCATTAAACATTGTCCTCAAACCCCTCATTTTCTTCCTCACAACCCAATTCTTGTCGATTCCAGTGGCTCCTTTGTAAAGCGTGTAGGTCTCCAACCGCTCGCTTGCTGGAATTGTCGGTTTCGGATCCCGCCGGAAGCATGACGATCTTTCTCTTCTGAGCATTGTGCCTTGTCAGGTAGAGGTCTCTGCGACGAGCCGATCTCTCGTGAAGAAGATTTCCTGCGTGTCATTGAGTGTGGTCAAATGTAACAATAACCTTCTACACCGACAATGAGTAGGGAGAAGAAAACAAATGATTGAATAAAGAACACACTCTTTCTGATTCCTCTGAATGTATGTCCTTTTCCCTAACGTATAAAAGTCACACTCAGATCTAAAACAGATCAAATTATAGTTTCGTATATTGTTGTAGTCTTATTATCTTTTAATGGCAGGTAGAAAGAGAGAAATTTCCAAATTATTGTAGAGAGCATTACCAGAAACAGCAAAAAATAAAATTATTTAATTAAAAAATAATTCATTTACCGTTTATATTTTGTCACTCACTGAGTATGCACCCGGAGTTTATTATTTCCCTGAGAGAGGAATTACTTAGGATCTATATGAACACATACACGGAATGTGGAATAATTAGTTAATGGTCAATTTCCGTCTCCAAACACTCATCCACAGAAAGAATGTCAATCGTTTACGCTTTAATTACTGTGAATATTGCAGAGTGTGAATTGTGCTTAAATTCAATAAACATTAGCCATTGGCCAGAAGTTTGTTGTTGTCCAGCGTTGGTGATATAGAATCGTATAACGACGCAATTAAGGGCTTCACAGCAGTATTAAATAAATTTTACAATCAGTTTGAAAACCATAAAACATTAACAAGGGTGGAGAAATAATTAACTCTATGATTATATTTAAATTATATCGTGTTATTTGAAGTTGAAAGAATTAATTACGTTCATTATGACTTTCAAACAATGTCTTGAACTTGGATCTACGTTTTCATGTGTTTTGTTAGAAGAGTTGAAAGAAGCGACTGCCAAAAAAAAAAAATGGTGCGTGCCCTTCCGACCCCCCCCCCCGTCTGTCTAGATAGAACAATTCTGCTTACACTAGACAGGCTTTCATAAAAATTAACCTTTAGACGCCTAACGTCAACTATAGTTGACGTACCGCACCGCTAACATCCAAAGTTGCATTTTATATATTTATTCAAAAAATATAGGCACTGAATATTTTAAACATGGTGTATACTCTCCGTTTTTTTCTCTTCAAAATGCAGTTTGTTTCATAATTCTAACGTATTTGGTTCCTGTGTTATTCACATTTTATATACAGGATGTGTTAAAATTAAAAAAATAATTCCGGCGCCAAAAGGTTAACGTTACAGGTACGAGTGACCTATTACTCTTTTAGCATTGTGTAAAGTTCATAGAGAGGTGTTAAATATTTCACCAAATATAAAGATTTTTCACGGAGTTCTGTGTATATGATGTACTCTAAAATAAGAGATACGGAACCCTATAAGTACGCCCCATATATTTTGAGGAAGCTCTTCTTTCTCTCCTCCTTAATTGATTGTTTCCAATATAGATTTTTGCTTTCGCTGCCACTCCTTTGAACATCGCAGGTTATGAAAAATTATATTATTCTTGTGTATTTTAACAGAATAATGTAAAAATAAAATTAAGGCAAAAGTGGAAAATATATAAGGAAATTACGTAACACGAAATTATTTTTTAATTTTTTAAAATAATATTTCCACGTGATAGTTTCACTTATTGTTTAATACATTAAAGTTAATGTTGGTGTTTCAAAATACTTACTCCATGGAGCAGAGATCTTCTTCAGATGCTAACTGGTTCTCAGTCAGTCAAGAAATTCCCCGCATTTCATGGAACCCGAAGGTTCATTACCGCATTCACAAGTGCCCGCCACCTGTCCCTATCCTGAGCCAGCTCGATCCAGGCCATACACCCAAACCCCACTTCCTGACGATCTATCTTAATATTATCGTCCCATCTACGTCTGGGTCTCCCAAGTGGACCTTTCCCTCATTTTTCCCCACTAAAACTGCGTATATGCCTCTCCTCTCACCCGTACGCGTTTCATGCTCCACCCACCTCATTCTTCTCGATTTTATCACCCGAAGACTACTGGGTGAGTAGTACAGATTATTATGCTGCTCATTATGTAGTTTCCTCCACTCCCCTGTTACCTTGTCCCTCCTAGGTCCAAGTATTCTTCCCAACACCCTATTCTCAAACACCCTTGACCTGCGTTCCTCCCTCAATGCAAGCGACTAGAAAAAACGAGAAGAAATATATTTCAATGTACTGCATCAACTGATCTCGACGAAAGAAAATATTGAAAATGTCTGAGATCCGGAAGCAGGTGTCCAAGATAGTGGAGATCGAATAGCGTTGTCACTGCCCCCCCCCCCAAAATTAGGCCAAATGTGGAAAAAAAATGAATGAAAGTGTAGCTTTAATACAACCACTGTCCCCTACCCTTGCTTCACCATGTCTGCTCAACAGAGATTGAAAGACCCAAGAGCCAGGTTAGAAGAACTATCTCTTTTCCTCTTAAAGTCTTTGAACATGCTTTTTTACCTCAGAGTACATTTACAAGGAGAGGAGTAAAGTTCTTAGTAAGCTACTGTAATACTATTCATTTCTTGTATATATAGTTTAGTCAAAAGGGTGAAGCATGTTTTTTTTCCCATAATATTCGGACATCGCTACATTCGACATATGGAAGAACAGAAGGGGAATCGATAGCATGCGGGCAAGAAGCGGGAAACGAAACCACCGCAAGAGAGGATCGAGTCTACTGAAAGAAATTCCGGTAGGAGAAGAGGAAGAGAGAGAAGAAACGGGCCGGAAATGAAACCGCGATAGAAACAGAGACAGATAGGATAGAAAGAGATAGAGGAATACTCAGGAAATCTGTGCAAGGAGCGACATAGTGCCAGAAACGGACTGGCAAAAAAAGAAAAAAGAAAAAAGAGAGAGAATTTGAATGGGTACTGATAGAGGCTGCTGCTTCTTCCTCGGAAATCTAACCATATTTTCTCATCTATTCCCAACGATTTTATCATATCACGAAATCTGTATACCGCCAAACTGGCATTCTTATGACTATTTGAATGTCAGAGTTCATGGCTGTAACAAGTAAAATCAATGAGCCAGAGAGGGCAAACAAAGGCGAGCATATTATATGCCTTGAAAACCAAAGTACAGGAAAGGAACGTCATGAAGTCCTCCATATTTCATGACACCGTTTCTGACATTTATTGCCTTGTGTTTTTGTAACACTTTATATCAACCACATAGATTATTTAACGTCAAACGTAATATATGTTTAGTACAAATGGGACGTACTGAAGAAGAGAGTGTGGCTCTAGGTAGTAATCAAATCACTTGTCATTACAGCAGCTAAGCAGTCTAAGATCGAAATATTCACCCTTTACATACAAAACTTTCGGTACCATAACCTATTTTAGAAACAGGGGGGCAATGTGTTTTATTTCATTTTTTTTACTGCCGTGGCCGGTTCGTGGATTTGGCCACCCACCCCTATCTAACGCCGAGTTTAAGATACGGTGTAGCTATATCTCCGTACCCCTTCTGTGTCTACATGAAATCTTATAACCTGACATTTGTATTTTACCTTTACCTTTAAATTTTGTATTCAGTGAAGACCGAATCCGTGATATCAGACTTATACCGCGAAGTGGAAAAGAACTGCTCTCTTCTGGGTTACTATGCAGAGAGTAGCGGTCGTTTCTTACCGACGTTTCGGGATTAATAAGCCCTGAAAATGGGACCGATAAGGTGTCCCGAAATGTCGGTAAGAAATTACCACTCCTCGCTACGCATTAACCCAGAAGAGCACAGTTCTCAAGACTGAGTTCCTTGGTGCTACAACAGTTGCTGGGATTGTACAACCAGCACTGGGTGACTGTGAAGGAGATGGAATATTCGCGGTGTGATATTTAACGGGAACATGTCGCTCGCTGAACGCAGTACTGTCAAAGCCCAAAAATTGCCACTTGGAGGTAATACTACTATTAAGTTGAGAAATGTGACAACTACATCCGACAATACCGGCACACTTGTTAGTTGAAACATATCACGTTAGATGCCACTGTTGTCGGATGTAGGTAGTATGAACCCCAAACGAGCAGTTTTTGGATTGTGTCGCTGAGAGATCTGAAAATATGTATTAAAAAAAAAATCCATTGCCATTTTGTCCGCCACAAATCTCGAGTTGACTTTCCTGTGATCGCTTCCCAATAACCGCCTGAGCTGTGACGCAGTCAAATCGTGTGATAAATACGAAATTCCATAACATTCATACTGGAAGATTTATAATATATATATATATGAATCTTTTATTACGTAATTGGAAGGCCTTGAGAATAAAGATGACGTAAGCTCCTAGACGCCCATTTCCTTTATTTTGACTTGGTTTCAACGCACTACATTGAATAAAATGCGTGTTTTTTTGTGTGCTGAATTCAGCACCACATTGTGAAGGCGCGGGAGTAGTTGGAGGTATGAAGCTATATTCATAACTTCAAGTGTAGACGGAGCTTCACGCTCCGGCTGCCATACCAATGGGAACAAAGCCTTAGTAATTATTAGATAACAGGCTGTGAAGTTTAAGAAGGTTTAAACAAACTTTGAAGAAGAAAGAATAATTTTTTCCCCTGCCGGTGGTTGAATCTTCAGCCATCCAGCCTGTAGCCTGTATGCATACAGAACAAACTTCGCTCACTCATTTAACACAGACGAAGAATAAATAAATACATATCTTCAAATCGGCTACAACTTAAATTCCAAATCATTGCCTTTAGGTCGTAAAAATAGAACATAAAAATTAAAAAAAATATAGATTTTTAAAAATAGAATAATCCTTTCTAGGAATTCTTTGGCCCATTCTGACAGTTTCTGGGTATTCAGCATTTTAATATTTGTTTTCAATCCCATGTTATATCAGTCATATTTTTGTTTTAGTTCTGAATATCTCTCGGTTAAATTATAATCCGTATTTGAGCGTTCTCTTTGTCACAAGACAAGACTCTAAAAAAAACCCATTATTTTTAAAAACAGTTTCCTTTATTAATTTTTAGTGAACGAATATTTTAAAGAACGCGAATTCCCAAAATATATATATTTAAAATAATTCAATATTTGAGAAGGTTTTTAAATAAATTCACAAAATTACATAGCGGAACTTCAGCTTTGGTTCTTTATTAACTGAAAAAAGGCTAATAATACTAAATAAACCCATTCCACTTCTATTTTCAAGGCTAAGAACTTGTCTGTCATTAGCTACATTTCGCCAACACGACAGTACTTTCAAGGGATTATTAGAATTTTCCCTATTCATATTAAAATTCCTCGAATTACTTGCTATTATGAATGCTAATTGATTTGTTTTGATTTAAAAAGGACTCCAAGCAGAATTCACAAGACCTACATTCGTATTTAATTGTTTTCTATTTTGTACCTGAACGTAGATGGTAGGATAATATTAGAAAGTATCTGAAATACATCGGTTTGGGAGAAGTAGATTGGATTGGTCTCGCTCGCGACAGAGACGCGTGGTGGGATGTTGTGAACGCGGGAATGAACTTTACGTTTCAGTAAGAAGCGGGAAGTTTCTTGACAAGTCGAGGAACTATTAGCCCAACAAGGCGAACTTAGCGTCATTGACTTAAGTTTCTCATTCATTTATGTATATGTAAAGATTTATTAGTATTATTATTTTTTTAAATTGTTTTTTTGTGAAGATATTACTTTAGGACGGATAATTTTAGGCCAATTTTGTTGGGAGACAAACCCCAAAATTTCACATCGTCTCCATGTTTCTAACATGCTGTGAACCATATTTCTCGCATGTTGTGTAAATACCACTCATTATCTTTTTATTAGTTTTCACACACTACCTCCAGTAACCCTTTGGTTATCGCTGTTAAACCGATAGTTCATGAGAGCAGTCGCACAGTTGGCATCTAGTTACTTCACATTCTACGAAATTATTACTTCGAGAAATGCTGCTCATAAACTAAACTAAACTCCGTGGCCTTAGTCCGCACGCGAACTATATCGATAGAGCGGCCGCCGCCGGTCGGCGAAGTTAGTGCCAACTTTTGCGGATAGAGGGGTGTTACGTGGTCAGCGCAA
>Ga0123354_10019812_pt1 | contig 10565 bp, 3 predicted proteins | sample TergutLab28metaG_2_FD_97872 | JGI IMG/M metagenome (GOLD analysis project Ga0123354, IMG submission 97872) | Labiotermes labralis P4 segment gut microbial communities from Petit-Saut dam, French Guiana - Lab288 P4 | ecosystem: Host-associated > Arthropoda: Insects > Digestive system > Gut ...
CCCCTTCTTAAAGTCATTGATGCCCCTATACAAATCCCTAATGTTGCGAATCTTGCTGTTAGCTTCAAGTTCCTCAATTTTAGCTCTCAAATATTCCTTCTTTTTATTCCTGAAATGTCTGCTAACTTCTCATCTTACACTGTTCAAATTATCGACATTACTTTGGCATGGATCCTGTACCCACTATATATATACACATTGTGGGCCGGAATACCGTAGTAGGTATAACGACTCGCTACGGGCTGGACGGTCCGGGGATCGAATCCCAAGATTTTCTGCACCCGCCCAGACAGGTCCTGGGACCCACCCAGCCTCCTATATGATGTGTACCGTTACTTTCCCGGGAGTAATGCAGCCGGGGCGTGGCTTTGACCACCCATCCCCATCTAGCGCCCAGGTTAAAAAAAGAGTAGTTATACCTCTAGTCCCTCTTTGGGCCTTTGTGGCCCGTGCTAGTTTGAACTTGACCTTTTGACACATACACATTACATGCAGGCAGATATGCCTACATAGAGATAAAGGCAGGTAGTACGTTAAGTATGACCGCCTCTGTGGTCTAGTGGTCAGAGTTTCTGGCTATAGATACAGAGGTCCCGGGTTCGATTCCCGGCGCTACCAGATTTTCTGAGTAGTAGTGGGTCTGGAACGGGATCCACTCAGCCTCGTGAGCCTCGTGAGGTCAATTGAAGAGCTACTTGAATGAAAAAAGTAGAGGCTCCAGGTCTAGAAAACAGAGATTAACGGCTGTGGGGACCCGTTGCGCTGACCACGTGACACCCCACTATCCGCAAAAGTTGGCACTAACTTCGCCGACCGGCGGCGGTCGCTCTGTCGGTATAGTTCGCGTGCGGACTAAGGCCACGGAGTTTAGTTTTAGTACGTTAAGTATGTAGTTACGTAAGTGACCAGATGGCTGAATGATTAGGCAGACAGAGAAAGGAAAAGGCAGATAGCATTGAAAAGATGAAGTTCCTATGAACTACATGAGGGCATATGGGGGAGGGGGGGGGGTGAAGAAATAGGTCCACACATTCTGAACCTCTGCACAAGGTTGAGGTGACTGGTCAGTTTCACGCTCAGGCCAATTTCCCTTTGGGGAAAGAGCATGCTGTACATAGTGTATACAAGGGCGAGTAGACTCAGAAAGTATCTGGACATTTTCGAGAAGTGTGAACATTTCTACCCCTGCCGGGGATCTTCATAATTTTCGTCAAACGTCCAGCTCCTACCCGAGTCACTGTACGACTCAAAGTAAATATATGGACAGTGGAACCGTCACAAGGCGGGATTTTGTTACAAATTCGTGCAAATGTGCAGATTCCAAGGTCCTTATATTATCTAACCCCTATTCTTAGTCAATAACTGCTATCACGCGTGTCCTGTTAATTGTGTATATTCAGCGGCACTTCGAAGCGTGAGTTACAGGATTGCTTGTGACGCCTGCGCGTAATTAGTCGCGACGAATACGAACCCAGCCGATCCCAGTCGCCGCACGGTTTAAGGCGTGGGTCTCGCTTGTTGGAATTGTGGGTGCCAATCCCTCCGGGAACATTGATGTTTGTCTCTTGTGAGTGTTGTTTATTGTTAGGTAGGGGTTTCTGTGTCGGGTTGATCACTCGTGCAGAGGAGTCCTACAGAATGTGGTGTGTCCAATGAGTGTGTTCGCGACGCCCCGTATTGGGAGGCATGACCGGGAATTGAGTCGAAGCGCCACAGAAAAAAAAAAGAAAGAAAGAAAGAAAAAGAAAACAGGAATAAGAACCCGTTGGAAGACACGTGTTTCTATATGATACATGTGACAAATACGATTCCCTCAAGAAATGATTTTCGGAAGCTGGTATCGTCATGAGGCGTAGGCAAGGAAGATAAACCTCGCGCTCGTTCTGTTTAACTAGGACCCTTTTCTCAGTGAATACGCGAACTTTTATAACAACATTTTAATTTACGAAACGCTATTTCACGTAGTTATACTGGGCGTATTGTGTGCTACAAGTGCAACTAGGTTACGTGGCCGATATTCTAAGACCATAGATTAACGCCGATAGATTACACATATTCTGACACCGTTTATTAAACACCTGACCCATTACGAGAGAACCTTTGCCTTTTTTCAACAAGAAACTTCAAAATGTCACACAGCAAACAATTCCGTTCCTTGTTTACAGAGTGTTTTTGATGACAGAATAATAAGCAGAAGACCGTGACCTCGTTTACGAGATCAGATTCAGTGCATCAATTCTAGGCGCATTCGTAAAATTTCGAAAAGTAGCTATTAGCTTCGTCGTGTCTGTCCGTCCGCATAGAAAAGCGGCTCCCACTATTCATGAAATTTAATATTTTAGTATTTCCGGAAAATGTGGCGGACGCTTGAGAGTGCGGTAATGAACCTTCGGGTTCCGTGAAATGCGGGGAATTTCTTGACTAGCTGCAAACCCGTTAGCTTCTCAAGAAGGACTCTGTCTGCACCATGGAGTAAGTAAGTAAGTATTTCCGGAAAATTTGTCCCGAAGTTTTAAGTTTCATTAAAATCTAACAAGAATAACAGGCAGTTTACATGAATATCTCTGTATATTTATAGTAATATCTCGCCGAATTCTTTTTAGAATGAGAAATATTTCAGACAAATTTGCAGAGAAAGTCAAAACACACATTTTGATTCAATAACATTTCCTCTTCAGAAAATCGTGTCGTTTGTGAGGCAATGTGGAAGACTATGGCTCAGTCAGACGGCCACAAATGACAATATAATAGGGAGCATGCGCTTTGCATTATGGATAACTAATGCTGCAGATAAGCACACAGAATAAGTAATAGTTTCGCTTATCCACGGCGAAAGCGCCTCAGTACAATTTTTTACATCTACATTGCCTGTCTCATTTAATTTTTGTCCATATTAAAGAATAAGTGAACAATAACAATGGTGGCAATGAAGATGATCTTCATAAAATAAAGCCATAGTAAATTCAGTTCCATCAGCAGAACTTCGACTTGAAATAAATGTGTTTGTTATATGTGATGCGTGCCTGGGAGCTGAAGAAAATCATTTCGAACACTTTCTTTAAATGTAGTTAGTAACAACGTAATACTAGCAGCAAAATATTGACGTAAAATTGTCAGCAAGTAAATACCTTAATATTTACAGCATCTCATTCAACTAAAATGAGTGGACCTCGATTGACAGGAACTGGAATAGCGGTGGGAAGAGCAGAGATATGGATCAGGCAAAGTAATAATATATGCCATGAATTTCATGTTTGTGTGACCTGCATCACTGATACAATAATATAAACAACAAACTAGATGCAACAATAATAATTTTGTTAATAATTTCAATCAGCTCAAGATGTTTCGGGCGATGATTTCGCCCATGCTTAGGAGCACTAGATTGTGTTTACAGCTAGTGGTATAATGCACAGACGACGCTGCCTGTTGGTGACCAGGATGAAAATAAACGCTCTGTCGTGTTCACAGCAGATACATGACAGCTGTTCAAATAAGTAACAGAAATTTCTGCACTTAAACGTTGCGATTAATATCACAGTCCTTGCGGTAGGACAAGGATACGTATTACATAAAAGTTTATTGACAGAAATAAATTAACTTTTTGTTGCAAGTGCTTCCACTTTAAAAAAAATTTAATTCAAATTTAATGTACAATTCACACGTTAGAGGGGCAGAAATATTTTAAACACGGCCCGTTACAAAGAAAGGTAAAGAAAGTGGGAATAATAAATTTGAAAACGTTCTGTCAAAGCGTGAAATAATGTCGAAATACTTGTAACAGCTTCTTCCACTAGCTGACTTTACAAGTCAATATAAGCCATATATATTATTTTTATTCTAGTGTTATTAACAATAAACCAACGTGAGAAGCTAGAACAAATAGCCTAAACATGACGCCACTGCTTAACAACCAGATAAAAAACGTACGAAAAGAAAAATCTCCATCTAACTTTGTACTTTAATCTCTAACAACAGAAAATCGTACTTGATTCTTCCTGGTGGTTGTAAGGGTTAAGTATATACCCCCTTTAAGTAAACGAGCAAGGTAGAAGCTAGATTTTTAGAGGGTATTGTATAGGGGAGGTAAAAAAATTATGAGTTTAATACCTGAAGGAAAGAAAAAAGCGACGGGAAGACGAGATAGAAGACTTAAACAGCCACTGAACGAACTGAAGGGAACGAGAAGATGCTGGAAACTGAAAGACAAAGCAGTAGATCGCATTTTCTGGTGAGCTAGGTTTGGGAGATGATACGGAATATCAAAATCTCAGCCGAAGAGATTAAAAGTAATTTACACCCGAAGCAACACAAAACAAGTTTTAATTAATATTGAACATTTTGAATTAAAGAAAGCAATATAAATTGCAATGCTTACAGAATATGTGCCAAATTGACGAAGATAAACTGAACAATATAAGATGTAAAACTATTAGATTTTATGAAAATAATAAAAAAACAACTGACGGATAAAATAAGTGATTTTTCAGCAAGCAGTACGAACAAGAATATTAGACGCTAGCATACAGACATAGAGGGATTTGATTTGGGTTGCCCATCTAGAAGTAAATTTGTAAAGAATGGAAATGGTGATGTTGTTCAAAATTTCCACGTTATTTTGAAGAGGCTGAAGAATCATTTCTCTCTGCTATTGAAATTATTGCACTGGGCAACATCTGCGAGATCTCAGTTTCTCAAAGAGGTGTTTCTGAAGGTTCAAATCTTCTGGGACATTGCACCGTTTTGAGTGCCAAATGGTTACAGACGTTTCGAAGGAAAGTACTCACGAATATTGTCGCTTGACTGCTTAATCCTGAAGCATACAATACTTTGCTTCGAAAATTCGGAAAGTATTTACCAGTCAATACGACGTAAAATCCCAAAGGATTTAAATTCTTTTGGGGTTAATGATCTCAGGCAGAATGACACACGCCTTCTTACATCCAAGTTACTGGTGCCCAAGGACAGTGCCACTGACACACGCCTGCATACATCTGAGTTCAATTACAAATCGTAAAACACAATTCTTGATAAGTACCAACCGCTACATGTTTCGGCACACGAGTGCCATCTTCAAGGAGTCTAAGAACACAAAGGATCACAAGTACAATGTTCCACTTCAAAGAAATTTTATGTTATTCACGAGAATAACATAAATGGCTGCAAGCTTGTACTGGATAAGACTCACCATCATATTGTTGTGGTGTCATAGCAATGTGGGCTTTTTGACAGCAAGAGCGATTAATACTTGAAGTGGAGTGCTGAACTTATGAACTTTGTGTTTGTAGACTCCCTGAAAATGACATTCGGGTGCCGAAACATGTAGGAGTTGGTACTTACCATTAATCGTCTTTCATTATATGTGATTTATTGTGTTTTATTAAATGCATTTGTCGGTTAATATACTGAATATCCTAAGAAGGTTGATAACCATTCCCTACATTAATTAACGAGGCAAATCGCTGTTAAATACACACAACCGTGCTTCTCTCAAGGCTAATTACATGTGTAAGCGATATTATTGGGGATCTCATTGCGGATGTTACATTAACAGATCAGGCTACTGATAATATCGTATTCTGCATCTGCCAAACAGTGCAGGAAAAGTGGTAACGTAATGGGACAGAAGGCGAGGTATGAGTTTCTTATATTGTTGTTTGAAGTCGTGTCTCACAAGCCTAGAATTTGCAATGTGGCAGTACATCGGACATCTACAGACTGCAAGAACTTCTATTATTCACTTAGAAGAGAAGTCGTGTATAATATTCTCATCAAGTTTGATATCCCCCTGTAACTAACTAGACTCGTTATTTAAAGTGACTTACAAAGATAAAAAATCATCGTTAAGTGACGACACAATTTTTGTTCCATACCTGAATAAATATGACATTTGTAGTAAGCCTGGGCCTAATAGAGGTTTATTCTCCTTGGAGGTAGGGAGGAGTAACATCAGACACTTATGCCACCACCATGTTGACACTTTTAGCAGCAAAAAGTTTAAAACAGACCTTAACCACAGCACTTTCCCTAATTTATATTTATTCTCCTTATTTGTGACAACAAAACAATTTCGGTGTTCTTGTTTTCCATTTTTGGCAGAAGTTTCATGTTATTCAGTAATCAGCTCTTCTAAATTTTAAGTATCTTACTGTTCATATCCGTTCCCACTGCCCCCCACACGAACACGGTATAAGCATAACTGCACAGCCGCCTTACCTGAGTGCTGCGAACTGCGAAATCAACGAACGAGAAGTCATGGTGTGCAAGTGCTGCCAGACAGCTGTATGACACCCTGCTTTATAGGCAAGACTGGCCTCAAACTAGATGCCTTGAAGAAGGGCTACTTCCTATCACCCATTTACCGATAAGCAAAAACTAGATAGGAACGCTACGAGGGCGGTTTTCCCTTTGTCAGTCCACAAAATTATAGTCGCATATCTCACAGTCTATTAACCATATTAACGCTGAAATGCTTCTAAACTATGCGTAAAATGTCAGTTCCTACTTTACAGATCAAAATGTAACACACACAACAGAAAGCAGCTGGTTTTGTGCAGGTAATAAGAGGTTCTCCCTGAAGACGGTGTACATATAACACACCGAAACATGTAGGAGAGATGTGATAGAAACGTGTATTAAAAATAAAGATGTGCGTTTGATTGGAATTTTAAAAAGTGTTTAATTCCTGTAACATTATTTGTTCCGTGAATTGTAAACTATTTACAAATCCCTACAGTACCAAAAGACGCACAGCTGCGCTAAAGTACTTCACTCCTAATTAGCTCCTGTATGTGTCGGCTTAACTGCCGTCATCAGTGAGCTAATGTCTAGATCGCTAAAACATACAGCAATACAACTGCGTTACAATGCTTACGCATATAAAAACGTAAGCGTAAGCGTTGTACGACAATTTATTGGTGTATGTGGCTAGTAATATAGATGTTAGCTCCGTGGTAATGGCAGTTAAGCCGACACATACAGGATCTAAGTAGGAGTGAAATTCGTATTAGTGCAACTGTGCAGCTCTTGATACAGTAAGATTCTGTAAACGGTTTCAGTCTACTGTGATGTAACGCTGTACCATTTGAGTTCCATAGGCCGGAACAGCTCAGGCGATATAGCGAATCGCTATGGGCTGGACGGTCCGGGGATCGAATCCTGGTGTTGGCACCCGTCCAGACCGGTCCCAGGTCCCAACCAGCCTCCTATACAATGGGCAACGGGTCTTCCCGGGGGGATGGGGGGGGGGGAGGCGTAAAGATGCCGGTGTGTGGCGTTGACCAACCACACGACCTAGCGCCCAGGTTAAGGAAAGAGTGCAGCAACATACCTGCCTGCCTGTGGGCCTTCATAGCCCGTTCTAGGGTGAGCTTTATCTTTATTATTAGAGTGCAAGGGCATTTCGACACTTCCATCCACTGCAGCATCAATGCCCTATTGTTACATTTGGATTCCTTGTGTGTTTTTGTGAAATTACATTCCTTCCAGTTCGTTTCTTTGTTGTTTCTCCCTAAACCAGTTTCGAAACACTTGTTTATATCGTGTTCACTCTTATTTGTGGTTGAACACGGTTCAAATCTCAGACAAATCACTGTTAATGTACATTAAAAAGACAATGTATCGAAAATTTTAATTTTGATCAATTTTTAAGTGCAGATATTTGTTGGTATTACTGTAAATTCGTTCTAATCGGAAGCACCACATGACTAGAGTTAACGGTAAAGGCTGTACCGTAACATGTCAAGCAGTCAGTAAGAGATAAAAGGGTAAAGCAGTCCCATTACAAGCCTGGACAGGCCCAGAGAGTTCCAGGAATTTAAGGCTCCCAAATTTCGTGACAACGGCACAGGATGGTGGTAGGTTGTCAGCCTTACGCACCGGTCGTCTTTACCCCCAGAAAATGCTCCTGGTACTCCTTTCTGTTAGAGACTGAGTCGACCCCAGGACCATAGTGCAATCGGAAGGATTTTATGTCAATGAAAAATCCACTGACACCAGCTGGGATCGAGCCAGCGACCTTCCGATTTGTAGCACAGCACCTTAACCACTGTGCTACCGCGGTCCCCTAGTCAGTAAGAGGAGGTGCAGTTTAATTCCGCTAAATTGATAACTGAAAGGCACGTATCCTCGTTTTATGAGTTCTTTATGAAGTAACAGGCGACCATGTGGATTGTGGCGATTCCAGATGGTGTCATTGGAATTTTCCATTGACATAATCCTTCCGATCGCACTATGGCCCTGGCGTCGACTCAACCTCTAACAGAAATGAGTACCAGAAGTATTTCCTGGGGGTAAGTAGCGGCCGGTGCGTAAAGTTGACCTTACCACGATCCTGGGCCATTGTCACGTAATCTGGGAACCTTAACTTCCTGGAACCCTGCGGGCACCTCGGGTCTGTAATGGGACTGATAAAAAATATAAAATTGGTTTTTTTTTAGTTTTGGAATGAGAATACTCTAAAACCTGTCGTGTTCTCTGGTGAGCAATTGCTAAGTTGCTTTTTTTAATTTTCTATAATGGGGACACTAGTTCGTGCTCACATTAATTTTCAGTACGTAAGTGGGTAACAATTACCGGGAATATTACAAATTTGTGGGACATTTAGGAAGTTATCAGAGTGCAATTAAGGAATTCTTGTGCAGATAAGAGGCTTGTAAAAATTACATCTAAATAACAAACAATATTTTTTTGTTTTATTATTTTTGTTCCGAATGGACGTCACAATATTCTGGTCATATAGTGTGGAAAGATGCTGGGAATAATGGGGGCGGAGCTTAATAAAGGCAATTTCTCAGAATCGTGAGGAACAAATCGTAGGTGAACAAAGGAAACTTTCCCTTTGAAATAAAATTTCAGATGTAAAAGGAAGCAAAACTAAAAAGGAAAATCCGTAGTAAGGCTATTGGTTGCTTATCGAGATTTTGAGCAGAACTAACCTGTGTAAAAAGGAAATTCAAAATGTGGCTATTCAGGCAGTGCAAAAGCCGAAAACAAGATATCAAAGTGAGAGGCGAAAATTTGGAGAGAATTTGTTAATAAAACTTGTAAAAATATAAAGCAATGACAGGGTTCAATGGATAAAATAGTCTGCGACAAATGTGCTGATAAAAGTTTCTGAACAGAGGTCGAATTCTTATTGAATGAATACTGATACTGTTGAAGAGCTGATGCGCAGCCATTGCTTTGTCTGCTAATTCTTCTTAGACTTTGGGAACTAGTGATTTGCCTTTAGTCAGTTGAAAGTGGTCTTTTTCTTCATTTTTTTTCATTTCAAAATATAACATGATTAAGTTCATTTTGAGTACTTGAATTTCTGTAATTTTATCCAAAAAATTCTCGTAATTTGTATTAAATTATAGAATCTAACGACAGAAATTGAATTATAAGGCATAGAAAGGCCAATGTAATGTTATAGTCGAAAATGCCACAGTGGGGTCGGGGATCCCACCATTCAAAGGCAGAAAATAATAAGGTCGTTTATCGGTCCCAAGCTCAATCATAGCGGCCAGGGTAATAATTAGATACTTTTGAATTCTGTAGGCTCCAAAGATATTCACAAGATAACAGAATGTGAAATAAGTCATAACGTTTACAAAACACTCAGAAAACAAGGTGCAGATATAAGGTATCTTCCAGTACACATCCGGAACTTCATTCATATGTAGGTCGTGTTTGTACACCATGAATTATGAGAAATCCTTTATCGAGTTAATTTCTTCGAACTTATTACCTTAATTGTCATTCGACGATAACGTAACAGGAGGAAATATCTCATACACTTACTGGCAGCTCAAAGAGTTCCAGTGACACTAACAGTGTACCAATATACTACTACTACTACTACTACTACTACTACTACTACTACTACTACTACTACCAAAAAAAACGTGCAAGCACGTAAGCGTGCAGATCGCTATGGAGCCTGGCACTGTTGTAACTGAAACACCTATAGGTAAGTTTTTTTAATTTTTCACCGTGCATAGCTTCAACTTTGCTTTTTATTTACCAACATATGCACAAATTTCTAAAATACAATGTAAAACCTCAATTGGTTAAAACATAAAAATTACATTAAAGGCTCCGACATGTTTCGGTTTTCTTTAAACCATCATCAGGGAGCTACTTTTTTACACTAAAGTTACTTATATGCTGTACTGTTATGTTATATTGCGGTGGCGTGATGGCAGCATATCGTGTCGTATGTGAGGTTTTTTCGGATATAAATGTTACTGTTGCTGGTCCTCCTTGTGTCTGTCAGTGAATGCGAGTGTGTTGCCAGGCAAAAAAGTAGCTCCCTGATGATGGTTTAAAGAAAACCGAAACACGTCGGAGCCTTTAACCTTTAGACGCCTAATGTCAACTATAGTGGTCGTACCGCACTGTTAACGTCCAAAGTTGCATTTTATATATTTATTCAACAAATATAGGTACTGAATATTTTTAACATGGTATATACTCTCCGTTTTTTTTTTCTTCAAAATGCAGTTTGTTTCATAATTCTAACGTATTTGGTTCCTGTATTATTCACATTTTATATACAGGGTGTGCTAAAATTAAAAAAAAAA
>Ga0123354_10019813_pt1 | contig 10565 bp, 8 predicted proteins | sample TergutLab28metaG_2_FD_97872 | JGI IMG/M metagenome (GOLD analysis project Ga0123354, IMG submission 97872) | Labiotermes labralis P4 segment gut microbial communities from Petit-Saut dam, French Guiana - Lab288 P4 | ecosystem: Host-associated > Arthropoda: Insects > Digestive system > Gut ...
AGCTACAATATGGGTGTCCCCACATAACCCCCCGGCGGAGAAGAGAGCTTAGGTGGTGAACCGAGCTGGGAAGCGTAAAGTGCGTCCTGAGCGAGTAGTCTGTGGAGGCCGAGTCGTAAAAGGTTTCGCTGGATCGCTGCGGGGTTGGGCCGGTGGGGTGCCGGTGTCATGTCGAGTCCCTTCCAATATGTAAGCTGACTTTACTCGGTCCGCTGATACATTGACCTGCCGGCCGCGCACAATTGTAAGAGTTTTGTCAGTGCGGGCAATTACCTTGTGCGGGCCACTGTATGGTGGCGCCAGGGCGCGGCGTGTGGTGTCTCCCGCAGGAACACGTGGGTCGAGTGCCGGAGATACTTGTGGACGAATTTCGCCGGGGATGCATGGCGTGCTGCTGGGGTTGGTCGCAGCTGGTCCACGAGGCGGCGGAGCTGCTGTATGAAGGTGGATGCCTCCATCTTCGGGGCGGCTGGTACAAGGAGCTCACCGGGGACACGCAGGTGCTCGCCATAGACGAGCTGTGCCGTGGATGACTGCAAGTCCTCCTTGTAGGCGGTGCGTATGCCGAGTAGGACTAATGGCAGCGCCGCGGTCCACTGCTCGTCAGCATGATACATTATGACGGCCTTAAGTGTGCGGTGCAGCCTTTTCACGAGGCCATTGGCTGCGGGGTGGTGGGGTGTCGTCCTACTGAGGTGGATGTCACACATATTCGTCCGGCTGTGGAAGAGCTGCGGCTCGAACCGGCGTCCTTGTTCGGTCGTGATTGTCTCTGGACACCCAAAGAATGCTATCAAGCCAGAGAGCAGGGCACGCGACACTGCCTCTGGTGTGATGTCAGGGATGGGGAAGGTTTCCGGCCAGCGCGTGAAACGGTCTACAGCCGTGGGGCAGTATTGAAATCCTGCCGAGGAAGGTAGAGGTCCAACTATGTCATTGTAAACGTGTAGGAAGCGGGCAGGTGGGAGGGTGAAGTTGCCAACTGGAGCAGTGATGTGGCGGGAAACTTTGGAGCGCTGGCAGGGTTGGCAAGATCGGCCCCCAAGTGCGGCAGTCCATACGAAGCTTTGGGAGATGAGCTTAGCCGTTGCCTTAATTACTGGGTGGCTGAGGGAATGCAGGTAGTTGAAGATCTGACGGCGGAGAGGAGATGGGACGTATGGGCAAGGTTTACCAGAAGAGGTGTCGCAGTACAACTCGACTGAGGTGCCGGGGATTAGGATTCTTTCGAGCTGTAGTGCTGTGGTACTCACCAGCAGTGTCTGCATTTCATCGTCAAGTGCCTCGTGTGTCACTGGACCGGTGATTACCTCAACACTGGAAAGTGCGTCCGCGACGACGTTGTCTTGGCCGGAAATATGGCGGATGTCTGTGGTGAACTGAGAGACAAAATCCAGGTGGTTAAACTGGCTTGGTGAGCACTTGGTGGAAGGCGAAGGTGAGGGGCTTTTGGTCCGGCAGGATGATGAAATGCTGGGCCTCCAGCATGTGACGGAAGTGCCTCACGGCCTCATAGATCGCAAGGAGCTCCCTGTCATAAACACTGTACTTTTGTTGTGCCGGGTTCAGATTCTCGGAGAAGAACGCGAGGGTCTACCAGACGTCTTGCACACGCTGTTGGAGGACGGCACCCATGGCGGTGGTTGAAGCGTCCGTGAGTAAGGCGAGTTGAGCGATTGGTTGTGGATGAGCCAGGAGAGCAGCTCGAGACAGGCTAACTTTGCACTTGTTGAAGGATGCGACGGGTGCGTCGTTCCAAGTGACAGGGTCGGAACCCTTGACATTAGGGCCGGAAAGGACGTCGTGAAGAGGGGCTTGGATGGTGGCTGAGTGTGGAAGGAAACGCCGATAGAAATTTACCATTCCCAAGAAACGTCGGATTTGACTGACGGTCTTGCGAGGGGGACAGGCTTGGAGATCAGCGACACGTTCCGGGAGGGTCTGAGATCCCAGGGATGAGATTTTGTAGCCGAGGAATGGGATTTCCGGAACACGGAAAACACATCTGGACGGGTTTAGAAGGATGCCAAATTTTTTAATTTGTGTAAAGTGGGTGCGGAGGTGTTCGTCGCGTTCTTGGGCGGAGTGGCTAAAGACCAAGATGTCGTCTATGTAGGCGAAACAGAAATCTATGTCTTTCGTCCATAAAGCTTTGGAAGGTTTGGGCGGCGTTTCGGAGGCCCAAGGACATGAAGGGAAATTTGAAAGGGCCGAAAGGTTTGGTGATTGCTGTCTTTTTTATCTCCAGGATGGGCAGGGATTTGATGGTAAGCTCTTACCAGGTCAATCTTGGAAAGGTTGGTGCAGCCAAAAAGGAGGTGGTGGGAGTAGTCCTGTATGTGTGGGACTGGATACCTGTGAGGGATGGTACGAGCGATAAGAGTTCGGTAGTCTCCACAGGGCCTCGAAACGCTTTGTTTCTTCGGCACGAGATGGAGGGCGGACGACCATGGGCCCTCGTCGCGTCTGGCAGTGCCGTCCCTCAGCATGGCGTCGAACTCGGTCTCGGCGACGGCCAAGCTGTCTGGTTCTAGGCGGCGTGGGCGGCAGGCTACAGGTGGGCCGGGTGTTGTGCGGATGTGATGCGTTGTGTTGTGCTGGACCTAGCGGTGGCACCCTGCTGGCTTGGTCAACACCGGGAATTCCTCCAGGAGGCTGTCTGGGGGCGTGCCACCTGCGATGGCTTTCACACTGGGAACTGATGGTGGTGCGATGAGGCCTGGCGTGGACAGTGATGTGACCCCGTCAAGCAGGCGGTTGTTCCTGTAGTCGACGAGGAGTCAATAGTGGGAGAACAGTTCCACCCCGTTGATGGGTAGGTCCACGTCCGCTGTCACGAAACGCCATGTGGAGTCGCGGCGTAGACCCAGGTTCAGGCTCCTTGAGGCCCGTCCATAGGTGGGGTTGGTGGTCCCATTTGCAGCGTATAGAATGTAGTGTGTGCGCTTCCTGGGGCCAGGCAGGAGACTACGTGGGAAGACGCACAGATCGGACCCAGTGTCCACTAGGTATCGCTGTTTCGAGTAGCGGTCCATGACGAATAGACGGGTGGATTTGGTGGTGCATACGTTAGCTGCCATTAACGTCCGCCGGTGGCGGGATTCTCTCTGTCGGCGGGAGTCTCTCTGATGGCGGAAGTCCGTCTGCTGGTGGGAGCACGGTGGGGAGCATTTTCGGGCTTCGTCCTCGAACTGCCAGTGGTACCAGCAGATGTCGTAGGGCTGCATAGAGTTGTCGTTGGTGCTGCTGCGGCGATCTTTGGAGTGCGAGTGGTGGCGGACTCTGAAATGCGGGCGGCTGTGTGTTTGGTATGCCCGCAGTGAAACAACCTGTCGCGAGAGCTCCTCGAATCGCTCTAGTAGCCCGGCTGTGTTGTCGGTCGTCGATGGGGAAATGCTCGCTGTGTTAGGCAGGGGAGTATCCTCGCAAATTCTCTCCGCTAGGTGGGAGACTGCCCTCATTCTGGCCAGCAAAAATGGCTTGCACGTACGGTGGGAGCCGGCTGGCCCAGATGGTGCGAAGGAAGTCGTCCGGGACGTCTGGAGCTAGGCTCTTGAGGTGGCGGAGAAACTTTGATGGCTTCCGGTCGCCCATTTCCTCATGTGAGAGGAGCTGTCTCACGCGCTGTTGGCGTGAGGTGGACATCCGGCGCACTAGCTGTGCCTTGAGGCGATCGTAGGGCTCCTGTTCCGGTGGTGAATTGATGATATCTTCCACCTCGGCCGCTTGCTACTGGTTGAGTTGTGACACCACATAATTGAACTTGGTTCGCTGGCTTGTGATGTCTGCGAACTCGATCTGCGCCTCATTTTGAGCGAAACAGACGGCCGGTCGGTCGGGCCAAAAGGGCGGCAAGCGCACAGCGACTTCGTACACCGCTGAGCTGAGAGTCTGGTCAGTTGTGTCCATCATGCTGTAACTAGGAAAAGGTACTCAGTCAAACAAAACTTAATCACTGAGGTGTATTTAATGACTATGCAATGGAAACAACTACATGTTTCGGCCTGTATTGGCCATCATCAGGTTGTCTAGGGAACTTAAGAGCTAGCTGTATGCATGCATGCGCGCGTGGTATAGAGATATCTACGTACGCATATCTTGACAAACTGAATCAAAACAGGAGTCAAATAAAACACTATGAAGCAGAACAGATACAGTTAGTAATTCAATATACATGAATATAAACCAGACAATAACGCTATTTGTGCGGGGGGGGGGTTGTTCTCGAACAACCCCTCCCCCCCACAAATAGCCGCAAAGAGTTCAGATGTAATATTTTTACAAATAAATCATTTTCATCCATATTGTTGCATATGCAACACTGGACTTGTCCAATTATGTATTACAAAATTACAATACATGTACATAGTTTCAAACTGTGACAATTATAAAGTAGTTGTCCATATGAGCTAATAATATCAGTAATTACAATACACATTCCAAGCTAATAGAGTAATAAAATAAATGAGCCTTGCTGTGAGAATGTTGTTTAAAATGGCTAATGAAATTATTTCAAATTCAATTTCAAACCAACCAGTCATGCATGTGACCATGGATGCATCAAACATAACACAGTCCAATACACAATATACTGTCATTAAAATCATTAAAACAATACAATTCTATTTAGTTAAGTTTAATACAAAAATTGTATAAAACCGATCACCAATTGCACCATATCATATTTATGACCCCAAATTTTTAACTGTCAAAATGAGCCTAGATTTTTCCAGAATTATTGTAGTATGAAAAACTCGACTCCTCATTTAGCATGATAAAGCACAAGAATCTTTCACATAAGACTTAAATTCAAACACTACAGAAAACACACTGCATCTCCATTAAAAACATTAATAAGTTCATGCTGTGTCTTTATTGTAAGAATCATAAAAATTATTTAAACACAATGAATGAATAAAATGCAGAGATAAGTAACGTTAATGTAGGTGATACACAGTTAGCACTGGGCTTTAAAGCACAAAAGGCAATATAACAATGACAATAAATTTCTATATTTGGTTACCAAAACACCAGTTCAATAGGGTGCTTTAATCACTTTTACAAACTGTGGCCAATTATCATATTAATTGCCAGAAGTTTTAGCACAATTTAGAACCAATCTATCTGCCACAACAGAACCCACACAAACCCATCACAATCATGCCTGTGTCTCATACCTCTATTTGAAACAGAAGTATGACACAGTGATTCCAAAACAATTCCACATGTGGTGTTCAGCTATGACATAATGATATGAATAGCTGGGAACTCTCTTTGTTCCAAACAAATACAATTTTGCTTCAGATCTGCTTGTCACTATCAATAGAAGCTATAATGACAGACATCCATTTTAAGTAGAAGCAGAGTAGAGGGACTCTATATTATCCAAATTGCTTTTAGTGTGCTCAGTCACTACTGTAAATACAAAATCTCGAATTCCTTGAACATGGCTGATTTGTTCAACCAGCAATTTGACTCACACTGTGAAAGCTAAAGGTACAGCTGTCTCTGGCCATGCCATGAAGTAATATAGAGGACCAGATGCACAGCTCTACTCATTTTTAACTTCAGCAGTAGACAAATGCAAGTTGTAAGTTTCATATGTCAGCTCTGGGGGAACAGCCCCAGTATCTCCTGAATAGGAAGCTGGGTTGGACCCAAAACCAGTGTGGATAAACTGAAGAAGAAAAAAATCATTTGTCACTGCCAGGAATCAAGCCCTGGAACTTACAGATCATACCACAGCCACAATACTGACTGACCTATCCCAGCTCTTCATCACAAACATGAAGGACATTCCTAAAATACAGTGATAATGATCATCAGCAAATACCCTGTTATTTCATCAGAGTAATGATAAATATTAGGCATGTGAGTCATGACAGTGTAGCCTGTTACATTATGATCTGAAGGCACTTACTACCTTTATTTCTACCCTGAAGAAACAGTCAGCAGGTTCCTTTGAAACACAGGTAATGAGATACCACAGCAAGCAGTGTCTCTTCCCAGCATACAGCAAACTTCAAAAGCTTTTATCACCAAATAGTAAGTTATTTTGATAAATGGTTAAGTTTGCTTGAGGAAAGTATTAGTTATTTCTTTGTCTAGCCTCTAGATTGTGATTTTCTCAGTTTGTTAGAAAAAGTTTTGTTTTGAACTACAAACATTAATAAAGATAATATATATTGTGACATCGAAGACAAAATTTGTAATTTCTTAAATAATTTTATACACAAAACTCTATTCCTGCATCATTGCTTAATTCTAATTATCTTTTTTTACGTTTTAAAAATTATGGAACTAGTTCCCCAAAATATAATTCCAGCTAATGGCCGATTTAAAAAAAGCACTTTTAATGACAAGACAGATATGAATGTTGTGGGATCTCTAATTATATAGCAAGCTGTTCTTAATATTTTCATAAGTAAATCAATATGATTATTCAAAGACAAAGTACTATTACTGTCACACGCAGGAATTTTGTGTAGGAGCTATATTTAAAGATAATTGGTTTGCTCCAGCTATTTATTTTATGTACTAAATACTATGTGAATGTTTTTGTTAAGATCTATTAGATTAGAGTGAAAAAATAAGATAGTAGTATCATCAGCGATAATGATAGGTGCTGAAGTTCTATTTTTGATCTTGGGTAAGTCATTTACGTATACAAGAAAAAGTAGAAAAGGGTAAAGCATTTCCGTTACAGGCCTGGAGTGGCCCAGAGGTTTCCAGGAAGTTAAGGTACCCAGAATTGATGACAATGGCACAGGCTTGTGGTAAGGTTGTCAGCCTTACGCACCGGCCGTCTTTACCCACAGGAAATGCTCCTGGTACTCATTTCTGTTAGAGGCCATAGTGCGATTGGAAGGACTTTATGTCAATGAAAAATTCCAGTGACACCAGCTGGGTTCGAACCAGCGACCTCCCAAATGAAATAAAAAGTAGAGGTCCCAGAACAGAACCTTGTGGTAATCCATGTCTTATTTTAGCCCAATTTGAGACTTTATTACTGTTCTCAATGTCATTATATATATCTGTTCTACAATGTCTGTTATCCACTTTAATAGTGCTAGAGACACTAACACCTTCTCTTAAAAAGAAAATAATAAGTACATTAACCTTGCTGTGTTTCATTTCTTGATTTACGGAATGTGAAATAAATGAATGAATAAATGAATGAATGATTAAATAAACAAAACTGTCCCAGTCAATCCAACATCCAGAAAATCAAAAGTAAGTTCAATGTGGAAAACCACTTTTGCAGATCGAATTTCAACAAAATACTTTTAACTTTTTGGATTGTCATACAAAGAAGTACATAGACCACAAAAAGGTTTGGTTAGCCTAACAATATTATTTGAAAACTGTGACAGAAATAAACTAAAATCATTACATGAGATACTCTAAGCTCATTGTTTATCATTTGTCTTACAATGTGTTCAACTGATAAAATTATATGTGAACGTCAGAAAATAAGTGAAAAAGAAAGACAAACTTTATGAAGGTACAAATTAAAACACAGTATATTATAATGACCTCACTTTACACTACACAGCCATGACTCATAGCAATATTTACTGCATTAGAATTTACAGCCGTGTCTTGACATTCAAGAACCTTATGTTCCAGGTTTGCACCACATGGCTGCAAAGTTAGCATCTCCTGCTAATGCTTTTATCTCTTGTTGAGGTGTTTTTTCATTAGGAAAGCAGAAAAAAAAGATGCAAAAAAAAATGGCAAAGATTTCGTCAAATCTCCTACAAGAACATGGATAATAATTAATCAATTATGAATATTGATGCAGATTTGAAACTGTCATTAAATGATGGGAAGTCACCAAACAAGTGCTTGATCCTGTAATTTTATGTGACAGTGATATTTTAAAATCATTAAAGTCATGATTTTACTTTGGTAAAATCTAAACCTATGAACTGAAGTTCTTATTATTTTGGGCTAGTGACTGAAAAATAAAGGAAGGCAAGTACATAGTAATGAAGGGATGAAAGATTCATTTTTCCTGTAGAAAGGAATGGTACATTTTGTAAGCTCCGCTGTTCTACTGTTTCTGGGGCTGGCTACAATATACTACTATTGCTTTCTCCATGTACACTGTGTTTAAGAGTAACTATTCATGTAGCTTGGCTAATGTGTTTAAATAAAGGTAAAAATGTCCCTCTGCACACCATTAAGGCACATTAGGCACTGGAGGAAGGCCTATGGTTCCATTCCTATTCTTAACCTCAACACTAGATGGAGATAACTGGTTAGTTTCATGCTTTGCTGCTTCACCACTGGAGAAGGAAACCTCTTTGTACATTTGTATGCTCAGCTGCTTCTGATAGAGTCTGTGGCAGGGTATATTTGTAATAGTAATATTTTGTACTTGCATTTGTTCTCTGCAACCCACACTACGAATCGCAACCTGTATGGCACAGCTTTGTGGAATGCTGTCTGTTGATGCTTTGTTAAAAACGTGGCCAATACAGCTTTTCTCATGTCCTTGAAGTTCCTCCAATTCCTTCCTACAGCCACACCACAGTACTTTTGCAGTAGACCAACTGCAGCATTCATAGTTGGCTTCACCCAGTCACAGTTTTACCATCACACAGTTTCTACACTGTTGCATCACTAGTTGAGTGTCCAAACCTGTCTGTAACATGACATACATTTCCCAGCTTTTAAATGGCTCTACTGGCACCATATGATACGCTTTCTATAACCTTGAGGAAACCCTTAGTGTCTCCACTGCCAAGATACTATGTGTGTCATACACCACAGTCTGTTACGGACCTCTTGAAATATTTTCATTATTGCTGATGATTCAGTTCCTCCACTGAATCCTTCAAATCTTACAAGGCACTGCCGCTTTCCTGATGGGATTGACAACTTTGACAATATTTTCAGACACTGAACATAACTACTTCCCCTATTTCAAGGAATGTAGCAGTAATAATCTCCCCTTCAGTTAAAAGTGGCTTCAACTGTGTGAACCTGCCAACATTCTGTTGCTCCATTTGCAGGTTTTAAGCAGAAAAAAAGATTACTTCATCCAAAAAGTCAATAACTTCAACAATTGATATGGTAGCTTAGCCCACTTTAAGCTAATTGCTTGTTATGCACCAATATACTCAGCACACATGGTTCAAACTACATGCTGTTATCTCCCACATTGCACTGGATTAGGGTGTTCAACCGTCTGCCTTCTCAAATAAGGGAACTGTACCATAATAGAAATAATTTTAAATGTGCCTTGAAAAACTTCTTGAATTTTCATTCGTTTTATACCTTGAATGAATATTTTAGTTGTAATAACATTTAAAACATTTACTATTGATTAGCTATTTTGTGTGTTCTAAAGTTCCATCTTGAGAATTGTTGACCTATTAATTAATTGTATATAGTAACATAATTTAGTACAACTGAAATGTATGTTTAAATTAGTGCATATTGTTAACCTACTGACTACCGCTCATTCTACAGTAGCTGCACTGTATTTTATCCTATTTTAGACTGCTTGTATCTGTTGTAATATATTGCAGTACAGCGTTAATTGTAATTGACATGTTCTGTATCCTGTGGGTTACAACCCCTTTTTGGATAAGATAAAAAAAAATAAATATGAATATGAAAACTGTAATATTAACATCATTTATTGTATTTCTTCAGATTCATCTCTGTCAATACAGCAACCTCTGTAGCAGCTTGATACAATTCTACTATCCCTATCTGTGTGACTGTGACACAGTTATATTAAGTTGCTAAAAATGGCAGAAACCACCTGCATGTTTTGGCACTTTTCCTACCATTGTTTTTGTATGCTAAGAGTCATTCCAAGTTATGATAGCTATCATGTTACAGAACTGTTGTTCTGCTTCTAAGTGCTAAAATTTACCTAAGTAGTGTGTTATGTGTTTATGTATGTAGGTCCTGTCATACAGTAAATACAATGCATCTCTGCTACAAAGACCAACTTGTTATGCCATTTAATGAAATAATTGCAGTTTATTTTGAGAAGCACACGAAGTGTATAAACACATTTTGTGTACAACTTGCAAGTCTCTAATGTTAAATCTGGTCATACATACAGTTACTACTGGACTGTAAACAGTTAACACTTTGTACAGGTAATAAATATATTAAGCACACAACAGTCATCAGTTGTGAACTTTAGCAACAGAATAACATAGGAATGTATAATAATAATAATAATAATAATAATAGCTCAATGGGTATGGGAGATGTAGTACCTTTGTAAGGGGTTGACCCTGCACTGGTCCTCACCAGCCCAGGTGTGCAGCATTGCAACTTGTGGCACCAGCCACTCACTTCCCTGCACACAAGACTGTCCGTGCGTAGTGAGTAACTACATCCGACCAGAGGTGAGCCTGTTTAAACGGAACACGGCGGATCTAGAGAAGTAGACCTCGAAAAAAATCCCCTAATCCAAGGTGTACACTACCGTGCCGAGGGACTACAGATGCATCTGTGGTGGAGGGTAAGAAACCGAGAACGGTGAACTCTGAGAAGTGGCGACCCTCGGATTCAAGCAGCCTTACTGCGGCAGG